>ERZ1740065.303-NODE-303-length-25282-cov-11.637571_pt1 | contig 25282 bp, 38 predicted proteins | sample MGYA00581738_ERZ1740065 | MGnify/ENA primary metagenome ERZ1740065 (study PRJEB43018, sample SAMN04849749) | marine metagenome | isolation source: floating plastic debris | place: Pacific Ocean | collected 2008-09-01 | study: EMG produced TPA metagenomics...
CCAGAGATATGATTGGTTGATGGGTACCAATCCAGAGATATGATTGGTTGATGGGTACCAATCCAGAGATATGATTGGTTGATAGACATCCCCTAACCGAGCCGCAAACATTGCAGATTGTCAACGGACCGCAGGCACATCTCAGACTCAAGGCCAATGTCACGATGCCAGATATGGAAATATCGTCAGACGTCGTGGAGTTTGGAGAGGTGATCTGCGGCAGCTGCCAAATCATCACCGTTCAGCTGCACAACCACAAACACGTCAGATGTGAGTGGTCCACACTGCCAACTGAAAAGGAGCTCAAGGAGGTAAGATCTGACCTTGATTACCTCTGACCTCTGACCTCTAACCCTGCCTATTTTTGGGATCAAAATTGTTAAATTGGTTGAGATTTTCTATGATAAACGCAACAAAAATGTATCGTTGAAGAAGAGAAGTCTCACACTCTCCATCTTTGGCCTAAAACTAGTATTTTCTGATAATGGCTAGCTACTGGATGTGATATCACAGCTTTTGAAAAACAATGGCACAGGATGTTATAGTGAATTAAAAACCCACTAGTTGTTCTAAAGTTCACTTTCTTTACTTCTTCAATGGAATGCCAATGCTAATGCCAATGCCAATGCCAATACCAATGCCAATGCCAATACCAATGCTAATATCATGCAGGGAACTTTCCCAAGGACTCTGCTCAAATCGAGACAAAAAACGCTTGCTCGCTATCACTGCCAGCCTAACCACTCAAGCCATGCTCAAAAGACCACTCACAATGTCTCAACTAACACCTCCTCCTCATCCTGCTCCTGCTCTTCATCTCTCAACTCTCAGGTCTCGTTACGTATCACTCAACGTTTAATGTCAGTTGTCTTCTCCTACAGCAGTCCAGTTCGCAGCCATCCCACATGTGGTTTCATTATCCGAACTATAGGGAGTTATCCCATCTCAGCTGCCATTTTCTGCCTGATTTTAGCAGTCGACAAGCATTGACAAGCACATGCCAATGCATCTGAGGAGGAAGATGAGACCAGAGAAGCCAAAGCCAAAGACGTTTGAGTTGATGCCACCGACTGGAGTGCTGGCGCCGGGACAACGTGTCAATGTGCAGATCAAGTTCATGCCAACGGAAGAGGTAACCATTGTACAAGCCATGATCCAGACTGCAGTTACTCTATGATGCTTTTTGACATATGAGTTCTGATTCTATAGAGGAGCTACGAGCATAGACTGACCGTCAGACTAGCCCAGAGTAGTCAGAGGCTCATGGTCATGTGTCGTGGTAAGGGTCTGGAGCCCCGACTAGAGTTCGAGAGAAATCTGGTGGAATTTGGACCGGTGCTGCCTCACAGTGCTGGCGACGAACAGGAGATAGCAGTGAGGAACCCGTGCAACTTTCCAATAGAGTTCTACAGCCTGGAGTGTGACAGGCAGTACCTAGAAGAAGAGAAGATCCTCAGACTGATGAGAGGTTGGGACGAGTACAATACTATACTGCTACCGCCCCGACGAGTCAATGAGAAACTTCCTGAGGAACTGACCAACTTCTATGATGGTAAAGTCAGTCAGATTAGTGTACCATCTGTGCTCGATATTTATTGTATCTGTTTGCATTTAGAACAAGTCAAGAAAATGGAAGAGGCTGAGCAGATGAAGAAAGAGCAGGCTGAAGCTGCCGCTGCCGCTGCTTCTGAAGATGGAACAGCAGACGCCACTGAGACAGCACCAATCTCCAATGAGTTATCTGCTCCTACAGCTGCTACAGCCACCACGGCTGAAAAGGCTAAGAGCTCACAAGGAGGCGATGAAGACAATGAAGGTGAGTGCGGCAGTCGAGAGTGCGGAAGCTGAGAGTGCGGCAGCTGAGAGTGCGGCAGTTGAGACGAGTGGATGAGTGGATGAGTGTGTTGAAGCAGACTACATAATTATCAATATCTTTGTCATATGGTAGAGAGGATAAAGGACTCAATCAGCAGTACAGCAGTGGGTGACCTTGAGGTCACACCTGTGTCTGCTGCCATCGCCAGACATCTTGGAATTGACCTGTCACCCGAGGGAAAGGCAGCTCGAAACAGAAGAGGAGTTGCGATCATCGTTCATGGCGCTCCCATCTCTGGTAGGACCAAGTAGACTGTGTTCTTTGGGAGCGAAATGATATTTAGACTCAGTTCTGTATTAAATTAACAAGGTTGAGGATTGAGATGAAATGATGAAAATCTGCTGTCGAAGATTACTTGACGTGCGATCAAGTGGTTCGTCCATTCCTCGGTTCATTTCACAGCTTTGATTCCCTTCTATGCAGGCAAGACAACGGCAGCCATTCAGTTGGCAAAGAAGTTCTCGGCAGCATTGCTGACGATAGACGGAGTTATCCTGGAGGCCATCTCCAATGGCAGCACTCCAGCCGGAATCAAAGCGAGGGAGCTCTGTGCCGAGACAGCCCGGCGTCGGGCTGAAGAGCAAAAGCTGCTTGAGTCTGATGACCCAGAAAAGAAGCTGAGTGGAGGGTTGAGTATGGAGGCCGTACAGGCGCATACGGCAGGTCAAGGTCAGTGGAGGGATTCATCTGTGGCTTCTGTCGTAGAGTATTTCTGCTCTCTGAGTGCTCGTGTCCTGATACAGCTGGAGTGGCTGGGGCGAGCTCAAACACTCAGAGTATCATCTCCAACCGCAAAACTAGCAGCATGGCCGGCCCGGTGAAGGACAAACACGGGAAGATACCCGGGAACGTCGGCAATGCAGGGGGCGCTCTAGCTGACACGTCATCAAACAGCCAGGTATTCTGCCGTTCCTCCTCATACGTGGCCATCTTGTTTTTAAACATATATATGAATCTTTATGACAAAAATGTAGGATTATCTGACATTAAGAATGCCGTCTGCTGTGAGTATGAGTATAAGTCATCGCAGACGTTCAACAGTGGACTGCTCCCAAATAGCCTCAACCGTAAGAGAAAGTTTTCGCCGGGCTGTCACTTCCGCCTGCATGTGTTGTGCGAAGTAGCATTTCCAGCGCCCATCCACATCTGCCTCTTTGCACTCTTGAAAAAGTTGAATCCGTTTTAGACTTTTTTCAGTGCCAATGATGATGCCATAAATTCCCTCTAGCTTTCAGCATTGTGATCAGAGGTCTATGATTGTGGTACTGTCCTTTTTTTAATTTGCACCACAGATCCTCTCCTACCAATATGGCCGTCACTCTATTCAGTCATAGACTAGCCTTGCATGTGCTCACACCGTCTTATCAAGTTTTACCCAACTTTCAGAATTCTGTGCTGATTAGCAGTGCATTGCGGCTGCCGTCGGCCAGGAATAGAAACAGCAACAAAAATCAGATCATCAAAGTACCGAGCTCCATCCTCACCTCCTCCCAGGTCTTCCGCTACGAACCTGCTAATGGCATTTCTCAAACCTCTGCTTTTCCTTTTCCATCAGTTCTAGAAATCCACGCTCTTTTCCTCAACTTCCTCCCTCCATCTTGTTTTTAGTCGTGTTCCTTGTGAATTTGTTCGATTCATACCCATAGTTCCTCACTTGTCACCCATCCCCCTTCCCTCTAGGTTAGGCCTTCCTGTCATTTTGAATTTTGAGAACATCAATTCTGAAGGTCATTATTGTGTTGTTGCTATAGATACCGATGAGCCCGCCACCTCTGGCAGCTCCGATAGCTCGCAGACTGAGTATCAGCGCCAGTGTGGCTGGTGAAGAGGGACTCTACTCATGTGTCCTACCTGAGGAGATCCTGACAGAAATCATAGCTGATCGCATTCAGGTGAGTAATTCATAATGCCGCACACAATCAGCTCGTCCTTTGGATTCATTTTATGCCCTCTAACCTCTTCCATGCAGCTCAATGACTGCCACAGTGGAATTGTGTTCGATGGCCTGGAAAGCCTGTTCTGTCAGAGTATGATCAGCGCAGCCAACTGCATACTGAAAGCTTTCAACAATAGGAAGTACCTGTATTTCGTCACCCTCAAGCTCGACTATCAGACTATGAAAGAACAGCAGAGGAAAGAACAAGAGGAGAAAGGTATGGCAGGTTTGGGGTGATTCAAAGCTCAAATGTGAGACAGAAAATCTGACAACCAGTTTCTCTGTCGTTCAGAGTTGAGGATGCAGCAGGCCGAGGAGATGGAGAAGCAGAGGCTGGAGGAGATGGACGAGGATGAATATGATGCGCTGAATGAAGAACGAAAGGCAGCTATCGACAAGAAAAGACTTGAAATGAAACGAGAACGCCGCAAGAGGTGACATAGAACTGTTTATTGGTGTACGATGTATAAATAGGTCAGCTGCAGCAGACGTCTGACTGTCATTAATTGACTATCTAGGGAACAGGAAGAGCGTCTGGAGAGGGAGAGGATTGAGAGAGAACGGCTGGAAGCAGAGGCAAAGCGTCTGGAAGAAGAAAAGTCAGTCCAGCATTGATTTCTAAAAACTTGAGAAAATATCATCATTGATCATGTGTTTAAGTAATTTCTCAGTAAATTTCAAGAAAAAATTCTTCCATGTTGATATATTCTTTAGAGCTGCAAAGAAGAAGAAGAAAGCTGACAAAGACGTGAAGGATGAGAAATCTAAGGATGGGAAAGACAACAAGCAACAAGCCGGTGCCAAAGCAAAGGGAGCTGCCGGTGCTGACAGGACAGGAAATATAAAGAGCCAGGCCGGTGCCAAGGCTCATGAAGATGGCCGACCGGAGAGTCACATGACCCATGGAAGCGGCGAAGAGAATGACAAGTACGTCTGACAAATCTGACATTCTACTAGTAGGATGTTTGAGTAAACAGTGGTTGTATGTGTGAGACTGCATTCTATGTGTCCTTATTTCTATGATTGTATCCGTGATTTCATAAAGTTTTGGTTGTTCTTCTGCTGCACCAATTCTAGTCCAATCAATCGACTAATCGATCAATTTTTATCGTATGAATTTTGCTGCAGGAAAAAGAAAGGAAAAGGCGATAAAAACAGGCCAATCTCAAACGAAGCTGGCGCAGCATCAGAAGATCAGCAGCCAGTGAAAGAACAGCTGTCAGAGTCTGAACGTCTGCTGATGCAGAGGTGACCTTGACCTATAGCCAATGTCTTTGTAGTTTCGTCCAAGGCTTTCATGTTCACTGTCACCAAATCTTCCAGGTTTAAAACATTTGAGGTGAGCTACAAAGAGATCATGGAGGTGGTAGAGAGATGGGATCGCACAATTGGCGCCATACGACCTCCTGCCACGCCAAATCATGAAGCAGATGAACAGCATAGCCACCCTCAGTCTGGCAAGAAGGGAAAGAGAGACAAGGGAGACAAACACAAACATGAAGTAGCAGACAAGGAGCCCATAAAGCAAGAAAAGGAGGTTAGTTGAGCTGTGACCTATATAACATCAGAGTGCGTCTGCCTACGAAATCAGACGAAATCAGACATTGTTACAGGACAGAGCTGGTGGCTCACTCATTCGTAATAAAAGGGGTCACATGAAACAAAATGCGTCTCCCATAACTAGAGTACGCAGTTTCCAGTTCGTTCCTTGTTCATGTTGACTCTTGTTTTTCCGGTTGTCATCGTATTGCTGTCAGTTTCAAGTCTAAAGAAATCATGTGACCTAGCTGAGGCGTCTGGTTAGACATCTACTCATGATACTGCTGCTTTTTCCAGACGGCTGAGAGTGAGCACGCAGATGGAGAGGAGGCCCCTGCCGCCGAGAGTGACGGTGACGGTATTGGACTGTCACACATTCTGGTCGATGTCTCGGATCGATCTGTCACACCGGCTGAGGTAGTGCCCATGAATGCATTGAGTAATTTCACTCTGTGACCATCTACAATCATGGTGTGGATGACTCGATATACTTTCTCTGACCTTCAGGCTGTCCTGAAATCACCAAAGTTTCCTGAGATGAATGAGGTGTTGGACGGGTTGGGACTGGGCGCCAACGGTCCACCCATACCACCGTCGGCCATGTTCTCCGTCATACCATTTCCTGTGAAGAGGAAGGCCCCAGTGAGCGAGGCAGCCAATCACTATCTGTTCGTTGCGTCTGGCCCTGATGACCCGTATGTACATAGCGGAATAGCGAATGGTTGCTGTCATGCTGCATTCCCTTACCCACATATGGCTTCATCTTCAGAAACCTGCTAACTGATGACAAGTCAAAGGAAGATGAAGATGAGAAAGTTGGAACCCCAGAGGGTAAAGCCGAGGTGACAACTCCAACAGGCAAGCGAAAGGACAAAGGCAAATCGTCTGATGACAAGAAAGACAAGAGAAAGACGAGTGCAGGAAAAGGGAAAGCCGTGCCGCGACGTGGCTCGCAGGTGCTGACAACTCCGCCACCAGGGGGCTCCCAGACGCCTGGTTCTGAAGTCGACGGCCTCAGGTATTTTTCTTCACCCATAGGTGATATCTCAGTTCAAGCTTTGACAAAATATCCCATGATGCAATGTTTTTTCAGCGCATCTGGTGATGCCCTTCTTGAAGGGAGAGCGCCAAAGTATGTCAAATGCTTAGCAGTGTGGAGGGATTTTGTTCAGCAGACGCACTGCGTGTCATTTGTTTCAGATATGAAACTACACATAGACATCTGGCTATAGCGTTCTAACTCATATGACAGCAGAAATCACCAGCATAGACACGGAGATAGCGAATTCTAACCCTCATACCAACAGCTAACTAATCCACTAAACAATGTACTTGCTTCTCTGACTGCCATGAGCCACATATAGTAACACACAGCTCTAAAACCATTATAGAACTACTCAGCTTAGATTCTCATCCTTAGAGAAACCACATTTGGCGACAAGTATTTTCATTCTATTATCAGTCAGCCTTTGTCACTGTGATGATACATACTTAATTTATGCTCAATTTTGCGTTTTAGACTAAGTTCCTTCCGTTGGGTTGTACCTGCCAATGGGGAGGTAACACTGCGCCTCCGATTCTCAAGTGAGGACTTGGGCCAGTATGACCAGACGATGAACTTTGAGATCGTCGGCACGAGGCGTCGCTATCAGATGTACTGCAGAGGCGTCTGTGCTTTCCCGACAATCAGCCGAGAGCCGAGAATAGTCTTCCCTCGCCGCGCCAAACACAAGAAGCACGATGACATCATGCACAAGCAGTATGTGCTGTCCAATGACATGTTTGAATTCGGACCACTACTCGCCGGTCAAAACAGAGAGACGTAAGTTGTTAATTTTAACCATTAGTAACTATAGCTGAAGACATCAAGGAGCTGACCTTGACCTTATTCTGTGTTGTAGAATGAAGGCTAACAGATTCCCTGAACACAATGAGAAACTGACCGTATTGAACACATCGCCAATGGAGGCGGAGCTTAGCTTTTGCTACTTGGAGGATAGTAAAGGTGACTGCTTCATGCTGGATCCGCCCACTATGACTTTGAAACCTGGAGAACAGCAGGTACGTTTTTCAACTCCTTGAGATAGAAAATAGTCATTGACACCGGTGATCAGGTCTATGAACAGTAAGCTCTTGATTCCAGATGCTAAACATCTATGCATTCCCACGATCGAGAGAGTACTACGAGGATTCTCTCATCTGCTGCATTAAAGAGAACCCAGAGCCTGTCATATTCAAGGTATCTTGCCACGGCTGCCGACCCGAACTGGAAGTGGACAAGAAAGTCCTGCAGTTTGACAAAGTCCTTCTGCACAGGTACGAGTATGACAGCAGCTCTCTCTCTCCCCTCTCCTCTCCTGCCTTCCCATCTTCCATCGCTTCCTCCTTCCTTTCCGTCTTCCCTCCCGCCCTCCCTCTCTCTCGCTCTTCCTCTTCTCAATTCAGAAGCACACACACATCCTTTCTCTCTCCCTTCGTCACACTGTCACACTGTCACACTTTCACATGCAATGATACTTTAGGAAGGATACGAAGACCCTATTCCTGAGAAACAAAACTCTCATCCCGGTTGGCTGGAGGCTGTCTGGGATGGAGAGTCTCGGCGATGATTTCTCCGTCTCACAGGACAGCGGAGTCGTTGAGCCAAACACGGAGTTCGCTCTGCAGGCTCACTTCCGCGCCACCAAACCCGTCATAACCAACAGGAAGAGCATCCGCCTCGAGGTCAGTACCGTCCGTCTGCTGCCGATGTTATGAAATCGACATATAGAGCCTCAAACGTCGCCGTTATCTGCAGATCTTGGACAGTGACGATCAGTACGGAATTGTTGAGGCGATCACTATCCATGTCCATGCTGAGGCGTACGACGTCGCGCTCGACATGAGCTTCCCCAAGGGCACTGACGGAGGCATCGACTTTGGTGTGGTGAGAGTTGGAGAAGAAGGAAAGAATCAGTTGACACTCAAAAACAAGGGCAAATACGAGATCGCCTACAAGTACGTATCTTCATGTTGACATACCTTGTTTTTGGTGCTCAATTTTATTGTGATTTCATCGCATATTCTAGCTTCACCTTGGAGAACGTGGGTGATGAATCGCACCCTGATGTGGCCTCTCTGTTCACTGTGTCTCCTCAGAAAGGCACTTTGGCATCAACTGACAAGCCAAGCACTGTCCAAATATCATTCAAGTCGAACACGGAGATCATGGTCCGAGACTTGCCTATCCTCCGCTGTCAAGTCATCGAGCCGAATGTAGCTGAGGGAGGGGAGACGATCGCTAGTATTCCCGTTAAGCTGACAGTCAAGGCTGTCTTCAGTAAATATGTCATCGCTCCAAAAGCAGACATCAACTTTGGCTCGCTGCTAGTGAACTTCAAGAAGACGAGGACGTTCACCATAGAGAACACTGGGCAGTTTGATTTCAAGTACACCGTCACTCGGGCAATGAGAGACTTGAAGCGGCTCGATGCCAAGAACAAGCTGTAAGTCTATATATACACGTTATTTTCACGTTTGTATGCCTGTGGTGTCAAAAACTCATTTTCAGTGTGAGTCTTCTGCAATCGTGGCTACAACGCGGGCTATGCAACACCATGTGCCATAGAGTTGTAATAAACAACATTTGTGGATTTAAAACTTATTTAATCATCGCCGAACCCAAATTAAATTAAACTTCAGGGAATCATTGAAGAACGCAAAAGCATTTATTAGATTATTTCACTTTCATATAACTTATATAACTTATATTCTATTACTAACATTCTCGGGTAGTTGTATGTTTCACTAGCTGAAGTTTTCTTAAAGATGTCTTTGATAATTCTCCGAGAACTCTTCATGAATTTTTCAAGAATTCTTGAGAGATCTTGAAGAGGTCTTAAAATTTTTCAAAGACTTTCTAAGAATTCTTCAAGACCTCGAGTTTAGAAGAATTTTAGCGTGGAGAAATAGACCACTACCTATTTTGGTTTCTCTTCCGAACATAACGTTTCTATAATGGTATAATTTTTGTAGTGCAATTCGACCAGCTGAGAAAATGAAGTCACGTGACGGCTCCAGCTCTGGAAAAGCGTCTGTCCAGCCTGGTGGAAAGCAGCCCAAACGAGCGGACTCAATCAGGTGAGGACAACTCCACAAGGGTTTGATATAAATTCCAAGGCATTGTAAAGAAATTGAAAGAAATTAGTAGTACCATCTCAATTAATTCCACGCATTTGACTTCGCAGTTCACTCAACTCCATAACGACCACCAGCAAACGCGGGCCAGCTGGTGGTAAGGGTACTATTAAGAGGTAACACACTACTCATAAGTGTAGTACTACCTGGCTACAAGTGGTGTTGTAACCATGACTAGTAATATTGGTTTTTGGCTAGCCGTAGGTCGATTTTTGTCCGTAGTTAAATGTGACAGCGTCACGGTTTCCCGTCTGACTATGTGTGCACCGCTTCGTAATAGCCAATGAGTTGCATGTATTTCTGTGTGCTGACGTCTGCTTTGTGGTGAGAGTCTGCCTGTCTGTATTCAGGTCGGGGCGTTATCCACAATGTCTCCAATGATTCCATAACAGATGATAAGTTGCCAATGTTTGTTGTGCTGTGGGGGTCCGTGTTACTGACAAAGTGTTTCAGACCAACTTGTCCCGAGGTAGAAGCTGGTTCGATTTTAATCACACCATCGACTTGTAGGCAAGATGGGGGTGGAGTCGGCGCTGGCACTGGAATAGGCGGAGGGGGACAATCTCGGCTCCAGCTGGGAATGTTCACCATATACCCAGCGTTCGGTATCATCTTGCCGAACGGCCATGCCACTGTCACAGTAGACTGTGCTCCAGAAGCCATTGGTAAATGTGAGGAGGTTCGTACATGGGCATTCCACCGAACTCTGACAACTTCTCAGACTCTGAGTGAGTGGTGAGTTTGACCTATTGACCTATTGACCTATATATTGCCTAGGATCTGAGCATAGAGATAACGGAGCGTGATCCATCCGACCACCCCTCAGGAATCCCATATAAGCTGCTAGCGGAGGCGTGTATACCCGGCATCAACATCTCAGACATTGGCTCCATCTTTGAGGAGCACAGAATCTGCCGCAGCCTCTCTATCTGGCAGCAGACCAGCTCTGTGAGTATCCGTCTGCTCCGTCTGATTGCTCATTCAGATGTCCGTTTACTCACCGAATTTCTGACCAGGTTGACGTGAGCAGCGTCTACGGCGAGGAGGACAACAAGTTCCTCTTCAACAACGTTATTGTCGGACGACGGGCAAAAGCCAGGTTCAGGCTCTCTAACGTGCAGAAGGTGCCGTGTGATGTCGCTCTGTCCATCAAACCAATCAGCGCTCGGCTTGGCAACAAAACTGCCGATTGCTTCGAGATTGAATCAACTGCCAAACTTCAGATTCCTGCACACAGTCACACTTACGCGGTGGTGGCGTTCACGCCAGTTGGTACGTCACTTCCTGTCCGCCATAATTGTTGATATCGGTTACTGTTCCTTGGGCAATTGTGATTTCCTTCTGCAGCCATGCAGATGTACAGCGCCATATTTGAAGCGGCCATTGAGGGCGTACCTTCTGCCCAGGCCAGAACCAGAAACCTTACATTCGAAATAGCCGGAGAAGGCAATCTGCCTCGAGTGTCCATCTTGAAACCGTCTGTCCGGTAAGTCCCTCACCGATCATCATCTCCTGATATTTGACTCTCGATTGCATCTTTACACTTTGATATTTTCTGCAGCAACAAAAAAGGCCAGCCTCTTCTGCTGTTCAAGAAGAACCTTGTTGGCAGGAAGGAGGTTCTGCCGATGGTGCTGAAGAACGAAGGTACGCTGAGTAGCAAGGTCTACATTGACTTGATCGACCCAGACGCAGTGTTCAAACTCCAACCAACTGGTGATTCCAGAACATTTGTCACTGACAACTACGATGAAGACAGTAAGTGACGCTACACCAATATTGAACGTAAACTGCAGTGCAGTGTACTTACCAGTAAGTAAGTAAGTAAGTGAATGACTTCAGGCAGCCTGAAGAGGCCCCACACCTGCTCCGTGCTGGTCGACGTTGGTGAAGCAGTTACCTTTGACATGACGTTCTCACCGAAGCAAGCGGTGCGGTCGCAGGCGAGCATCCAGCTCAGTGTGGAGGACAACCAATACGAGGACTCTGTGGTGCAGGTTTGAACGTCTGACTGCCTCTCATGCTGTATATCATGGTGTTACGATGCAGTAGCACAGGATATGATGTCACATTACAGCTGATCGGAGAGGGTTACGTGGATGAAGTGACCCTCGACAACCTGCACAGTGTGATCCAGGAAACAGACGTACTGATGGCTGATGGGAACATGGCCGACGATGACGTGGCGGGCGAGTATTATAGAACTCCAGCCACAAGTTTTTCCTCCTTCAAATTGGATTTTTATACTTCTATGTGTAGCTTAGTTGATTCTGGAAGGAAAAATGCGTGTTTCAAAAATGTCGACGGAGATAAGTTTTAAATGCACTTTTATATCCACGTCGTTTTAGAATCTGAATAATCTCAAACGTCTAACCTCTGACCTCGAACTATTTTAGCTGCCAAACCAAACCTCATAAACTTTGGAGACGGCGCTATCAGAGAGAGTAAGACCTTGACCTTCAGTATGACCAACCACTCCAAGGACAGCTGTATCAAGTTCGTCTGGCCAGAGCACCCATCGCTCATATTCTCACCGATGTCAGGACATATACATGCCGGCATGCACAAAGATATGACAGTGACACTCAAAGCAGACGAACCAATCAAAATGGAGGAAGAGGCCATTTACTGCAGCGTCACTAAAATCAGATTTGAAATGGACATCAGCCAGGTTTGTGAAGCGCTATTTCGACCTATTTTCGAAACCCCAAAGCTTTACAATATTTCACTCAATATTTAGGTCAAGGACTGGGACGATAGAATGAGAACTATCCGTTGGGTTGACGTGCCAGGGCCCAACAATCGTCCTGCCAAGAAAAAAGTTGTTGAGGTGGAAGCTGAACCACTGAACACAGAAGACCCTGAGAGCCAGAGGAATGTGGAGCTTCTTGTCAGCGCCAACGCCGAATACTCCAAGTTCAAATGTAAAACCGACTCCATCAGCTTCAAAGATACGCTGATGTTCCAGACTCGCATATACAGGTTGGCCAATCAGCACTTTGGTGAACTTTGACCTATATATATTATATAGAGAGAGCATAGCAACCTACACCAATAAGCAGCGATCTTATATGTTGTAGATAGGAATATCATATATAATCTGCCACTTTCTGTCATCACAACTATACCCGATCATATACTGCTGCAACAGTATTCACCATTTCTTGAACTACTGTAAACCCAAATATTTTAGCGACCTCGCAATAATAGCGACTCCAAGAACCGCTGTATAAGTTGTCGCTATATTTTTGATAGCTCTTTATGTTATGTATAAGCTTGAAGCAAATGGCTAAAAGTTCTAGTCGTTTTTATTACAAATAGTGCGGATTTGAGCAAAGCGCTAAAATATTTTGTCCGCTACAATATTTGGGTTTACAGTAGTTGGCCATTGCCTCTCTATGCACAAATCTGCTCCTGAAAACTTACAATAAAACATTTCTACCTGTGATTACAGCATGACACTACAGAACAAGGGCACTGTGCGACTTGACTACAACTGGCAGGTGGTGATGGATGAGCCGACAAGCCCGTCTCGCTCCGTCACGTTCGCCGCCGAGACTGGAGCAGGATCTCGGGCTGGGTCGATAACTCCCAGTATTATTGGAGACCTGGCCAGCCACGTGCCGTTCTCTATTGAGCCAGCAGCCGGATTCATCCTGCCAGGGAAGTCCACCGAAATTAAGGTCAGTATTGAAAGGGGGCTGATTGAACAGTTAGATTTATTATTGATCATGTGGATTAGACGTGATTGGTTGTTTTATTTGTAGGTCATGTTTTCACCGATCGATGTGAGCGAGTATGATGGGAGATTGGTGTGTACCATACCGAACCTAGAGCAGGGAAAACAAGGTCCAACTGTGAGCCTACGAGGACGCAGCCAGTTACCGTACTGCCACTTTGAGCTCCCTGACTCAGACTATCTGAGTAACGCTCGACGGAACCCAGAGATGAGAGGGCCCAGAGGAGCGCCTCCTGGCACTACCCTTGACCCGAATACCCGTGTCATAGAGTTCAAGAGTACCGGTGTGGGTGTGAGAAATGTTAAAACTTTCTCCTTGATAAACCCCACTGCTGACAACTACAGCTTCCATTGGCTGAATGACGATGACCCTGACCCCAAGATTGAGCCGTCCTTTGTGTGCATCACTCCCAAAGGGTCGATAAACACTGGCAAGAAACAGGAAGTGCAGTTCGAGTTCATACCTCGTGACCTCGGCATTGCCGAGTCTTTCTGGAAGTTCGTGATACCTGAACAAGGCATATCAGTGCCGTTCTTGATGGTCGGGGAGACGAACGACCCAGCCATCCACTTTGATAGATCTCACCTCAACTTCAAGGCTCTGCTGATTGGCCACGAGGCCTGTGAGACAGCGTTCGTCGTCAACAACGAGAGCCAACCGTTCAGCTATCGATTCGAAGAGTCGTCGCTCTGTTCAGCTGGACACAAGGACAAGCTCAAGGTTGTACCAATGTCAGGAGTTGTCCCCCCTGAGACTCGGTGAGTGTGGTAGTATTCGGCGCCGTTCTGACCCTATAATATGATGCAGGCGTTGATAGTTGGTGTTTGGCTGTAGGATCCCAATAGAGCTGTACTTCACACCTAAATCCGATGAAGAGGTCAACTTCAACATCGTCTGCACAATCAAGAAGAAGATTGAACCCCTGAGACTAAACGTCAAGGTAAGACAACTCCCGAATTTGATGTGTGACAATGCTGAAGCCTTGAGTGAATACGCTGATGTGTTTAACTTCAGGCCGAGGGGTACTCTATGAGTGCTATGGTGGTATGCGAGGACTCAATGGGTTACAGACTTGAGCTCTCACAAAAAGGCATGAACGCCATCAACTTCGGTCCCGTAGAGATCAATGAGCAAGCCACAAGAAACCTGACTATATTCAACGCAGGAAAGTTTAACTTTGACTACGAGTGGGAGTTGGTCGAGAGGTAGGGTCGGCAGTGAGACAGGTTCGCGCGCAATGATGTGAGTGACGCTGTGTCAAGTTAACTATTGTGATATGTAGGTCAGCTCGTGGTGCCAACACCGTAACCATAGAGCCCAAATCGGGCGCCATCGCCCACGAAGACAGCTGCAAATGCATTCTGGGATTCCTTCCCAGATCACGGATGTCCCTTGTTGGCTGTGAGCTGATATTAAAGGTAAGTGTAGCTGTATGCGGTGTGTAGCCTATCTGAGGGAATCTTTGTCTAACTTACTTCGCTCTGTGATTACAGATAGCCCACGGCCCTCAGTACCACATCAACATCACGGGGACAGGTGTGGCACCCGCCATCCACTTCTCCTTTTCACAGTACAACTTTGGGCCGTGCTTCATATACCGTGCTGGCATGCCAACTCACTCTATCGTCCTGCGGGCAACGAACAGAGACAAGAGAGACATTAGGTATGTGACTCTCATCTGTATAAATCTCTGCACTCAATGAGTAGAAAATAAGAGCCAAGATCTGCTGTTTCAGTCTGGACTGCTTGTACGAGCCTACGATACAGCTGCACCATGACTTTGAGGCGCGAGTGATCCCCGCCAACCAGTGGATCGACATCACGTTCTCGTTTTTCCCAAGAGAGGCCCGTAAGTACAACGAGGCAATCGAGTTTGAGATAAACGGTTTGTCCAGACAGAAGGTGAAGATAGTTGGCATTGGCACTGAGATGAAGGTACGCATAGGTCCACTTCATACCTCTCAAACCAGCATATCACAACGACTAATATCTGTATCTATGTGGAAGGTCGAGGTCGCTGACTCTAACATGAAGCTGTTGAAACTTGGGGCTCTGAGAGTGGGTCAGGTGGTAAAGAAGCAAGTTCCTCTGGTCAACAACAGCCCGTCGCCAATCACATTCAAGCTGAACTGTACCCCCACTACTCCTGACCTGCAGGACAGTTCCGTTCTGAAAGTCACACCCACACAGCAAATAAGCTTACCGGCAAGGGGCGGAGCCTGCAAGGTCGATGTCGTGTTTAGCCCAAGAACTAGAATACAGCAGTTCACAGAGGAGGTGAGATAGCGCACACTTGCTAAATTGGTTGTTTATACCTAGAATTGGCTACGATGTTCCAACTCCATGTATCTAGGTGGTGATGGAGTGTGCCGGAATGTTCCAACCAGTTTTTGTGCTGAGTGGCTGCTGCCAAGGCATGGAAGTGGCCTTGGATACAGAGGCTATAGCCTTTGGATCCGTTGTCCAAAAGAGCCAAAGCAACAGGAAGCTAATCATGAGCAATACTGGTAAGTTGAGTTGTTGACCACGGGCTATTAGGGGATTTCCCTGCTGTTAAGTTAACTATGTGAACTTTAGGTGACATTGGAACGAGCTTCAGATGGGATGCTGCTAAGTTTGAGCCAGATTTCTCCATCTCTCCCACCAATGGCTATCTGACTCCTGGTATGGACGTCACGTTCGACATCACATTCCACCCACAAGATATCAACTCCGACATCAGATATGAGGTAAGTGTTTGTTTGTATGTACCTGTAAGTACCTGTACTGTTGGAAAGAGACGGTAGTGTTCTTGATGTGAGATGCTCTCTCTTTCCATCTCTATTTCTTTAGCTGAGAAAGCACAGAAAGCTAAAACATTGAGTAGCTATTCTGCTGTCCTTTAATTTACAAAGATAAGACAACTCCAGTAGCCATAAACTTCAACTTTTGACAATCTGTTACCATTTAGGCATTTAAAATGTCTCTTAGCTGAGAATTTTAAATTCTTATCTGCAGAACCTAAAGTGTCATTTGGAGGGAGTGCACCCGCTGAGGCTGACACTTACTGGTATGTGCACAGGAGTGCCTGCCTTCAAAGAGGTGCAGCACTTCAACACACACGTGAGAAACAAGGAGACCAAGAATTTGATGGTCATCAATCGCACCAACCAGCTGTGGCAGCTCAAGCCGATAATTGATGGCGAACACTGGTCGGGTGCTGACTGGTTTGTGGTGGAGCCACAGCAGAGTAAGCCGTACGAGTTGACCTACTATCCTCTGACCATGACACACGAGAACAAGAAACACCAGGTAGCTGTCACTGTGCCATCACTATGTCAATGTCAATGAAGCGTTTACATCATTTCCTGTCGTTCCTAAAGATGATGAGATTCAGTTTAAATCAATCTGTTCTCACAGGGAACAATATTCTTCCCACTGCCTGATGGTAACGGCCTGCTGTACAACCTGCTGGGTACATCATCTGAGCCGAAGGTGTCCGCCAGGATCACCAGGGAAGTTCCCTGTAAGACGAACGCCGTGGAACTACTGCCCGTCACTAACTGGCTGAAGAAATCGCAAAGGTTCCTGATTGTAACAACTGCATTGGGGCTTCACTTGTTGGGAACTCAGGTTGACAATACTGATCTCCACCACTGTAGGTTCAGAGCTAAGATCGAAGCCTTGAAGCCAGATAAGTTCGACGTGGGGACCACAGTCAAAGGCTTGGACTACATCGACGTACCGCCAAACGGCAAGAGAGACTACAAAGTTAACTTCTATGCCCACAAGGAGGGCATCACTATGTGCAAGGTAGGTCTTTGTAGACTATGACCTTGACCTTTAGCCTGACACCTAATATTCATGCGCCATTGTGTTGCAGGTCACGTTCATCAATGAGAGTACGGGAGAATACCAGTGGATAGAGGTAGGCTTTAAGGCAGTAAAGGGCGGCCCGTTGGACAGGATCAACTTGGTGACTCCAGTGAGACAGAGCTCCCAGCATTCCCTCACCGTGAAAAACCCTCTCACCTCTGCTGTTACTTTCACAGTCAGCTGCTCCGTCAATGAGGTACACTTGGTTCTCCATCATGGATATATCTGCACAGGTAGAGAGCTGGAAACATAATTTCTCAATTTCCTGTAGGTGGCGCTACCGAGCCAGATCTCGGTGCCAGCTGAAAGTGAGAGTATCTTGACTCTCGAGTTTCTGCCGCTGACCGTGAGAACTCAGACTGGCAAACTGGAGCTGAACAACCCCGACCTTGGGCTGTATACCTACGAGCTCGAGTGCACGGCCAGCCCAGCTGGACCTGAGAAAGCTCTCTACTTCCACTGTCCTCTTGGCTCCCACCAGACTCTGCCAGCTCGATTCCTCAACTTTGCCAAGCAGAAGACAGAGTATGCGTGCAAGGTAAGAATGACGGATAAATCTTCTCAAGTAGTAGTAAATGTACCCGAATGTACCTGTCCGAACGTACCTGTCCGAACGTACCTGTCTGAACAGGCCAAATGATTTTTTCTATCAGGAGTAAAATTTAAGAATTGACTTTCATATTTCTCTTTTCAGGTTGACAACACTACTGATTTCTCTTGTGAGAAAACTATCAATGCAGCGCCAGCATCTGCCGGAGGTACAGAAACATTCATTGACCTGACGTTCGAGCCAGCGTGCATAGGAGAGATCAAAACACATCTACTCATCTCCTCGCCTGTGGGAGGAGACTACACTTTCCCGATATTCGCGGTGTGCACACCTCCAAAACCCCAGGGACCATTCGTCATCAAGGCTGGCAGCACGACATACATCACCTTCAGAAACAACTTCCCGAACACAACCGCGTTTACATTCACCGTTGATAACCCTGCCTTCCACATATCCAAAGGAGGAGACAATATCAAAGGTAAGAAGGACCACAGGATCGTGATTGGCTATGACGGCGCGGACAGCGGCACCAAGGCGCCAGTCATGGGCAAGCTGATCGTCTCCTGCGCAAGAAGCGCTGGTGGTTCGACACCTGCGCAGTGGATCTACTACCTGAAAGGCATTCCTCCCGATGTCAAGGATGTAAAATGAGCCAATCGCGTTATTTCTTATACGTACAGATTCCCTGTGATAATTGAGTGAAGCCAAGAGGCTTGGTTTGAACAGACATTGTAATATAATTATCATACAATACGGAACTATTAAACAAACGGTCCTAGGGATTCATTCATAGCTGGCTCAGCTTATGGCAGCTGGGGAGGGCACGGTGAGGAAGTGGTCAACTAGTAGTAGCCATCATACGGGTCCGCGGGGCCACCGTGGGGGCCATAGTTATACTGCTGGAAGGGCCTCTTGCGTGGCATACGCGGCTGGTGTTCGTTGTACCGGAAGTCACCAGGAGGAAAGCGTGAAGGGCTCCTGTACATACCACCTCTGAAATGGGTGGGCCCATGAGGTTGCCTAGCGCCCAGTGTCCTGATTGGCTGGCCGTGGTGGACGCTGATTGGCTGGGGAGGTCTGTGAGAGTTCCTTTCTTCCATATAAGGACGAGAAGGTTGTGGTGAGGGTAAAACATTGGAGTTGCTAGCATGCAGATCATCTAAGAAATCTATGCCGCCCTGCTGTTCCTCGGCGTTCAGCGCTGGCCTTACTGCAGGTCTCACCACAGGCGTCATGAGTCTCACGGCTGGGCTCACGTTGTTTAATCGAACTGCAGGCGGACGCAAAGTCACAGCCGGCGTACGCAGACTCACGGCTGGTGGTCTCGGCGGAGCGGATAACGTTCCAAAGTTTCTAACCGTGGATTGTGGCTTTGGAGGCGGTGCCACCATTTGAGAAGCAGAGGGAGATGATAACTGTGGCACAGGAGCCGACACTGCTACGCTGCTCCCTGCAGCTAACTCCTCATTGGCTGATGTTCCCTGTGATGACCACTGATTGGCTGCCAAAACATCGGTTTCTGCGGGATTCTGGGTAATGTTCTCTACGGGATTTTTTGGAACTGCCCCTGCATCTTTTGGAGGTGCATGTTGATTGGCTGACGCGGACTGTGGGGGAGTGAAAGGTGGAGGCTGAGTGCCCGCAGGTGGTTGTTGAGGTAGAGGTGGGGCGCTGGGTTGTGCAGTTTCGTTAGGATTCCCAGCCTGAGCAGTATTCCTTCAAACACAAAGAAAGATGTTAGACTGGGGATACGACAGACGGCCTCAGACGGAAGAGGTGGGGCCATACACGCTGGATATCTTCTCCTGCTGCTTTCTCTTGTAATCTGACCAGGACTCTGGTGGCGGGTTCTTCACCTTGTCAGCGAATTCCTCCAGGTTCTTCAGTACTGATTTACTATGAGGAGCCGACGACTGCGCTGCCTGGATAACATACTGAGGATGTTAGTTGTAGATACGGTAGATACTTCTCCTGTGAGAGCTCTCTCTCACCCTCCGCTATCCCTCCTCTCTCTCACCCTCCCCTATCCCTCCTCTCTCTCACCCTCCCCTATCCCTCCTCTCTCTCCATTTCTTTCTCTCTCTCTCGCTCCTTCCTCTTTTTTTTTTCTTTCTCTCGCTTACCTTTCTTTATTCTCTCTCTCTCTACGATTTCCCTCCTCTCTCTCGCCATCCCCTATCCCTCCTCTCTAACCTTCCCCTATCCCCCTTCCTGTTCTCTCACACAATGTCTTACATAACCATCTTAGAAAAAATACTCAGAATAATACAACAGCCAGATGGGAGAGAAGACAACTCCAGGTTTCTTGCTCTGTTAGAAAACCTAAGTTCAGAGTTACAATCTAGGAGTGACTGGGTTAGAGCACAGCTACTACATACAGTGAGAGAGGCAGTGAGAGAGGCAGTGAGGGAGGCACTCGGAGCTGGTTAGTGAGCCGTGCAAAGAAATCACCACAGCGAGCGTGACGCTGAGTGCGACATTGAACAAGACATTCAGTGTGATGTTGAATGTGACATAGCGTGACATGGAGTGTGAAGTTGAGTGTGACACTGACTGGGACATTATTTGTGACGCTATGGTCAGAAGACTATGAGCTACTGAGCGAGGGGATGCAGTTACCTTCGATGAAATCAGACTAGATAAATAGCTAATGGCCGTGCTACTCTGAAATACAATGGAACGTATGCTGTGTTTATCAGGTATCTTCAGCAATGTCACTGCTATGAATACTGCTGTTTAGCAACAAACCGTTTTCTCCCTTGTCAGCTGCTCATTAGGGTCATAGGCTGCTGCCGGAAGGCTAGGCTGAGATTGCGCTCGCGGATCATTGGTCGCCACCCCAGGAACTCTGTTGCCTAGCGCCGACAGTCTCTCCGAGAGAGATCCGCTGCCGCTGCTGGGGCTGAGTTTGAAAGGTTCAGCGGTAATGATGGCTCCGGCGCCTGAAACAATCACGTAACAGAATGCACGACGTCAGACTGAAAGTGATAAGCAGCAGACGCCACTCCATGACTCACTGTCCTCAGTGTCAGACATGTCCATATCCATGTCCTCCACCTGGTCGGCAGCTTGTGGGGGCGTGTTGCCAGGTGACGGTGCCTCGGCAGACGGCGACGGTATCGGGCTGTCCGAGTCATCGACGAGACTGTTCCTGTATTCACTCAGCCTTTTCTTCATATTCCTGATTCTGATACCAAAGTTACGGTACGCCTGCAGTACAGGGGGAGGAAATGGTCACAGGGAGGAAATGGTCACTGCGACTGCACCAACGCTGTAACACTGGAGTTGATCGGCGGTCTGAGTGACTCTATCCATTGACAAGTCGCCAAATTATATCCAAATACTCTTGCTGTTGACTTAAAGACCATGTAGACTTTTATAATGTACTTTACAACATGCCTGATGTTGAAAAGTTTCCGCAGAAAATATTCTGTGCTACAGAACGTCCTGCATGCTTATGAACGAACAACAGCAGAAGTAGAGAGACACCTCACGATCATTTTACAAGATCCCACCTCAGCCTGTACTGTAGTTACTGTCTTATAAGCCTAGATGAGTGGTGAGCGAGATACCACAATGCTTACGTTAGCTACGACGAGTGCGTCGTCATTCTGAACTTCGTAGAATGTCTGCCCGTTCTCCAGTAGTTCTATCAGCTTCCCTCGCTGCTCCACCTCGTTCTCCAGTATCTTCACGTAGCCGTGCATCTTAGTATACGAGTCGTCGAACTGCTTGGCAAACTCGTGGCTGTGAGACCGATCTACAAGAAATCAAACCTCGTCCACCATTGCAATATTTGTTCGTAAACTGATGCAGAAATGAGTGCGATGTATGCAACATTTTTCTCTCGCGTACTTAGTGCTCCGGTCAGTCTGAGCGTAATATCTTGTCATTGCTGTAACTAACAGGAAGTGATTATTACGTGAAAGAGATGAGCGGTGCCGCCATGTTTTATATCAATAGAGTGGTAGAGGAGTTCAAGGAACAGTACTCTCCCCTACTCATTAACCATTGCAATTCGATAATAAACACTTAAAAAAAGGGTGAAATCACCAGTGATCTCCATCTATACTCATTAGTTTGTCGCTGTAGATGTTGAATCTGTTGGTAAAATAATCCTCAGCTAAGTAATTTTGAAGAAATCAAGCAAAGAAAGTTGATGATCTGTGACGTCAGAGTGTCACTATAGTCCCTTGACAATGTCTTACATGAAAGAAGCTAAGGAAGTGTTCGACCAAACATAAATCATTGGGATCGGTGAGGGGATGTATATCGGGTACTCAGCATGGAATCCTAGTACCTCCAGATAGGACCACTTCTAGTTAATATACAAATATTCAAATGAACAAACATTCTCTCGTAGCAGGAAACTCGGTGACCTTCATTTATAGCTCATGAAACTGTGAGTCAAATTTCTGGGGAAAATTGTTTATTCCCCTTTATTTCCCTTGAACTCTTATAGCATTGCATCACCACTGCAATGGAGCAGGGAAATAGACAACTACCGTTGTCTATTTCCCTGCTCAAAATTTATTCAAAAAGAAGACTTCTTGAAGAATTCCTCAAGAACTTCCAGGGCAGGGTAATAGACAATTACCCATAATTTCTATTGCGGCCGAAATTACAACAAGTTGACTGAGTAACAGAGACAGCGGAGGGACAGAGACAGCGGAGGGACGGAGACAGCGGAGTGACGGAGAAAGCGGAGTGACGGAGACAGCGGAGGGACGGACAAAGCAGAGAGACGACGAAAGCGGAGATAGACAGACAGCAGAAGGACCCAGAAATCATAAGGACAGAGAAAACAGAATGAAGACGCAACAAGAGAGGGTAAATCCAATTTTTTTGACAGCGTTGCTCAGGAACAGGAAATCATTATAAATAAACAGTATGAATAGAGCCTCGCTATATAAGGTATGACTACAGCATATCTAGTTTAATTCATAACAAAACCTAATCTCTCAGAGGGTAGGTCTGACCTTGACATTGTACCAAGTGTAGTAGGAAGGCGCAAAGTGTGACGGGTATATACAGATCACGGAACGGTGCAGATATATACCTTTCAGCTGTTTGACAGCTTCGATTTTGGACGCGTCAACCTTTAGATTGGCCACCTGCTTCTCCTTCATTGTCACGTGCGTCTCCAGCATCTTCACCTTACCAATGGCCTCGACGACATCCTGGGGCTAAATAAAAATAACATAAATACTAAATACTAAATACTATATCACATAAATAATAAAATATAATGATAAAAAAGCAAAAGTCACACTGTGACGTGTGACATGTGACGACATACCTTGAAGTTGGTTGAGATAACGTGAGCCGTCACTTTCTCTCTGTCGTCTAAAGCAAAGGCAAATGTCAGTGAGAGTAAGACACCAGAAACGTACATCAGTGTGTAGACTGGAGAACTGACAGAGGCGGTGCTGGCTAACCAACTCGTACATTTGATAAAGAAAGCATTACATTATTCTTAAAGATTTACAAAATTTGTAGCTGCTATGAGATAACTACCAGTTCCAAAGGAACCCATGAAAAAGTGACATGCCATTTAGTATTGGATATTGAATAATGATTGTTCCAATTTCATACCAGTCCGAGTTGATTGGTTTTATCACGCGTAAGACAAGGCAATGTTTCTTGTTGAGATGAGACAATTCGATGATAAATCTGCGTTAGCATAGCAGTAGATTCTTCTACAGAGCATCAAATGCATGTTTTTAGAAAAATAATCCATTTGAGTCGTGTACGACTGGCACTGGGAAGAGCCACGAGCCAGACGTACTGGTCCAGACGTACTAGTCCAGATGTACTAGTCCAGACGTACTGGTCCAGACATACTGGTCTCAAAGCTCTTCTGGTATGTGGATAATGCAATCTTTATCACAGCTGTTGTATTCATACTCACTCAATAGCTCACGCATTTCATTGATGAAGTCAATGAAGAAAGTGTTCCTCTCCTCCCATATGCTGAAAATTCGCTCAATCTTGCCAGATATGGATGGATCCCTTACTAGTACCACTGCATCTTTGAGAACATGTTTGAAGGCTAGCAGGAATATCTTGGCATTCTTTTTCTTGCATATTTGCACCACATCATTCGCAAGGTAAAAGAAATGTAGTCTGCGAGGTATTTTGGCTACAAATAATGACACGTAATATTATCACTTACGTATGAACTAGTATGCATATGCATACGAAAGCAAGAAAAGAGATATAATACACTAGACGGCAGTGCGAAAATCACCGGTAGTCTTACCTCTTTTCACAGCAGCTAACCAACACGACGCAATTATCTGGCACTGGTTCTTGTGATGTATCAACCATAGTGAAAGAGCTTGTATACTATCCTGACGGTCTGTCATCGCATTTAGACGACCATTCACAGTCTTTTGAAACTGACGAATATCATTAGGCGTCTCTCCACTCACTCCCAGTGAGGATTCTTCCTCCTTAGGCTTAGGATCAGGCTTATCTGTAGTACTCATGGCTTTCTTCGTTCACTTAGCTTATATGTAGGCAAAGAGGTGTACTTAATAGGTTGCTGAAGCTAAATTAACTAAATAAATATAGAAGAAAAGACTTTGCTTGAAAAGTACATTTTATGCGAGCCGCCATGATACTCAACACGTGACGGGGAATCATTAAAATTACCTCTCGTGAGTAGACAACTCCACAACCTCTCTTGTCAGTATAATAATCCACTTTCGCTTTTGACATGCAGATTGATATCTTAGGTCAGTCAAGTCGTTGTAGTAAAAAACTTACTCGGGATTATTAGTGCTGTTGGTATGGTACAGTATATTGTAGGCTTAAAACAAATAGACCATGAGGAACAGAGGTGATGTAGTATCACAACAATTTATTAAAATGTAAAATAGAATTACTTACTACACGATAAAAGTGAGGAACAAGATAAGAAAGTTACAAGTTCATATATTATAATGAAATGAGGTCAAGCCAGTACAGTCAAGAAACGGCATGGGAACAGTGGGAACTGCGTACTCACTGAGCAGCACACAGGCTGCTCATATTACAAAAAAACCATAGACAACTAAGTTACTATAGACATCAAGATTAGGTAGTTGGGAAGACAACTCCGCAGTCTGTTCAGGTGCAATCACCTATTGACAGTGTTGTAGATAGTGTTCTCTTGAGCAAAACAACTGAGACACAGTGACGGAATCAGATGGCAGACTCCTATAGTATGACGCAGCAGCCTGGTTCCACAGCTCTACCTGATGAACCCTAAAATCATAAAACCGAGTCAGAGCTGGGCGGACTGGCCACACTGCCACACTGCTCGCCCAATAAGTGGGCTAATGATTACACAGCAATAGCATTACAGCTGGTATAAGCAAACAGTGCGTGCCTGTGGATTACACACTATGACAGCTGCAGTGGAAAGATAACTCAGAGAGAGAAAGAAGGGTGAAGGTGGTGGGAGGGATAGAAGAGGGGAACAGGTGAGTAAGGAAGAGAGTAAGGGAGAGAGAGACAGGGAGGGACAGAGAGGGAAGGACAGAGAGGGAGAGACAGAGAGAGAGAGACAGAGAAGGAGGGAGAGAGAGGGAGGGAGAGAGATGGGGGGGGAGAGGGGGAGTGTG
>ERZ1740065.304-NODE-304-length-25264-cov-10.206950_pt1 | contig 25264 bp, 20 predicted proteins | sample MGYA00581738_ERZ1740065 | MGnify/ENA primary metagenome ERZ1740065 (study PRJEB43018, sample SAMN04849749) | marine metagenome | isolation source: floating plastic debris | place: Pacific Ocean | collected 2008-09-01 | study: EMG produced TPA metagenomics...
CGAAGTAAAAGATCTGGCCCACTTCGATCCCACGGCTCTGCTGGCGCCGGTCTTCGGGTACCTCGGCAAACTTCGCATCATCATGAGTTTCATCCGTGCGGGCGTAGGGCGTTGTCCATTCCTCAGCAATCGCAGCACACTGTTCCCAGCTGTCGTAGTCGATCTCTCGGTCGCCCAATGTCAGAGACGTGATCGCACTGTCATAGAACACCTCAGATTCACCCGTCTCGGCCAGCACCAGAAACTCATGGGTGTCATCGCCGCCAATGGGCCCGCTATCGGCTCGCATCGGGATCGCCTTCAGCCCCATCCGCTCATAGGTCCGCAGATAGCTGACCATGTGCCGGTTATAGGCGTGCAGCGCGTCTTCCTTGGTCAGATCGAAGTTATAGCCATCCTTCATAAAAAACTCGCGCCCCCGCATCACGCCAAAGCGTGGCCGGATCTCATCGCGAAACTTCCACTGGATGTGATAGAGCGTCATGGGCAGATCGCGGTAGCTGCCAACATGGGCCCGAAAGATATCCGTGATCAGCTCCTCGTTGGTCGGACCGTAGAGCATATCCCGATCCTGGCGGTCACGGATCCGCAGCATCTCAGGGCCATAGGCATCATAGCGCCCGCTCTCGCGCCATAGTTCTGCCGATTGCAGCGTCGGCATCAGCATCGGAATATGCCCGGCACGCACCTGCTCTTCATGCACGATATTTTCCAGCTTTCTCAGAACCTTAAAACCCAGAGGCAACCAAGAATAGATCCCCGCGCTGGATTGCTTGATCATCCCCGCACGTAGCATCAGCCGATGGCTGACAATCTGTGCCTCAGCAGGGTTTTCCTTCAGAACGGGCAGAAAGTATCTCGAAAGGCGCATGGGCGATGTCCGTATTCAGTTGCCCGACCCGTCTACGCCCTTCCCTGCAGGCCTTCAAGCCAGCACCGAAGCTCACGCGAAGATCACGCTTCCGTCATCCTTTGAAGCAATATGAACCAATCCTGAAACCGCACCGTATTTCCCGCAACTCACACGACGTGGGTTTTTTACACACAAGAGGAATGTCCCTATGAAAACCTTGACCAAGATCGCCGCTGTCGCCGCAACCGTTGCCGCCATGGCCACTGGCGCAAAAGCTGCCTCCATCACAGAAATCGCCGTAAATGACGAGCGGTTCTCCACACTCGTTGCAGCCGTCACAGCGGCCGGTCTGGCCGACACCTTGGCAGGCCCTGGTCCGTTCACTGTCTACGCACCTGTGAACGACGCGTTTGCCGCCCTGCCCGCCGGCACGGTTGAGACACTTCTGAAGCCCGAAAACAAAGATCAGCTTACAAACGTGCTGCTCTACCACGTAGACGACCGCAAGCTGACCGCCGAGGCGATCCCGACCGGGTCAAACTACTTCAAGCCGCTTTTGACATCGGAGCGTCTGTGCATCACGAAATCCGGCGGCGGCGTTGAGATCGCGGATGGCACAGGTGAAAGCGCCAATGTCATCATCGCCAACATCAAAGCTGACAACGGCGTGATCCACGTGATCGACAAGGTGCTGCTGCCTGGTCAGCGCCCCGCCTGCCACTAAACTGGCATTCTAACTCAAAAGAGCCCGCCCAATCACGCGGCGGGCTCTTGCATGCAGGCGCAGCATAGACGATCAATGGTGTGAAACTGACAGAGATCCTCTATGGCCCTGCCCGGCGCGACACAGCTTAAATACTGGACCATCACGACGGTTGTTTTCCTGGTCATCCTATGGGCCTTGGGCAATGTGATCTTGCCCTTCGTTTTGGGCATGGCGATCGCCTACTTTCTGGATCCCGTCGCGGACCGGCTCGAAAATATGGGCCTCTCGCGTGCCATAGCGGTCACCATCATCACGCTTGTCGCTGTGTTCGTCTTTGTGCTGATGGCGCTCTTGGTCATACCCTCCTTGGTCAACCAAGCCATAAACCTGGTTCAAGTCGCCCCACAAGTCTTTGACGAACTTCATAAATTCATGACTGAGCGGTTCCCGCAGCTCTTTGATGAGAGCTCAACAATCCGTCAATCCCTGGCCACCTTGGGTGAAACCATCCGTTCCAAGGGCGTTCAGTTTTTTGAGGCGATCCTCGCCTCCGTTGGGTCATTGATCAACGTTGTGGTCCTCATTGTCATCGTGCCAGTGGTGGCGTTCTATCTGCTTTATGACTGGGATCGCATGGTGGCCGAAATCGACCAGCTTTTGCCGCGCGATCATGCCCCAACGATCCGCCAACTGGCCCATGACATCGACAAAACGCTGGCCAGCTTCATCCGCGGCATGGGGACGGTCTGCCTCATTCTTGGGACATATTACGCCATCGCTCTGATGCTCGTCGGGCTTCAGTTCGGTCTGATCGTCGGTGCCATCGCAGGGCTGGTCACCTTCATTCCCTACCTGGGTGCCATCATCGGTGGCGCCTTGGCGATCGGATTGGCCTTCTTCCAGTTTTGGGGAGATTGGGTCTCTATCGGATTGGTCGCGGGGATTTTCATGCTGGGCCAGGTGATGGAAGGCAATGTTTTAACGCCCAAGCTCGTCGGCAGCTCGGTTGGCCTGCATCCCGTCTGGCTTATTTTTGCGCTGTCTGTATTTGGGGCTCTCTTCGGCTTTGTCGGCATGCTCGTCGCTGTCCCCCTCGCCGCCGCGATCGGCGTCCTCGCCCGCTTCGTCATATCGCAATATATGTCCAGTAAGCTCTATCGTGGGCTATCAGGACCAGAAGACAGCTAATGCCACAGCAACTCAGCTTTGATCTCCCGGGCCGCACAGCGCTTGGGCGGGACGATTTCTTCGTATCCCCGGCCAATGCCCATGCGGTTGCGATGATTGAAGGCTGGGAGCAATGGCCAGCTCGAAAACTGATGCTTGTCGGCCCACGGGGCTCTGGCAAAACGCATCTTGCCCATGTTTGGGCCAATCTGAGCGGCGCGCGCATCATCGCTGCGAAGGATGTGCCCAAGGAAAATGTGGCCGACCTGGCCACCGGCGCCCTGGCCTTGGAAGATTGCCACGCAATCGCAGGCCAGACTGAGGCAGAAAACACTCTCTTTCACCTGCACAACCTGGCCCTCGCGGAAGGTCGCAGCATGCTCTTTACGGCGGAAACTGCGCCTGGAGACTGGGGGCTCTCGCTCCCGGATCTGGCAAGCCGCATGCAGGGGACGCCCTCGATCCATATCTCGGCCCCGGACGATGAACTGCTGACCGCACTCTTGATGAAACTCTTTGCAGATCGCCAGCTTTTTCCCACGCCAGCGACATTGCCTTTTCTGGTGTCCCGGATTGATCGCTCCTACGAAGGCGCGGCGGCGGCGGTTGCGGCCCTGGATGCCGCGGCCCTTGAAACGCGCCGATCGATTACGCCAAGACTTGCCGCAGAGGTTCTGGACATCTAGGCGCGCAGGGTCCATCCTAGATATCTCTACGTCACAGTTTTAAGAGCAATTACACCGTCATGACGGATGCCGACTTTCTGAAATCCCCCATGCCCGAAGCCGTTGAGATGCCCGACCTGGATCTCACAGGCCCGGGTCGCTTTTACAACCGCGAGCTCAGTTGGATTGGGTTCAACTGGCGCGTCCTTGAGGAGGCCAGCAACCCCCGCGTGCCGCTCTTGGAACGGCTGCGTTTTCTGTCGATTTCAGCGACCAACTTGGATGAATTTTACAACGTTCGCGTCGCAGGCTTGCGGGAACTGGCCCGTGAGGGCAACACCACCCCCGCCCATGATGGCCTGACGCCCGCAGAGCAGCTCAAACTCATCGATGAAGATGCCCGCCGCCTGCTCCACCATCAGCAAGAGACGTATGAGACGCTCAAAACGGAGATGGAGGCGGAAAACATCTCCATTCTCACCCGCGATGATCTGCGACAGGGGGAACGCAGCTATCTTGAAGATGCGTTTATGAACAAAGTCTTCCCAGTCCTTTCTCCTCTAGCCATCGACCCGGCGCACCCGTTTCCCTTCATCCCCAACCTTGGCTACACGCTCGCGCTGCAACTGAAGGCCAAAGACGGTAAACGCAGTCTCAAGGCGCTGCTGCCGGTTCCGCATCAGATCGATCGCTTCGTCACCCTGCCCAGCGAAGAGGGCACCCACCGGTCGCTGCCTCTCGAAGAGCTGTTGCTGCTCAACATCGACAGCATTTTCCCAGGCTATGAAATGAAGGCTTACTGCGCCTTCCGCGTCCTGCGTGACAGCGATCTGGAAGTCGAAGAAGAAGCCGAAGATCTGGTGCGCGAATTCGAAGTGGCGCTGAAACGCCGCCGCCGGGGCGAGGTGGTGCGCATGAAAATGACCGCAGGAGCGCCTGACACTCTGCGCGACACGATCATGGAAGAGCTCAACGTCTCACGCGACGAAATCGTCGAGGTGCAAGGCATCATCGGCCTGGCAGATCTCAAAGAACTGGTCCTCGACAGCCGACCGGATTTGTTATGGCCGTCCTTTATTCCGCGCGTGCCCGAGCGCGTGCAAGACCATGACGGCAACATGTTTGCCGCCATTCAGCAAAAAGACGTGCTGCTGCATCACCCCTATGAAACCTTCTCTATGGTGATCCGCTTCCTGCAACAGGCCGCGCGCGATCCCAATGTGGTGGCGATCAAGCAAACGCTCTACCGCACCTCAGCTGACAGCCCCATCGTCGATGCGCTCTGCGAGGCCGCAGAGGATGGCAAATCCGTCACCGCGCTGGTGGAGCTTAAAGCCAGGTTTGATGAGGCCGCCAATATCCGACAGTCCCGGTACTTGGAGCGCGCAGGCGCCCATGTGGTCTATGGGTACTTAGACTGGAAAACCCACGCCAAGATCTCAACAGTCGTGCGTCGCGAAGGCGATAACCTGGTGACCTACACGCATTACGGCACCGGTAACTACCACCCGATCACGGCGAAAATTTACACCGATCTGAGCTTTTTTACCTGTGACGCAGCACTGGGGCGCGATGCGACCCGCGTGTTCAACTATCTGTCCGGCTATGCTCAACCGCAACAGCTTGAAAACCTGGCAATCTCACCGCACACGCTCAAATCCAGCTTGATCCACATGGTGGAGCAGGAAATCAAGCATGCAAAGGCGGGCAAAAAGGCCGAGATTTGGGCCAAAATGAACTCCTTGATCGAGCCGGATGTGATTGACGCGCTTTACGCCGCAAGCCAGGCCGGAGTTCAGATCAGCCTTGTTATCCGAGGCATTTGCGGCCTCAGACCCGGGATCAAGGGCCTGAGCGAGAACATCCGCGTCAAATCTATCGTCGGTCGCTTCCTAGAACATTCCCGCATCGTCTGTTTCGGAAATGGCGGCGGATTACCCTCAAAAAAGGCCCGCGTTTTCATCAGCTCCGCCGACTGGATGGGCAGAAACCTCAACCGCCGCATTGAAACGCTCGTGGAAATTCAGAATGCGACCGTAAAGGCTCAGATCGTCAGCCAGATCATGGCGGCCAACATGGCCGACATCGCGCAAAGTTGGGTCATGTCGCCCGATGGCAGCTTCAAACGGGCCGAATGGGATGAGGGCACATTTGCCTTCAGTTGCCACCGTTTCTTTATGGAAAACCCATCTTTGTCAGGCAGAGGCTCTGCGGGCGCAGCAGACGTTCCAAAACTCACACACACCGAAGATTGACCGATCTGCCGCCTTGGATCATAAAGTTCGCCAGTAACCTGGGGACGGCATGGACGGCAGCACCAAACCATCTGAATCAGATTGGGGGCCTTTTGGCCGTCCGCTCTTCGATGAAGCGTCGTCTCGTAGGCTCAGCCGCGTCGGCGTCATCGACATTGGGTCCAACTCGGTCCGCATGGTGGTCTTTGACGGTGCCGCGCGCTCTCCGGCATATTTCTTCAACGAAAAGGTCATGTGCGAGCTGGGCGCGGGCCTTGCAACAACAGGGCGGCTTAACCCCGAAGGCCGCGTGCGGGCGCTTGCCGCGTTAAAGCGGTTTCACCGCCTGGGCGTGGGAATGAATACCGGGCCGCTTACGGCCGTTGCCACCGCGGCGGTTCGTGACGCGGAAGACGGGGCAGAATTTTGCGCCGATGTCCTGCGCGAGACAGGCCTTCGCATTCTGGTATTGAAAGGCGAACAAGAAGCGGCCTTTTCCGCACAGGGCGTTCTGCTGGGATGGCCTGGATCCTACGGGCTGGTCTGTGACATGGGCGGCTCTTCGATGGAGCTTGCCGAAGTGAATGGCGGCCGCGTGGGCCGCCGTATGACATCCCCGCTGGGCCCGCTGAAACTGCGCGACCTCAAAGGAGGCAAGAAGGGCCGAAAGGCGCAGATCAAAGACTACGTGGCCCGGATGCGCGAGCATCTCGGAGAGCAACGCAACCGTCTGTTTCTGGTGGGCGGGTCCTTTCGCGCGATCGGCAAGATTGACATGGAACGGCGGCAGTACCCGCTGAAGGTCACCCATGAATACCGCATGAGCGCGCGCTCGTTGCGCGAAACCGCCCACTACATCGCCGCCGAGGATCCCGAGGCGCTGCGCATCCGCGCGAGCGTGTCCGCCTCCCGCATGGCGCTTGTGCCGTATTGCTGTGACGTGCTGCGCGAGGTGGTGAGCACGTTCAAACCCCACGATATCGCCGTGTCAAACTACGGCATCCGTGAGGGGTTGCTCTATCAGCAAATGCCGCAACGCCTCCGCGATCGCGATCCTTTGATTGAGGCCTGCAGCTTTGTGGAATCACGCGACGCGCGCATGCCGGGCTCGGGCAAAGCTGTCTACAAATTCGTCGAGCCGCTTTTCAAATCTGTTCCGGACGATCGCAAACGCATCATCAAAGCGGCGTGTTTGTTGCATGACGTGAGCTGGCGCGCACAGCCCGATTATCGCGCAGAAGATTGCTTTGACAATGCAACCCGCGCCAATCTGGGCGGTCTCAAACATACCGAGAGGGTTTATTTGGGTCTGGCTTTGCTGCATCGTTATTCCAACAATCGCGACAGCAGTCGCTTTGCGGAACTCAATGAACTGGTGACCGAGAAGGATCAGCATGAGGCCGAGGTCTTGGGCAAGGCCATGCGGTTTGCGGCGATGCTCTGGCCCTCGCAAGATCCCAAACTGGGCAAGCTCAAATGGTATCCCAAAAAGAAGCAACTGGATTTGGTGCTGACCCGTGATGCGCAAGAGCTGTTTGGTGAAGTCGCGCAGGCTCGGTTCGCATCCCTGGCGCAAACCCTAGAGGCAGAACCGCACGTGCGCATAGGCCGGGCCTGACACACCGAAATCTCTCAAAGAACTCGGCGCGCCTCAAATTTCGATCTGTTCATCCAGCGGCGCGTCTTCTTCTGCATCAGGTTTTCGCCGAATGATGATATCTCCATTGGGCAAAACCTCTGGCAGCTCATAGCGGTTGACGTCATCAATCTTGTCAAAAAGGTCGCGCATCATTGGACCCATCGCCTCGGAAAACTGACGCAAGGCTGGCTCCATCTCGTCGGCCAATCCCTGCAGATCGTCGAGCGCAGGCTCCATCTCCTGCAGCAATCCCTCAAGAAACATCTCAAAGCCTCGCTCCATGAGCGACGGATCGTCTGTCTCCTCCGCCGTGGCCGGAAAAGCCAACAGAGCCGCTGTGACAGGGATGATCAAAGCTTTCTTCATATGTTCAATATAGGCGATTGCGCGCTCAGTTTTAAGACAGCATGTCATCCAAATCGATATCCATCGTGACCGGAAAATGATCCGACGCCGTGATCAAGGCCTCGCGCAACTCTGGCGTTGTCCAACAAACGGGATCGTCAAACGGGTGCCAGATGCGCCATTTGGGCGATCTGGCGTGCAAGTCAGGCGAGACCATGATGTAGTCCAAAAGCGCCTGCAGATAGCGGTCTTCGTCTTTGATATAGAACCGAGCCGACGTCGCCACCGGGCCGATCCGCCGCGTCAGGGCGCGTTTGGCATGGGGATCATGCAGTCGGTGCGCACTCTCGCCTCCGTCTCCCATGATGATCTCAACAGAGGACCGCCCGAACAGCGCCTCATAGGTATCAAGCCCCGGACCATCATTAAGATCACCCAGCAAGATCAGGCTTTCGCCCCCATTTAGATGTGCCTCAACCCGTTGCCGCAGCCAGACCGCCTGCGCCTGCTGTTTGCGGCGGTTTGAGATCCCGATGCGCATCGCCTCGTCGCGATCCTTGGCGCCGTGGGGGGCTTTGGATTTCAGGTGCGCGCCAATCAATCGCACATCTCGCCCGCCTGAAGTTTGCATTGCAACCTCAAGTGGAGGCTTGGAAAACCGCACTTTGTCTTCTGTGGCATCGATATCGAGATCAATGCGAAACACCCCGTCAAAGCGCGGCGCATCGGGGCTGCCTTTTTGACCGGTGGGCAAGCCTTTGGGATCGTGCACACAGGAAACAACGTCGGGATCATAAAGCAACGCCAGTTCCTGCTGCGTATCATTGGCAAACCCGAGAAGCGCTTTGCGCGCCCGTATCCCCACGGCCGCTGCGAAATTCTCAAGCGCAGGCACCGTCTGCCGGTGGCGGCTGTCATCCGGGGCCTCAACGACCAGGATGGCATCGGCATCCAAAGCCGTGAAGACAATGCCAAGCGCGGCCAGTTGATCCCGGCGCGTCACATCATAACGGGCCGACACCGCGCCATCGTCCAAAAGCGCGCCGTCATCATCAAACAGCGCGTTGAACCACTCCACATTGTAGGTTGCAAATCGCATAGGGTTATCCGTTGATCTCTTCCCAGGCGCGGTTGATGTCGACCATGCGCTTTTCGGCCAGTTTGACCGCCTCTTCCGGCACGCCGCGCGCCAGCATCCTGTCGGGGTGGGTTTCCCGCACCAAGCGTCGCCACGCCTGTCGGATCTCTTCCTTGGGCGTCTCCCGTGTCACGCCCAACACGTCATAAGGATCGGCCTTTGCGTCGGGGACAAACCGCGTCCTCAGCGCTCGAAATTCTTTTTCCGGCAGGCCAAAGATTTCGGCCACGCGCTCCAGAAAATCATCCTCATTGGGATGATAGACACCATCCGCCACCGCGATGTGGAACAGCCCCTCCATGAGGTCATTGAGGGTGTCTGTGTCGTCGCCAAACATCGCCTTGATTCGCGTGGCGTAGTCCTCAAACCCCGCCACATCCTGACGCGCGAGGTTAAACACACGCGCGGCCCCATCGTGATCAGCCTCAGCGATCTGAAACACCTCGCGAAAAGCCGTCACCTCATCACGGGTCACAAGACCGTCCGCTTTGGCCATCTTGGCGCCAAGGGCAATCACGGCAATGGCAAAGGCCACCGAGCGTTCCGGCGGCGTACGCAAACGCTCAAAAACCTGAGCAAGGCTTTCGCCTTTTGTGAGCGCAGAAAGCGCCTCAGAGATCCGACTCCAAATCGACATGCGGGTAGGCATAAAGCCTTTGATTGGCTTTGTCTGTGACAACCGGTTCAGTTGCCTCAAAACGCAGCATCATGTGAAGGTAACGGCCGTCCTTAAACCGGTTACGCCCTTGTCAGGGCGCATGCACGCCACACCGAAGGAACCACGTTTCACGTGGCAAAGATCTGGGCTTCGTAGTCTTTGAGATAAATCCGCAACCACGGTGTGAACCGAGACGGCTCCCGCTCCACCCAGGCCGCCAGTTCCGCCATATCCACCCAATCCGTGGCCATCACCTCTTCGGGGTTCGGCACAGGCACAACGCGGGTTCTGACACGGGACATGAACACATCCACGCGCTCATGCTCAATGAGGCCATTGCCGACATCGGCGCGATAGGTCAGCTGATCGCGATACTCCAACGGCAAGCCTTTCAGACCAAGCTCTTCATAAAGCCGACGCTCAGCGCAGCGATGCGCGTCTTCCCCCCATAACGGATGCGTGCAGCACGTGTTCGCCCAAAGGCCAGGTGTATGGTACTTGCACAGGGCACGCTGCTGGATCAGCACGTCATTTCCGCACATTACAAAGACGGAAACGGCCATGTGTAACAGGCCCTTACGGTGCGCTTCTAATTTCTCAACGGCAACCAGATCCCCGCCCACCCAGGTGGGGATCATCTGTCGCGTCGGGACATCGGGCGCATTCATACATAGGCCTCCGGGACCAACCGCGTCAAATGCGCGATATTTTTCAAACCGATTTTGATGTGTGCCATTGGGCGGGCCTTTACAAGCTCTTTGTTCATGTAAGCCTCAAATGTCAGGCGCTGCACATCTTTGTCATGGCAGAGCGAGACAAACCGCTCCCGCCGCTCATCAGAGCGGTAATAGGCGTTTTGCATTGATCCCAGCACGCGGAAGACATTCTTGTGGTCTTTCATGAAGAGTTTGCGCGCCAGCTGCAGGTCTTTCACGCGACCGCTGGCCAGACACGCGGCCGCCGCCGTCGCCGCCACGCGGCCACCAAACATGGCATAGTAAATCCCCTCGCCCGAACTTGGCGCGACCACGCCGCACGCGTCTCCGGCAACAACCACGTCCTTGCCGTTGTCCCAGCGATCCAAAGGCCGCAACGGGATAGGCGCGCCTTCTTTGCGGATGGTTCTACACCCCTCAAGCCCACTGGCCACGCGCAAATCGGCTGTCGCCTGCTTGAGGTCGACGCCCTTCACCATGGAGCCCATGCCAACGCTTGCCGTATGTCCGTGCGGGAACACCCAGCCGTAAAAATCAGGCGAAATGGCCCCGTCATAGATCACATCGCAGCGGTCAGGATGGTAATTGCCCACCGGGCCCGGCGCTTCGATGATCTCATGATAGGCCACCACGAACGGGATCTTGTCTCCGTCCGGGATCTCCTGGCGCGCCACATTTGACCGCGCTCCGTCTGCCCCGATAATCAGTTTTGTCACCAAAGCCCGTTCATTCTGGCTGACTTTATCGCGGTAAACCACACGGGTTTCCCCGTCTTCGCGTTCAATGCGCACAAAGGTGCCCGTGGCCCGCTCAACGCCCGCACTGGCCGCACGGCAGCGCAGAAACTCGTCGAAATGCTCTCGATCCACCATACCGACAAAGCCGTTCTCGATGGGAATATCCACCTGGCGCTTGGTGGGCGAAATCATCCGAGCGGTTGTGATCTTCGCGACGAGCTGCTCCTCGGGAATGAGAAAATCCTTGATCAAGCGCGGCGGGATTGCGCCACCGCAGGGTTTGATGCGTCCTGCTCGGTCCAACATTGCGACCTTATAGCCTGACCTTGCCAGATCCTCTGCAGCCGTGGCCCCGCAAGGCCCTCCTCCGACGACGACGACATCATACATCTTCATTCTCCTGGAACCATGGCAGCGTGTCCGCCGCGATTTGGATCAATCACTTTGAGCGCCAAAAGCGCCGCAACAACAAAAAGACCTGCTTCAAACAGGAACACCGCGCCGAAAGCGGTGGCGTCGCTTGCAAAACTGACGCGCATCACATCCACGGCCGCCGCTCCGACCAATCCGCCAAACCCTGCGGCAATGGCTTGTGCGGCGCCCCAAAGCCCCATGCGCGTGCCTTCCCGGCTGCTCCTGCCTTGCCCGGCCAAGGCCATCATGGATCCGATGGCCGCCACAGCGAACATGCCGTTAAAAAAGCCCAACGCGACAACGGCCGGCGTCAGGGTTGATGTCACCGCTGGGCCGCCAAGCATTGTGATTGCCCCAAGACTTGCGGCCGAGCCAAGACATCCCGCCACGACCCAGGCCCGCAAACTGCCGATCCGAAGCCCCGTGGCCATGATACCAACCGTCAGCATGCCCAAGAAAACGCCGCCATTTTGCGCTCCTGACAGGGATGTGGATTGCCCAGGCGTAAACCCAAAGACCAAGCCCGCATAAGGCTCCAGGATCAATTCCTGCATGAAATAGGCGATCATCGACAGGAAGACGAAAATCGTGAAGTGCCGCGCGGCCATCTCACCCCATACTTCCTTCAAACCGTCGATGAAGCGCGTCTCTTCTCGAGGCCGTTCCACTGGCTGCACGCGACGTTCAACGCCCCACACGGCCAACGTGGTGAGCACCACCGAACCGACCGTCACGATGCCCACGATTTTCAGCAGCAGCATCGGCGTGTAGGGATCAAGAAACACACCCACGGTCCCCGCGGTGATCGCAATGCCTGCAATCATCATCAACCATGTGATTGTGGCGGCAGCGGCTCTGCGTCGTGGCTCGGTCGAGGTCGCTAGAAGCGCCAGAAGAGAAGTGCCCGCCGCGCCGACCCCAAGCCCGATCATCGCATAGGCCAAAATGGACAACGACAACCCAGCCGCAAAGCTCGTTTCAAAGAGCAAAACGCCCAAAGATGCCCCGAACGCGCCCGCAGCAAGGGCGATCATGCCCCCGATAATCCACCGCGTTCGCCGCCCACCAGTATCCGACATAAAGCCCCAATTGGGTCGGGTGATCTGTATTCCGTAGTGCAGCGCGACAAGCAATCCAGGCAGCACCGCTGGCAGGGCCAGCTCCACAACCATGAGCCGGTTGAGCGTGGATGTCGTCAGCACCACCACAGCGCCAAGCGCCATTTGTACCAATCCAAGACGAACGATACCCGGCCAACTCAGGGTCATCCCACACCTCCTAGCCCGCGCAAGGCGACAGCCGCCACCATCATACCGCTGACATACAAGATGACACCGGTGCCATTGTACCAAGGCGCCCGCCCCTTCGGATCCCGCAGCAACACGCGCATGGCCCAAAACTGCGCCGCCAGGAGCGCGAGAATGATCAAGGCAAAGACAGGTTTGTCCCAAATGGTCAGCAACGCGATCACGACGACTTGCGGCAAGGCCATCACCCAACAGGCCACACGCGCCGCACGCTCCGGGCCGAGCGTGACCGGCAAAGAGTTCACACCCATCTGACGATCGCCCTCTAATGCTTTGAAATCATTGAGCGTCATGATCCCGTGCGCCCCGAGCGCATAAAGCAGTGCGATCACCACAATCTCCATGGAAGGCGCACCCGCAGATAGAACCGCGGCGCCCGTGAACCAAGGCAGGCCCTCGTAACACAGACCAACCAGTCCGGGGCCCCAGACACCTGAGCGCTTTAAGCGCACCGGTTCCGCTGAATAGGCCCAGGCCGCCAGCACCGCAAAAACGGTTGCGCCGAACCCCCACGGGCCCAGAAGCGTTCCCAGCGCCAAAGCCAAGACAGACATCGCGATCGCAATCCACAGCCCCCAACGGCCCGGGATCAGACCGGACGGAATGGGGCGATGCGGCTCGTTGATGGCGTCCACATGCCGGTCGCACCAATCATTGGCAGCTTGGCTCATGCCACAGACTACCGGCCCCGCAAGCACCATCCCCGTCAGCACCAGCCAAGGCGCTGATGACATCGGGACGCCTGATGCGACGACGCCGCAGAGATAGGCCCAGACCGGTGGAAACCACGTGATTGGTTTGATCAGGGTCAGTACAGCAGGCGGATGCGGGTAACGTCGACCGGCGCGATCTTCAAACGTGACACTCATAAGTGTAAACTAAACTATACAATCGCGAATGGTCAAAGGTCTTTTTGACATTGACCCGCTCTGCGACATCAAAACGTCCGAGCCTCAGGACGAAGACCCCCATCCCACCAAGCGGGACACCGAATTCCTAAAAAGAATTCGGACAGAAATCTTTCAAAGATTTCGGCACGTTGAAGCAAAACTCAGATGTGGAAGGTCGTTCAGTCTTCGATGGAGCTGTCGATCATGCCGTGTTTGCGCAGTTTCACGTAAAGGCTCTGACGGGAGAGACCCAGAATTTCGGCCGCGGCGACGCGATTGTTGTTGGTCAGCTTCACCGCTGTCTCAATGCACATCTTTTCGACCACGTCGGATGTTGCTGAAACAAGCTCTTTCAGCGACGCGGTGCCCACCAAATCCATTACATTCTTCATGGCGTCTTCGGTCATCATGCCCGGCGCGGCCTCGGTTTCAGATGACATCGGTGTCACGTCGCGGACAATAAAGCCAAACCCAGCATCCCGGCTGCTTTGCCGCAGCTGGGCTACGGATACATCCACCGCCAAACGGTTGCCGACGACACTGTTGATCTGCGCGCTATAGTGGCTCATCCGTCCAGATTTGAGCGCGGCCTCAAGCATAAGCTTCAAATCGACCGTGCCGCGGACCAGGAAATCGGCCAAAGAGCGCTCTTTCACATCGAGCAACCGCGCCGCATCCGTCATCACCAGGAAGGCTTCGTTTACATCGCGCACAATGCCTTTGGCATCTGTAATCACCATTCCATCCGGCGAGGCCGCAAAAAGCGCGGACACGGTATTTGCATTGTCACCTGTGCCCTCAGTGGGCTCCGTCAGCGACGTGATCCGACACAGCAGGAAAAGCTCACCCGCCGCGCGGAAATACTCAGGCGTCAGGGTCAGGTCCAACCCGCTGCGACGCGCCACAACCTCAATGGACTGCTGACCTTCTGCGGCCGCAGCTGCCAACAGAGCGTCCATCATCTCTTCGCGACGGCGCCCTTCAAATATCTGCGCGAAGGAATTGCCATTCAGAGTGTCTGCCTTTGAGCCCAAAAGCTGAGCTGCAGACGCATTCATGTCATGCACCCGCCCGCGATCTGCATCGACCAGAACGAACGGCGTGGCCGACGCTTCAAGCACAACGCGGTAGAAGGTTTCGCCACTGCGAATGCGTTGCTGATCACGCTCGCGCGCCACCTGTTCACTCACAAGGCGCTGCTGGATTTCTGCAATCGGTTGCAAGTCCCGCCCCATCAGCAGCACATTTTTGGAGCCGTCCACTAGGTGCAGGCTGTATCGAATGGGAAACTGCCAGGCTTCCTTATCGATGTGGTTGAGTTCAAGCGGACGACGGGCGATTACGGGGCTGTCTGCGGCGACCTTCAGACGCTCCGCGAACTTTGCCTGACTTTCTTCGGTCAGAAAATCTGAGAAAACGTGACCGACCCAGTGTTCCAGACTGCCAAGGGATGCGCATTCAGGGTTGATAGAAAGCCCTTTGATGATGCCATCTTCACCCACCATCACGGCAAGGTCTGACACGTGCTCTACGAAGTCCGCAATCCCAGAGGGATCAGGCAGCTCGCCAGATTTAAAGCTTTGGTAAATCCGTCCTTGTTCTGACACCTGTCACACCCGAGAGCTGTTGATCTTTTGTGTCATCAAGCATCTGCCTCCAGTCGCTCTTGAGACATTGCGCCTTTCAGGCCGCAGCTCTCAATGGCTTCCCGCACAGTGCTGACGACAAAATCGGCTCCCGTTTGCGATTTCACTTCGTCTATCCGTCCTATCACGTTACCGCTCACCACCACCGGAGGGACACTTTTTGTGTTCTTACGAATGTAATTCACAAAATGGGCCGTGCGTTCAACCGAGTCCCGTGATCCGATGGATATTCCAAGCATGCAGAAGTGATTTGCCTGCAACACTTCGCACACCTCTTGGGCCGACATGAGCAAACCAACCCGGGCCCAAATGCCAACCTGGCGCATTTCGTCAACCGCAACGAACGCGCCCAGCGTATGCTGCTCAAACTCAGGCACCACCAGCAACGCGGCATCTCCGTGGGTTGCAGTACGCCGAGGCAACAGAGGGTGCGCGTCGTCCGCTCTGACCGCGAACATGCGTTGAAGGCGCGCTGACCCAATGGTCACGTCAACAAAGCTTGCTTCGTCACCGACCCACATATCTCCTAGCCTGCGCGCAACAGCAGGGACCAATTCGTGGAGGATGTCGTCACTGGACGCGCCAGAGCTCATCAACTGCGTCAGCGCAAGCTCATGCTTAACATCACCATCTGCCAATACGGCATTGCAAAGGAAGTTAACCCACTGATCGTGGGTTTGGGGCGCGTTGGCGCCGCCCTTTGCCGCCAGGGTCTTCAACGCAGCCTCTGCCAGACTATGGAATGCTGGTAAATGCGCCTTGATAGGCTCTGTCGAGGGACAATCGTCACTTCTATCCATGACATCCCCATAGATCCGCGCCTCACGTGAGTCTTATCTTCAGCTTGGCGCGTGTTTCGTTGTGTCAACCTGCGCTTTTTCACACCAAATGTCAATTTCCGACTAAGGCCTGTTAGCACACAAACACTAACATATTGTTTTCAAGTCAATTTCATTTTCTACCTTTGCGGCAGTGGCGCGATTATTCTCGCGCGTACACTCTGAAGTGTTGCGGCCGGATTATTGAGTTATCCCAGGTTTACACTTTACACATGAATATCTGTACATTTTAGTTGACACTTCACACCACCCATCACTAGCATTGGCTGCAAATCCGTAGGCAGTCGAGAGGAAGCATGACGCCGCAACAGCCGCATAAGGCCGTGCAGGGTGCGCTCTACACAAAGGCACAGCGACAGCGTCGGGACGATACCGTTTGGACCACGGTGCAGGGCATTTTGGCCCCCGCACAATTCTTGGTTTTCCTGGTGTCGCTCGCCCTAGTCTTGCGCTTTCTGTTGACGGGTGATGGATATCTGGCCGCCACTTGGTCGATCTTAGTGAAAACCGGATTCTTGTATGTGATCATGATCACTGGCTCCATCTGGGAAAAAATCGTTTTTGACCAATGGCTTTTTGCCCATTCATTCTTTTGGGAAGACGTCTTTAGCTTTGCCGTCATCGCGCTCCACACGGCGTATATCTGGGCTGTGTTCTGGGGCAATGTCAGCCCGCTGGCAGAAATGTCGATCGCGCTGGCAGCCTACGCGGCCTACGTAATCAATGCCGGTCAGTTCCTTCTGAAACTGCGCGCAGCGCGTCTGCAGTCGGAGGTGAGTGTATGAACGATCTCACCCCCAGCCCACCCGGCGCAGGATGCCGCAATACGCCCATCCTCAAAGAGCGTGGCCAGCACGAAGTGTTCTGCGGATTGACGGGAATCATTTGGCTGCATCGCAAGATGCAGGATGCGTTTTTCCTCGTCGTTGGTTCACGCACATGCGCCCACCTTCTGCAGTCTGCCGCCGGGGTCATGATTTTTGCCGAACCCCGATTTGGCACCGCTATCCTCGAAGAGACCGATTTGGCCGGTCTCGCCGATGCGCAAGCAGAGCTTGAACGCGAGGTGGATCGCCTGCTCGAACGTCGCTCAGATATCCGTCAGCTGTTCCTCGTCGGCTCCTGCCCGTCCGAGGTGATCAAGCTTGACTTGGCCCGCGCCGCCGAAAGACTCACGCTCAAGCACGCACCCCGTGTGCGAGTGCTGAACTACTCTGGCTCCGGCATTGAGACCACATTCACCGAAGGCGAAGACGCATGTCTCGCCTCCATGGTTCCGGTTCTACCGGAAACTGATAAGCGCCAGCTTCTGCTCGTTGGGGCCCTCCCCGATGTTGTGGAAGACCAAGCGCTAGACCTGCTGGGCAAGATGGGGATCGAAGACATTTCGGTCCTGCCCGCACGCAACGTAGATCAAGACGTTCGCGTGGGGCCCAATACCGTCTTTGCCCTCACCCAGCCGTTCTTAGGTGGCACACTTGCCGCCTTGGAGCGGCGCGGGGCGCGCCACCTTCCTGCGCCTTTCCCGTTTGGCGAAGAGGGCACCACTGCGTGGCTTCTCGCCGTGGCCCGGGAATTCGGTGTCGATAAGGCGCGTTTCGACGCCGTGACTGGCGCGCCCCGTGCACGTGCAAGAAGGGCGGTGGCACAAGCGGCCACCGCCCTCAAAGACAAATCCGTTTTCTTTTTTCCAGACAGTCAGCTTGAGATCCCTCTGGCCCGCTTCCTGACGCGCGAATGCGGCATGCAGGCGGTAGAGGTTGGCGCGCCGTTCATCCACAAAGCCGTGGTCGGCCCCGATCTGGAGCTTTTGGAACACGGCCCGACCATCGCCGAAGGCCAGAATGTTGAGTTGCAGCTTGACCGGTGCCGCGCTGCGCAACCTGATCTCACAGTCTGTGGCCTGGGCCTTGCCAATCCACTTGAAGCCGAAGGTCTCGCCACCAAATGGGCGATCGAACTGGTCTTCACACCCGTGCATTTCTACGAACAAGCAGGCGATCTCGCCGGGCTCTTCTCGCGCCCGATGCATCGCCGCCGTGCCCTCCGCCTGATGGAGGCTGCAGAATGACCTACCCCTCAAAAATTGAAGTAACCAAACCGGAGGGCCCGAGGGGGGGCTGGCCTCTCGGTACACGCGCCGAATGAAACTATCAGTTTGGACATATGAGGGCCCACCGCATGTGGGCGCGCTTCGCGTCGCCACTGGCATGAAAGGGCTGCACTACGTGCTGCACGCCCCGCAAGGCGATACATACGCCGATCTTCTCTTCACGATGATCGAACGGCGCGACCATCGCCCACCAGTGACATACACCACTTTCCAGGCGCGCGATCTGGGCGCAGACACGGCCAATCTCTTCAAGACCGCCTGCCAGGAAGCCTATGACCGGTTTAAACCGCAGGCGATGATCGTCGGCGCCTCCTGCACAGCAGAGCTCATTCAGGATGATCCGGGCGGGATGGCCGAAACCATGGGCCTGCCCTGCCCTGTCATCGCATTGGAACTGCCCTCGTATCAGCGCAAGGAGAATTTTGGCGCCGATGAGACGTTCTTTCAGATCACCCGCGCCCTGGCCCGGCCGATGGAGCGCACAGAAAACGTCACTTGCAACCTGATCGGAGCCACGGGGCTGGGCTTCCGCCACCGCGATGACATCACCGAGCTGACGACCCTTCTGGGTGATATGGGCATCGGCGTGAATGTCTGCGCGCCCTATGGGGCCACACCGGTGGATGTCACACAGCTTGGGGCCGCGCATTTCAACGTGTTGATGTATCCCGAAACCGGAGAAGCTGCCTGCCGCTGGATGGAGCGGGAGCTGGGGCAAAAGTATACGAAAGTGATCCCCATCGGCGTTGCCGCCACGCGGGAATTCGTCTCCGAAGTGGCCGAGCTGGCGGGCGTTGAGCCGTACCTCAACACAGACCGTCTGCGCCTGCCGTGGTACTCAAGCTCTGTTGACAGCACATATCTCACCGGCAAGCGCGTCTTCGTCTTTGGCGATGGCACCCACGTGGCGGCGGCGGCGCGTGTGGCCCGCGATGAGATGGGGTTCGAAGTGGTGGGCCTTGGCTGCTACAACCGCGAAATGGCGCGCCCGATCAGACGCTTGGCCAAAGACTTTAATGTCGAAGCGCTGATCACAGAGGACTATCTGGAGGTCGAAGCCCGGATTGAAGCGCTCAGCCCAGAAATGATCCTGGGCACCCAGATGGAACGCCACATCGGAAAGCGCCTTGGCATTCCTTGCGCCGTCATCTCCGCGCCGGTCCACGTGCAGGATTTCCCAGCGCGGTATTCACCGCAGATGGGCATCGAAGGCGCCAATGTCATCTTCGACACATGGGTCCATCCACTGGTCATGGGGCTCGAAGAACACCTGCTCCACATGTTCCGCGAAGACTTTGAGTTCAACGATCAGGCAGGGCCAAGCCACCACGGCCACTCCGGCGCGCAAGCCGAACCTGAAGACGCGAGACAGCCCGAAAGGGCTGAAGAGCTCCCCGCCTCCAATGTGATCTGGCTCGACGACGCCGAACGCGAGCTCAAGAAAATCCCGTTCTTCGTGCGCGGCAAAGCCCGGCGCAACACCGAAACTTTCGCGGCGGGCAAGGGCCTCACCGAGATCAACATCGACACCCTATACGAGGCAAAAGCGCATTATGCGCGGTGATAGCATCATATCCCCGCGCCATCGCGCATATCGGGTGGTCATTCTCACCCTCGACAGCCATTCCGCCGGCCCATGCCAGCGGATCTCAGGCCGTCTGGAAAGGGATTTTCCCGGGCTGGAATTGACAGTTCTCGCAGCCGCTGAGTGGGGCGAACAGCCCGAGGCGCTGACCGCGGCCAAAGCCGCGATTGCGCAGGCAGATATGGTGATCGCCAACCTGCTCTTTCTCGAAGAACACATCTCCGCGATCCTGCCCGACCTTATCGCCCGCCGCGACGCGTGCGATGCCATGGTGGGCATCATTTCGGACAGTCAGATCGTCAAGCTCACGCGCATGGGCACGCTGGATATGTCCGCGCCCGAGTCCGCGACCCGTAAAATTCTCAAAAAATTGCGCGGAAATGCCAAATCAGGCGTGGAAGATGGCGCCAAGAAAATGCGCATGCTCAGACGCTTGCCGCGCATTCTTCGCCTCATTCCCGGCAAGGCACAGGATCTGCGCGCCTGGTTTTTGATGATGCAGTACTGGCTCGGGGCATCGGATGAAAACATCGAGGCGATGATCCGCTTCATGATCTCCCGCTACTGCCGCCATGAGGCGTGGCGCGGTGTCAAAGCCGCCGCACCGCTCGACTATCCCGATACCGGGCTCTACCACCCCGATCTTCCCGACAGGATCACAACCAACCCGGCCGATCTGCCTAAGGTCAAAGGCGCCAGAGGCACAATCGGCGTGTTGATGATGCGCTCGTACGTGCTGTCTGCCGATACCGCTCACTATGACGCGGTGATCCGCGCCCTGGAGGCCCGCGGCCTGCATGTCCTGCCTGCCTTCGCGGGGGGGCTTGATGGCCGCCCGGCGATTGAGGCTTTCTTCCAAGACAAAAACGGCCCCAAAATAGACGCGCTATTGTCCCTCACCGGCTTTTCGCTCGTGGGTGGCCCCGCCTACAACGACAATGACGCCGCCATCGCCACGCTGAAGGCACTGGATGTGCCCTACATCGCCGCACACCCGCTGGAATTCCAAACGATTGAACAGTGGGAAGCTTCGGCTCAGGGCTTGGGGCCGATTGAAACCACGATGCTCATCGCGCTGCCTGAACTTGATGGCGCCACCACCCCCACCGTCTTTGCTGGCCGCCATGGCACTGAGACCACATCTGCCAATCATTCCAAAGCGATGGCGCCCGCTCTTGAACGCGTCGAAGCCCTGGCCGATCGCGTGGCCAAACAGGCGCATCTGCATCGCTCTCAGAACCATGACCGCAACGTGGCCATCGTGCTTTTCGGGTTTCCACCCAATGCAGGGGCCGCGGGCACTGCGGCCTATCTTGACGTCTTCAATTCGCTGCACAACACGCTGCACGCGATGGCAGCTGACGGCTATGACATCGACCCGCCAGACACCGTGGAAGCGCTGCGCGAGGCCGTTTTGGAGGGCAACGCGTCCCAGTACGGACAAGAAGCCAATGTGCATGCTCGCATCAGTGCCGATCACATCGTGGCCAACACCCCTTGGCTTGACGACGTCGAAGCCGTTTGGGGCGCGGCACCGGGCAAAATCCAATCCGACGGGCGCGACGTCTACATTCTCGGCCGTCAGTTCGGCAAAGTTTTCGTCGGCCTACAGCCAACTTTTGGGTATGAGGGCGACCCGATGCGCCTTCTTTTCGAACGCAGCTTCGCCCCCACCCATGCCTTCACGCAGTTCTATCTTTGGCTGCGCCACAGCTTCGGGGCCGATGTAGCTCTGCATTTCGGCATGCACGGCGCGCTCGAATTCATGCCGGGCAAACAGGCCGGATTGGGAGAGGCGTGCTGGCCGGATCGTCTCATTGGCGATCTTCCCAACGTCTATCTTTACGCCTCAAACAACCCGTCCGAGGCGACATTGGCCAAGCGCCGCGCAGGGGCCGTCACAGTCAGCCACCTGACGCCACCTCTCGCCACATCAGGTCTCTACCGGGCTCTGGCAGAGCTCAAAGACAGCCTCACACGGTGGCGCGAAACAGCGCCAGACGCCCAAGAACGCGCCGAGCTTGAAGCCCTCATTTCAGAACAGGCGGAGGCGGTCGATTTGGCCGGACATGCGCCCGACGCGCTTTGGCTGAAGCTGCTGGAAACCGAAGACGCGCTGATCCCCGATGGCCTGCATGTTGTGGGCCGGCCGATGAGTGCCGAGGCGCGCCGCGAGTATCTCGACATCATGCCCCAGGCCGATACGGAAAGCAAAGCCAAGGCAGATCATCTTCTCAGTAAAGACAATGAGATACCAGCCCTTCTTAGCGCTCTTTCAGGTCACTTTACGCCGCCGGTTCCGGGTGGTGATCTTATCCGCTCGCTCGATATCCTACCCACGGGTCGCAACATCCACGCCTTTGACCCCTTCCGCATGCCCACGGTCTATGCCTGCCGCGAAGGCGCGCGTCAGGCCGATCTGCTTTTGAAGACCCACGATACGACACCCCGCAGCGTGGCGCTGGTGCTGTGGGGGTCCGACAACATCAAATCCGACGGCGCCCCCCTGGCCCAGGCCTTGGCCTTGATGGGGGCCAAACCGCGCTTTGACAGTTTCGGCCGGCTCTGTGGCGCTGATCTCATCCCGCTGGAAGAGCTCGGCCGCCCCCGGATCGACGTGATCATGACGCTCTCGGGCATCTTCCGTGATCTCTTACCGCTGCAGACCAAGCTGCTGGCGGAAGCCGCGCACAAGGCCGCCACAGCCGATGAGCCCGAAGATCAAAACTTCATCCGCGCCCATGCGCTGGCCTATGCCGCGGAAACCGGCTGTAACATGGATACGGCCGCCTTGCGGGTTTTCTCAAATGCAGAAGGGGCTTACGGCTCAAACGTCAACTTGATGGTCGACAGCTCTGCCTTTGATGACGAAGACGAACTGGCAGACGCCTATATGGCGCGCAAGAGCTTTGCCTACGGTGTGAACGGCAAGGCAGAACGCAATGACACGCTTCTGAATACCGCACTCAAAGACGTTGATATTGCGTATCAAAATCTGGAATCAATTGAACTTGGCGTGACCACCGTCGATCACTATTTCGACACGCTCGGCGGCATTTCACGCGCCGTCAAACGCGCACGCGGCGGCCAAGAGGCTGCGATCTATATCTCCGATACCACACGCGGCGCCGGCAAAATCCGCACGCTGTCAGATCAGGTCGCGCTTGAAACCCGCTCGCGTCAGCTCAACCCCAAATTCCACGAAGCGCTCCTCAGGCACGGGGCCGAGGGCGTGCGCCAGATCGAAAGCTCCGTCACCAACACGATGGGATGGTCGGCCACCACCGGCCAGGTGGAGCCATGGGTCTACCAGCGCATATCCGAGACATTTGTCCTCGACGAAGAGATGCGCGCGCGTCTCACCGCGCTCAATCCGGCGGCCTCGTCCCGCATGGCGAACCGCCTGCTGGAGGCCCATGACCGCGCCTATTGGCAACCCGATGACGCCACGCTTGAGGCCCTGCGCGACGCCGCAGACGCCATTGAGGATCAGATGGAGGGGGTCGCTGCAGAATGAAACTTGAGAAGAAACATGCCCGTTTCGGAGGAGATGAGCCATGAGCCCGCGTGACGATGTACCGACCCTGGGTCGGCCAACCCTAGGGGCACCGACGCTCTTAAAAAGGGGCCAGGATGGCGAAGGATCGGTGCAAGTGCATCAGGACGCCTCCGCCAAGATCGAAGGCGCGAAAGTGTTTTCGGTTTACGGTAAAGGCGGGATCGGCAAATCGACCACCTCGTCGAACCTGTCGGCGGCCTTTTCGACCTTGGGCAAACGCGTGCTGCAGATCGGGTGCGATCCCAAGCATGACAGCACAATCACGCTCACAGGAAAGCTGCAGGAAACCGTGATCGACATCCTCAAAGAGGTCGATTTCCACCCAGAAGAACTGCGGCCCGAAGACTTCGTCTCCGAAGGCTGGGGCGGTGTGCAATGCGTTGAGGCGGGCGGCCCACCGGCGGGCACCGGCTGTGGCGGTTACGTGGTCGGCCAGACCGTGAAACTGCTCAAACAGCACCACATGCTTGATGACACCGACGTGGTGATCTTTGACGTTCTGGGCGATGTGGTCTGCGGTGGCTTTGCCGCGCCACTTCAGCATGCAGATCGTGCCCTGATCGTGACCGCGAACGACTTTGACAGCATCTATGCCATGAACCGCATCATCGCTGCCGTGGGCGCAAAGGCCGTGAACTACAAGGTGCGGCTTGCGGGCTGCGTGGCCAACCGTTCACGCGAAACCGATGAGGTCGATCGCTATTGCAACACGGTGGGCTTCAAACGCATCGCGCACATGCCTGATGTCGATGCGATCCGCCGCTCTCGCCTGAAAAAGAAGACGCTTTTCGAAATGGATGATGAAGAAGATATCGTCCGGTGCCGCGCCGAATATGTGCGGCTGGCCGAAACGCTCTGGGCCGGAACCGACCCGCTGGCCCCCGCGCCTCTCGAAGATCGCGACATCTTTGAACTGCTTGGATTTGACTGATGTCCTATGAAAGCACACTGGCCTCTGTCGAGACGTATTTCGACAAAACCGCGACCACCAAGTGGGAGCGGTTGACCAGTGATGCGCCTGTCTCAAAGATCCGTGAGACCGTCCGCAAAGGACGCGATCAAATGCGTGACCAGTTGCGATCTCGCCTGCCCACGGATTTGCAGGGTGTGCGGATCCTCGACGCTGGCTGCGGCACCGGGCAGATGGCCCAAGAGCTCGCCATGTACGGCGCAGACGTGGTGGCCATCGACATCTCTCCGAGCCTCGTTGACATTGCGCGGCAGCGTATGCCGCAAAACCTCCAGTGCCGCGTTACGTTCAAAGCAGGCGACATGCTGAGCAAAGAGCTGGGCCATTTCGACCATGTGATCGCAATGGACAGCCTGATCTACTATTCCGCGCCCGATTTGGCGGAGGCGTTGGATGGCTTGGCGGCCCGCACACGCGAAAGCGTCTTGTTCACGGTCGCCCCTCGCACGCCGATGCTGATGGCCATGTGGTACATCGGCAAGCTCTTCCCGCGTTCCGACCGATCACCCACGATGGTGCCACACACGGCCCCCAGGCTGAGCAAAGCCCTCTTTGATCAAAGAAGTGCTGCACATTTGTGTCCGCTCAACCGGATCACCTCCGGATTTTACATTTCTCAAGCGATGGAGCTCACGCCTTGATCCTTCGCGTGCAGGATATCAAGAGGCTTTCCGCCCGGATGCTGCCCTTCGCGGATGCCGCCAGCGACGGCCTGCCCATGGGCCAGCTCCTGCGCCTGTCGCTCTTCCAGGTTTCCGTCGGCATGGCCACAGTGCTGCTTCTTGGCACGCTCAACCGCGTGATGATCGTGGAGCTTTCGGTGCCCGCGACCATCGTGGCTGCGATGATCGCGCTGCCAGTTCTGATTGCGCCCTTCCGCACGCTGCTTGGCTTTCGCTCTGATACCTATCGCAGCGCCATCGGTTGGAAACGCGTGCCTTACCTCTGGTTTGGCTCTCTGTGGCAGATGGGTGGGCTGGCGATCATGCCCTTTGCTCTGCTGGTTCTCTCTGGTCAGCAGGTTGTGGGCCCCAGCTGGGCGGGCGAAGTGCTTGCCGCCATTGCATTTTTGATGACGGGCCT
>ERZ1740065.305-NODE-305-length-25263-cov-10.159473_pt1 | contig 25263 bp, 24 predicted proteins | sample MGYA00581738_ERZ1740065 | MGnify/ENA primary metagenome ERZ1740065 (study PRJEB43018, sample SAMN04849749) | marine metagenome | isolation source: floating plastic debris | place: Pacific Ocean | collected 2008-09-01 | study: EMG produced TPA metagenomics...
CGATTTTGCTCTCAGCCATCTCTAACAGCATTGGGCGATTGATGCAGAGCCATGATGCCAAGCAGTATGTTCAACGCATTTTAGTGGTGTTTCCAGCGGCGATGGTTGCTGTGAGTGGGCTAGCGGTCGCGATCGCCGTGATCACTGGGCCAGGTCGCAACCTGTCGACGGCCACGCTAGAAAGTTTAGGCGGTTTAGTCAACCAGTCGAGTATCGATTTAGAAGTTTCTTTGAGCGGCCCCCTGCCGGTGGAAGAAGTCGGCCCCAACGTCGCCTCTTTTTTAGTCAGCATGGTGCCTGACAATATTTTCTCGGCCCTCAGCGAAGGCCAAACTCTGAGAGTTTTGATTTTTGCTATTGTTTTTGGCGTTTCTTTAGGACTGATCAAAACGTCTAAAACAGAAGCGTTGTTTGACATTCTTGACAGCATTTATCAGGCATTTAACCAGGTCATCCACTGGCTGACATATCTCCTTCCCCTTGGTCTGTGTAGCCTACTGGCCACACAGCTTTCAAAAATCGGTCTGGATGTCCTGTTTTCGATGGTTAACTTTGTAGTCGTGGCGATGGCGCTTTTTGTCGCTGTTTATATTGCCGGTACGGGTGTTATTTGTTGGCGGTCTAAACAATCTGTTTGGAAAGTCCTGAGAGCCCTTAAAGATCCCACTATTTTGGCGCTGGCGACGACTAGTAGCCTAGCCTGCCTGCCCGCAGCGATCGCCAGTCTGCATGAAGACCTGCACTTCGATCGCCAAACTACTGACTTAGTCACGCCGCTTTCCATCACTGTGTGTCGCTTTGGCTCCATCATTTATTTCGCAGCCGCCACGATGTTTGTCATGCAGCTTTACCAAAAACCGCTCGACTTCGGCACGCTCTTGGTGATTGTAGTGGGCTCCGTTTTGGCGGGGATGGCAACATCAGGGGTAACGGGCATTTTGACCTTAACGATGCTCGGGTTGGTGCTCGACCCGCTCAAGCTGCCGCTGGATGCAGTGCTGGTACTCTTTGTGGCGATCGACCCGATTATTAACCCCTTTCGCACTCTGAGCATTGTGCATACGGGCATGGCTACCACAGCAGTGATTGCGAACCTGCACACTGAACAACCGCCAGTCAACTCTAGTTCAGCCGTGTTTCCGACCGAAGCCGTATAAATAGCCTCCCAACGCTGGGTTTTGGCACTGTTCAATCCTGATAGAAAACAGTTCTATCCGAGGGTGCGTTCTTGGCTAATTGAGACAGTCATGATCGCACCAACTAAAAACACAATTAGGGACTGAAACCTTGGCCTTACAAGCATTGAGTCACTAATTGATGACAAGGCGTTAGAGATTTTGTTTAAGCGCAAAGCCCCCAGTATTGCCGTTAATCCAGTAATGGCTGGCGTAAAAGTGGCAGCCTTTTGTCCGAGTGGAATGAATCTAAGCTAGGCTGGCCACTAATGCAATACCAGAGATAGCCCCATGATCGAAACCGGCAAAACCGTCAAGGTTCATTACACCGGAACGCTGAACGATGGTTCAGTTTTTGATTCTTCTCAAGGCCGTGATCCGCTCGAATTTCAAGTCGGCTCGGGCCAGGTGATTCCTGGTTTTGATGCCGCAATTCAACAGATGGATGTGGGCACCACCCAAACCATCAAAATCCCCAGTCAAGAGGCCTACGGTGCAGTACGTCAGGATATGATCGCGCTGATTCCCCACGAGCAGTTTCCGGAAGATCTCAATCCTGAAGTAGGGCAAACACTGCAGTTACAAACCCCTGAAGGTGCGCTGCCAGTACGAGTGTCAGATGTTAAGGATGAGGGGGTGATTATTGATGGTAATCATCCGCTGGCTGGTGAAGACCTAACCTTTGAGTTGACCTTGGTAGAGGCCGCTTAGGCTACTAGGGGTTGTTATCAATTCGCACTTACCTGTTTGTACGCAATGATTTCAGCCCTCGCTGGGTTGGTGGAGTGGGTGCGGTAATCCTTATCCCATAGGATTTTGGTTGTTCACGGAGGATGCGCCTTCGGCCGATGACCTCGTTATCGCCTCTGCATCAGGCCTTTTTTCGAGCTACGCCTGCATGATTGTACGAATGTAGCTCAAACGTTCCAAGCATAGGCAATGGGTCAGATCAGGGGCAAGCGATCGCGTCACATCAGATTCAGTTGCGGTGATTTGCTGACGGCTGTCTCAGCAACAGCCAGATTTAGGATAAAGTTCTGTCACAAACAAATTGGATAGCGGCGAGGTTCTTTACCGTTATCTATGTTCCTAGACAAGATCATTCTGACTGTCGGCTAGAGATGAAACCATGGGCGAGTCTGAACAAATTCGGGTCGGTATTGTAGGTGCTTCGGGCTATGGAGGTGTGCAGTTAGTAAGGCTGCTCAGCGAGCATCCCCAAGCAAAAATCACATATTTGGGGGGCAGCCGCAGCGCTGGTAAACCTTACAGCGAAATTTATCCTCATCTCTCACTGCCGCTGACGGTTGAGCCCGTCGAGGTAGCTGCTTTAGCCAATCGATGTGATGTAGTGTTTCTCTCGCTGCCTAACGGCATTGCCTGCACCTTAGCGCCAGAACTGCTGGCCCGAGGCTGCAAAGTTTTGGATCTCTCTGCCGATTATCGGTTTGCGGATCTGCATACCTATCAAATTTGGTATGGTAGCGATCGCACCGATGGCGAGATCAATCAGCAAGCGGTGTATGGATTGCCAGAGTTGTTTGGTGATCGCCTGCCGGGAGCCAATTTGGTCGGTTGTCCGGGATGTTACCCCACGGCTAGTTTGCTGGCGATTGCCCCCCTGCTTAAACAAGGACTGGCTCAGCCGGACAGCTTGATTATTGACGCCAAGTCAGGGACTTCAGGTGGAGGGCGTCAAGCCAAAGAACACCTACTGCTTGCTGAGGCAGACAATTCCCTCGCGGCATATGGCGTGACCAAACATCGTCATACGCCAGAGATTGAGCAAATCTGTTCGCGACTGGCAGGCCGAGAAGTGATGGTGCAGTTCACCCCTTACTTGGTGCCGATGGTGCGAGGCATTTTGTCTACGGTCTATGCCAATCTGCGTGATCCGGGCCTAGTGCGTGAAGACCTGCATACGATCTATTCAGCATTTTATCGGCGATCACCGTGGGTCTCTGTGTTGCCCACGGGCAGCTATCCGCAAACCAAATGGGCTTGGGGCACTAATCGCTGCTACATCGGCATCGAGGTGGATGCCCGCACCGGTCGGGTAATTGTGATGTCGGCTATCGATAATTTGATGAAAGGACAGGCTGCCCAAGCGGTGCAGTGCTTCAATTTGATGCATGACTTGGATGAAAAGACTGGCTTACCGCAACAAAGCTTCTACCCTTAGTGACTGTTTCGATTTAGATATGTCTTGATCAGACTTAGACGTACGGATAAGCTCTCTAGCTGTCGCCTGAACAGTCCGGCCATTGGCGATCGCAGTTTGAGGGGACGCTTGTGATGATGGAGAGATCGCTGCGGTTTTGTCCGGCTAGCAATCTCTCCATTGCTATGATGACGTTGGATAAAACAGCATCCTGCTTTTGCTGCTGGCTGTTCGTTAATAACTCGCTGCTCAATCCTGCCCGCTTTCGATGATGTTGTGATGACTAATCTTTTAACGCTCGACCATTTCGCCAGTTGGATTCTGAGCCCACTCTTGGGTCTTTATACCCTGCTGTTTATCGTTCGCATTGTGCTGACTTGGTATCCTGAGGCGCAGGGCAACCGCTTTCCCTTCAATCTGGTCATAGTGCCCACCGAGTTTTTGCTAATTCCCGTGCGCAAGGTTGTGCCGCCTTTTGGCGGGGTCGATATCTCGCCCATTATTTGGGTGGGCATTACGACACTCCTGCGAGAGGTGTTGTTGGGGCAGCAGGGGCTGTTGCGCATGTTGGCTTAAGACACTCCTTGCTCAGGGATGGCAATATCGCTGGGCAATTGTCAGCCTGGGTAGGACAAGCATTTTTGCGACACCGACACTTTCATCCCGATCAAGGCTGAGTCTGGTGATGATAGGAGACTGGAGCTTGCTCCCCCTATCGATATTTGTGTTTGTGGCTATCGGGTTGCCGTTGGGATTCTCGCTCAACCAGCTATTGCTGCAATCAAACACCCGACAGCAGATGCGACGTTTAGTGGGGATGAACTGGACTTACTTGACGGAGCTGAATTGTATTCACTGAGGCTATCTCGCCGCGATCGCGTCTTATATAGAGAGATTATAGAGAGATGAAAATCATTGCCCGACCTGATTCGCTCTCTGAGAATCAGATTGCGGCAGCCCAGCAGTTTTTGCAGAAAGATTTAGACTATCCTGTTCAACTCAGAGTGCAAGTGATTCCCGTACAAGAGTTTCTAATTCCAGCAACCCCTTAATACGGTGTGTATTGTGCCGGGCTATGGTCTATCGATAGCAATCTCGCTAGGGAATATCCTGTTCAGTCCAACAAAATCTATCGAAAGAGGGTGTTGGGCATCGGGAAACTTCCCCATGATCGATGCGTATAAAACATTTGTTCTGAAACACCTTATTATTTTCCCGCAATAAAGTGATCGTTGCACTATGATATTTAGAAATTACCTAAACCGTTCAGTTTAATTCAGGTGTGTGGGCTATGACCTCGCCAAAGCTGGTTTCCTCCGAATCTTTGTCCTCCAGCGTTGTCCAAAACCGTCCGTCGGGCCAAGGGCGTTGGTTAATCGCGGGTGGTCTCGGTATTTTGCTGTTGGGGGGCGGGGTGATCCTTTGGCGCACGCTATCCTCAGGGCCACCCAGTGGCATGCAGGGGCCACCGGGCGTGCCTGTGGAGCTGGCGCCAGTCCAAACCGGTACGGTGCAGGATAGTTCCGAATTTTTAGGGAGTTTAGAAGCTCAAACGGGCGTCGTTTTGCAGCCCGAGGTGGCGGGGCGCATCACTCAGGTCTTTGTCACGGCAGGCGATCGCGTCACTCCGGGGCAGCCGATCATGCTCATCAGTCCCGATCGCACTCAAGCGGAAGCCGACGCCGCGGGGGCGAACGTGACGGCGGCCCGCGCGGCCCGCGAAGCCTCTTCGGCCTCGTTGCAGTCGCTGCTGTCACGACAGGCAGAGCTAGAAGCGGAGCTGGCCCTAGAAGAGGCCGAATTTGCTCGCACCCAATCGCTGGTCGAGCAGGGGGCTCAATCGCAGCAGGAACTTGACCTGGCTACCCGTAATCTGGAAGTCGCGCAGGCCAATCTGGCTTCAGCCCGCAACGAAATTGCGGCACAACAGGCTAGTCTGTCACAGTCAGAGGCCACATTAGCCCAGGCCCAGGCCAATCAAGCGGCGGCGCAGCAAAATCTGCAAGACCGCACCGTGACTGCGCCGATTGCGGGCGTCGTGGGTGACCTGGCCTACAAGTTGGGGGATTATGTGACCCCGAGCAACACAATTGCCAATATCACCGACAACGCCACTCTAGAGCTAGAACTGCGGGTGCCCATCGAGCAGCGCGATGGCCTGCAGATTGGGCTCCCCGTCGAGTTGTTGTCAACCGATGGCACCCAAACGACGGCAACTGGCAGCATTAGCTTCATCTCGCCGCAAACCAATGCGGATACCCAAACTGTCTTAATCAAAGCTCGCTTTGAGAACAGCGAGGGCACTCTGCAGGATTCACAGCAGGTGGAAGTGCGGCTGGTGTGGGCTGAAGACATCGGTATTTTGGTGCCGACTACGGCCATTTACCGCATCGGTGATGCCACGTTTGTCTATGTTGCCGATGCCGGTACCCCAGAAGAATTGCCGCCCCCGGAGGCCATACCGGAAGGCATGCCCGTGCCTGACCAAGTGGCCCGCCAGCAAGCTGTCACGCTGGGGGACATTCAGGGAAATGACTATGAGGTGCTAGAGGGGCTAGATCCCGGCGATATTGTGGTCGTCTCTGGCATCTTAAATTTGCAAAACGGGGTGCCCCTCCTCCCGCAAGGGGAAGGTGAGCCACCAGAGGCGGAAGGTCCTTAAGGGCAGCGCCGTTGGCTGCTCCGCAACGATAACGAGAATAGATGCTGCGATCGCCCCCCTTGCTGTTAGGAAAGCTGCTTCATGTTTGTCAATTTCTTTATCAAGCGTCCGGTTTTTGCCACGGTCTGCGCTCTGATTTTGCTGTTAGTCGGGCTGATCAGCATCCCGACGCTGCCGATTGCCCAGTTTCCTGATATTAGCCCCACCCAAATTAACGTGACGGCCAACTACATTGGGGCCGATGCGGAAACGGTGGAAAAAACCGTCACCAACATTCTCGAACGCGAGATTAATGGCGTTGAGGGCATGCGCTACATGACCTCTAGCAGCAATAATAGTGGCCTCAGCACCGTCACCGTGACCTTTGATGCCAGCCGCGACAAAGACATCGCAGCGGTAGATGTGCAGAATCGCGTTTCGCTAGCGGAACCGCAGCTGCCTGACACGGTGCTGCAAACTGGAGTCACCGTCAGCAAAGAAAGCAGCAACATTTTGCTGGCGATGAGCCTGTATACCGACGATGGCACCTACGACGATATCTTTCTCAGCAACTACGCTGACTTGTATATCGTGGATGCAATCCGGCGGGTTAAGGGGGTTGGCAATGTCATCATTTTTGGCGAAAGGACCTATGCCGTGCGCCTGTGGCTCAACCCTCAGCGGCTGGCCAGCCGTAATCTAACGGCAGATGATGTCGTCGATGCCCTGCGAGAACAAAATGTGCAAGTGGGCGCGGGGCAACTCGGGCAGCCCCCTTCCGATGACTCGCAGCGGTTTCAAATTGACCTGCGGGCGATCAGCCGGTTTCAAGACATCGGCGAATTTGAGAATCTGATCGTCAAGACCGGTGAAAATGGAGAACTGGTACGCTTTAGCGATGTTGGGCGGGTCGAACTAGGGGCCGAAAACTACAGCACCTTCCTGCGATTTAGCGGCAACGAGGCGATCGGACTGGGAATTTATCAGCTGCCGGGCAGTAATGCGCTAGAAGTGGCCCAGGGCGTCAAGGACACTATGGAAACGCTGGCTGAGCAGTTTCCCCCGGGCATGGAGTACGGCATTGGCTTTGACACGACTGAGTACGTTGAGCAATCGCTGACTGAGGTGGTTTGGACCTTGGTGCAGGCGGTGGCGCTAGTGGTACTGGTGATTTTTGTCTTCCTGCAGGACTGGCGCACGACCATCATTCCGGCAGTGACGATTCCCGTGGCGCTGATCGGCACCTTCGCCATTGTTAAAATCTTCGGCTTCTCGATTAACAGCCTGACACTGTTTGGTTTGACGCTGGCCACCGGCATGGTGGTGGATGATGCCATTGTGGTGGTCGAAGACATTGCCCGCAAAATTCAAGATTTGGGCATGCCACCTGCCCGCGCCGCGATCGCCGCGATGCAAGAACTGACCGGGGCGGTGATTGCTACCTCGCTGGTGCTGATGGCGGTGTTTATTCCGGTGGCGTTCTTTCCCGGTACGACGGGGGCGCTGTATCGACAGTTCGCCTTGACCATCGCTTTTGCGATCGCCCTATCCACTTTCAACGCTCTGACGCTGACGCCGACTCTGTCGGGCTTGCTGCTGCGCAACAAACCGCCCATTGGCGGCTGGCTCGGGGCAATATTTGACCGATTTAATCGCTTTTTAGACTGGCTCCGGCAAAATTATCGCGGTTCGTTAGAGCGGCTTAATGCTGTGAAACCGCTCGTGTTGGCGGCATTTGTCACGCTTTTGGTGATGACTGGCTGGCTCTATCGCACAGTGCCTTCGGCCTTTTTGCCAGATGAAGACCAGGGTTACTTTATTACGCTCATTCAAGGGCCAGAGGGGGTCTCCCTCAGCTACACCGATGAGGTAATGAGCCGAGTCGAAGACATTATTCAAGAGATGCCGGGCGTACGAGCCACCTTTGCCGTTGGGGGATTTAGCCTAACAGGCAGTGCCTCTAACAGTGGGGTGGTGTTTACGACCCTCATTCCTTGGTCAGAACGAGGGCCGGGACAAAGTGCTGAGGCCATGATTGGACAGCTATTTGGCCAGTTTTCACAGATTACTGAGGCGCGAGTATTCCCTGTGAACCCCCCTGCGATTCAGGGGTTAGGCCAGTTTGGGGGCTTTCAATATCAGCTGCAAGATCGCCAGGGTAACCTGAGCCTGAACGATTTAGTCGCCAATATGGGCGCAATGATCGGTGCCGCCAATCAAAATCCCAACTTGCAGGGCGTCTTTAGTACCTACTCTGCCGCGACACCACAGCTGCTGATCGATGTAAATCGCGAGCGCGCCAAATCGCTGGATGTCGATGTCGATGACGTTTTTAGCACCCTGCAAACGTATCTGGGGTCGCGCTATGTCAATGACTTTACCCAGGGACAGCGTACCTACCGAGTCTATGTGCAAGCCGATGAACAGTTTCGTTCCGACCCCGATGATATTGCGAAGCTCTATGTCCGATCAGGTCGCGACGAAATGATTTCCCTCGGCAACCTAGTCACCATTACCCCCGCAACGGGGGCTCAACTGATTAACCACTACAACCTTTATCGGGCGATCGAGATCAATGGTTCACCCGCACCGGGCGTTAGTTCTGGTGTTGCCCTCGACACGATGGGGCAGTTATCGTCAGAAATCTTGCCACCTAGTATGGGCTACGAATGGGCGGGCTCGTCCCTAGAGGAAATTGAGTCAGGCAACCAGGCACCGATCATTTTTGGTTTGGGTTTAATCTTTGTCTTTTTGGTGCTGGCGGCCCAATACGAGAGCTTTGTTGATCCGGTGGTCATTCTGTTTGCTGTGCCATTGGCAGTACTGGGGGCGCTGCTAGCCCAAACTATGCGGGGATTACCTAATGATGCCTACTGCCAAATCGGATTGGTCATGCTGATCGGCTTGGCCAGCAAAAACTCCATTTTGATTGTGGAGTTTGCAAACCAGTTGCGTTGTGAGGGGTTGCCCATTGCCAAAGCGGCTTTTGAGGCGGCAGAACAGCGCATGCGTCCGATTTTGATGACGGCTATTTCGACCCTCAGCAGTATCTTCCCCTTGGTGATTGCCACGGGAGCCGGAGCCGGCAGCCGACAATCATTGGGGACGGCTGTATTCGGCGGCATGTTTGTGGCGACGCTGCTGAGTCTGTTTGTGGTACCGATTCTCTATGTGGTGGTGAAGCAACTAAGCACTCGTTTCTTAGGCGGTGGCCCCCCTAAATCGCGTTTTGCGACCGATGAGGGTGAGGCCCAACAGCTAGTGTTACCGACTCAGCAGCGGTAATTGAGAGACCTGAAACTAAAATTCCATCATTAGCACTCGTACAGGCTGTTAATGATGGGTTAGTCCTGTAATACTAGTTCTGCAAAGTAGCGCTACAGATTGGGTATCCTTTGCTGTCGTTGCTCCCTTGCAAAGATGGCTACACACTTTTTTATGTGTAGCCTAAATTCAGTGGATTGGTATGAGCCATCTGGTCTAGAGGGGACTGATAAGCGATCAGCTTGCAAGGTAGGGAAAGTTCAGAGGCTGTGGGACTTTTTGTTTAACCTTCAGAGATTTTTGCAGTAGGCCCATCAGGGCTTTCTGCAAGTTCACCCTCAGCCATCAGACGGGGGTAGATAAATATAAAGAACGTCATCCACGTCATCATCGGCAGCCCCACCAGACCGGTGAGCCAATAGCGATGTAACAGTAGCCAGCTGCCAGCCGTTACGCTAAAGGCCGTGAGTGCGATCGACCAAGGCTGACACCACCAAGGTTTGTGCTGCCATACCGAAGATTCTGATGCCATTTTTAAACCCCTTTGAACATGACTTTTTCACTCATTTCTACCGGTACTGGTTTTGGCGCTGAAACGGTTTTGTTAAGCTGCCGCACCCCAATTTGGTTTAGCACAATCCCTGCGATGATCACGACACCGCCAATAAATTGAGCGGTCGTCGGTACTTCGCTCAGAATCAGATAGGCCGCCAGCACTCCAGCAATGGGGGTGAACGCTGTCGCGAGCGAGATTTCGCTGGCGGTGCTTTGCTTGAGACCGCTGAACCAAGCCAACTGTCCACCAACAACAATCACAGCGCTATAGAACAGCATCCACTGCCATAGAAAAGGCGACGTCACATCCATAAAGTGATCGGGTTCGAAGAGAATCAGGGTCGCCACAAAAAAGAATATCGTGCCGACAAACATGCGATAGACGCTGAAAACGCCTAGCGGAATCTCTCGCAGGCTGACCTTGCTGATCAAGTTCGAAATCGCCTTAAACACTGCCGCTAGCAGGGTGAACAATTCGCCCCGGCCGATTTCCAGGCCCATGGTCATTTCGACCATTTCGCTGCCGCCGGGCGGTTGTAGCAATACCGTCAAGGCAACACCAACAAACGAGACGATTGCCCCGGCCACGACCCAGCGATTGACTCGTTCGCCCAACAGCAACACCGACAGCGCCAGCACCAGTGGCGTGTCAATCTGACCAATCAAAATCACATTGTTGACGGCGGTCACCGACAGTGCAGTAAAGATCAACATTGGCACCACTGCGGCGCTGAGAATTGCGATCAGGGTCAGCGTCAGCCATTGCTTAACTGAAATCTGTTTCAGAATTGCGGGTCGTAGCTGACTTTGATAAATCACCAGTAGCAGTGCTAAGGCGCAAATATTACCGACAAACAAGACATTGCAAAATGAAATCGGGTTGCGCCCATCCACCAGATTGACGGCACCCAAGTCAGTCAGGCGGCGAGTCACGGCATTGGCGGCCCCAAAAATGACGATCGCCACCATCAAATAGAGGCGACCTGACGGTTGAAAAGCTTTCGTTGGGCTTTCCATAAAGCGTTAATCCTGTAGGTAAAGTCTGTAAGAAAATGGCGATAGTCTCAGCATCGGCTGAGATCCACAATTTGGGATAACTTTAGGCAATAAAATTTAGCCCTTGATGAAAACATTCTGAGAAATCAAGGTTTCTGGAGTTTACGGCAGGCAATCGGCGATCGCCTGCCGTAAACTCCAATGCTGACGCCACAAAATATCCTACAGGAGGTTGCTCGGTGCAGGACGTCATTGGTGATGCTAAGTACGGTTGGAGAAGCTGTTCTTTGATGGCTTGTCTCAATCAGCCATCAACGCCACCGACTGATTAATCGACCCAACCAATTTCTTCATCTGAGAGCATTTTGTTCTTTTGCTCGCCATGGTCGATCGCATAGTCAGGCACATTTTTATAGGCGGGCAAGCGGCGGCCACGATAAATGTCGTTGCTACCGCCGGGACGCATTTTGACCGCTAGTGCCGGTTTGGCTTCCAGGGCTGGTGGTGAGGCCGGTTCGGGGGCTGGTGTGGGCTCGGGGGCTGGTTCAGCAGCGGCGGCTTCCGTCATTCTCAGAATCACCTGTTTCGCCTCCTTCAACTCTTTGGAGACCTTTTTGAGCTTGGCACTATCTGCTTTTGCCGTCCGTTGAGTTTGCTCTAGGGTGTCTTTGAGTTCAAACAGGCGTTCTTGCTGTTGGGTCATGTCGGCTTGCAGCCCCTTGACCTGTTTGTTGAGACTAGATTCTTGAGTTTGGGCTGCTTTGAGGTCAGCTTTGAGTTGAGTGATCTGTTTTTCTAAGTCGGCTTTCGTCGCACTCCGACTGCTGCTGGCAGGGGTTGACTTTGTTGCTGTCGAAGCAGCTTTCTCACTTTGCTCAGCGACTTTTGCTGTCTTCGATTTAGCTTGGTTTGACGCAGTGCCGGAGCGACTTGCTGTCGACTTTGCCCGCGATGATGGCCCGCGTCGCGCGGACTTCTTCACCGTGGTTGATTTAGCCAGTGCCGGTGTTTCGTCGGCTACTTCAAGTTCGGGAGCGGCGGCTGGCGGTGTCGTCGCTTCTTCTTTCAGCAAGTCAGATAGATTTTTCTTCGTCATAATTGGCTCCAGTCTTGCTGTACTTCTTCGGCAACCCGGTAGTAGTCGGCTTTGGCTTCTTTGACGTTGGCTCCACGCCACTGGGTGATCGGGACACCCTCTAAGGCGGCTCTCTCGTGGGCTTTGTAGGTGCGAATGACCGTCTCACAAACTGGAATCGCCAAACTGTTGAGGGTTTTTTGTGCTTCGGCAGCTTCCGCCAAGCGGCGCGAATCAACTTTGGTGAACAGCACCCGATAGTCCATTCCGGCGGGGGCGATCGCAGTTTTAATCGTGTTGATCAAAGCTGATAAATCCATTGGGGCAGGGGGGGTGGGCAACAAGATATAGTCTGCTACCGGCACCACGGCGGCCAACGCGGCTGAGGTTAACGCCGGGGGCATATCGACCACAATCAAAGAATAATCGTCCACCTTCTTTAGTTTGCCTAGAAGCGTGGCATCTGTCTCTTGTGTGATATCAAACGTCATGGGCTGAGCGTTGTGTGACACCCACCAGTTGGCAGAGGCTTGGGGATCAGCGTCAACTAACAAAACTGAATAAGACTCTGACAGGATGGCGGCCAAATTGACAGCGGTGGTGGTTTTGCCCACGCCACCCTTGCCGTTGAGAATCGCCAATACTTTGGGAGATGAGTCCTGACGCCTTGCTGCCAAGGCAATCCTCCTTTTCTGATGGGGCGAAGGGTTAGCAATCTGGCTGACTGCCTGACCCTTGACAGGTTGACTATATCGCAGATGTGATGGCTCGCAACGCTTTGACTACCGAGATCGCGATCGACCACCGCTTTTCCCATTTGGCATTGCACAAAGATCACTTGAGGATGCGGCTCAAAGACGTCACAACGACAGACCCGAATCCAAATTTGTGACTTGTTAGCTTTATCTATCAGTCGATGTTTTTAGGGAAGACGCTGCGATCAATCTATATGAAGTCAGGGGGAGCGTCTCTACCGGTGATTAGCCTGAGTGCCTTAGCAGACAGAATCAGTAAAAGCTTGTTGAAATGACGTAACGAGATCGTGGTAATCAACAATCTCGATCGTTTGGCTGACTATGAGTATCATCCTTAAGCGCTGTTGCTAGGAGGCTGAGTGCTGCCTATCGTGGGGAGTCAGCATCTAGTCTTAAAGTGATAGCTTTGAGAACAGACGTCAGAGCAGCTTGTTGACAAGCGGTTTTGACGTTACACCGCCGCTCTCTGTGTGGTGTTGGAAAGAGTGAGCAAGCTGCCGTTGCTAAGGGCATTACATGAGAACAATTGGGTTGTTGGGCGGCATGAGCTGGGAAAGCACTGTTCTGTATTACGAACAAATCAACCAGCGAGTGAAGGCTCAACTCGGCGGGTTGCATTCGGCTAAGGTCGTGCTTCACAGCGTCGACTTTCATGAAATCGAGGTATTGCAACGTCAGGGTGATTGGGAGGCCGCGGGTAAAGCCTTAGCGATCGCCGCGCAGTCGCTGGAAGCTGCCGGAGCCGATATTCTGCTCATCTGCACCAATACGATGCACAAAGTGGTGCCTGCGATTGAGGCGGCAACTCGGCTACCAATTTTGCATATCGCGGATGCGACTGCCACCGCTATCAAGGCCCAGAATTTGCACACCGTAGGTTTGCTCGGCACGCAATTCACGATGGAAGAAGCGTTTTACAAAGACCGGCTGATCCATCAGCATGGTCTTGCTGTACAGGTGCCCGATGCCAGCGATCGCGAGATCGTTCACCGCATCATCTATGACGAGCTGTGTCTGGGCAAAGTCCAAGCCACCTCGCGCGACGCCTATCTCAAAATCATTGACGCGCTTAAACAAATGGGTGCCGAGGCCATCATCGCTGGCTGTACGGAAATCACCCTGCTCGTCAAACAGAGCGATCTCGACATCCCGCTGTTTGACACCACTGCCTTGCATGCTGCGGCTGCCGTTGATTGGGCACTGGCAACATCGCCCTAAGCGGACAGTTTGTCTAGAGCCAGACTCAATGGTGTGGCTCTGCGTATCGAATGAGCTGCAATTCCCCTTGCCGGTCAAGCGATCGGTAGCCCTTCCGAAGAGAGACATCTATAATTTTTTATGAAGAAATGAATAGCAGGAAGGCCTATGGACCTCGGAGCACTGGACTCAATTAAGCCGTATTTGAATTTCTTTCATCCGGTGATCATGTGGGTGTTATTGGGAGTGAGCCTTTACGCCCTTTATCTCGGCATGAAGATTCGGGCAACGCGATCGGCTGAAGGGGATGCAAAGAAAGAACTCATCAAAGGCAAATTCAACAGCCGTCATCATCGTATGGGGTCAGCCCTATTAGCGTTTATGGTACTCGGCAGCATCGGCGGCATGGCTGTCACCTATATCAACAACGGCAAGCTGTTTTTTGGGCCGCATCTATTAGTGGGCTTAGGGATGACTGGCATCATTGCCACCTCGGCTTCTTTAGTGCCCTTCATGCAGAAAGGCAGTGATCTTGCCCGTACTACGCATATCGCACTCAATGTGGTGCTGGTCGGCTTGTTTGGTTGGCAAGCTGTGACAGGCGTACAAATTGTGCAGCGCATTTTAGAGAACTTCTAACCCGCCTGAATTTTTGAATAGGCCGTAGACCGGGCTGCTGATGGCATCACTCTCATTAAGAGACTCTGCTTCAGTAGCCCAGTTTTTAAGGGGCGATCGCTGGCTGGCTGGAGTGACGACCAACGTCAATCTAGGTAGAGTGCGACGCAAATATACTCCTATCAGCGATGCCTTGGGTTTAAGTAGAGTTTAGGGTTCACGCTGGTTGATGGCCCGAGAATAGAGAGCCTGCTACCAGGCAGCAGGAGGAGGGTGATTACTAAATGTTCATCTTTAGTTGATCACATTTAAACGAACATTAACTTGCGTTAACTCGACAGGATTCCAAATTGAATGTGCTACTTTAGTAAATAAGAAAGCGACAATTAAATATCTAATACAAGCACTCTAAAGTTAATTCTTTTGAGGCTGGTGAAGTCCAGAACTGTTCAAATCTTGCTGAAACAACATAAGAACTGAGCCCAAGAGATTCTTCAGGCTATTTCAATTAATCACTGTGTTGTCAAGCGGCGTAAACCTTAGCAAGCATTATCTTCAACCTCGCTAGTTAAGTACACTGTGTCTTAAGTTTGAAAGTTTACAGTCTAAATAAAGGCTTCAAAGGGCTCGGCAATATTGCTGAGCCCTTTTGATTGGATGCACTCAGACGTTGAAATCTCGGCTTGGTAGGATCGCCTTTGAATTCATCGCGATCGCGCCGGGACTTTGCTGTTTAAGCATCAAATGCTAGGACAAACAAAGCCGCGCGCTTAGTCAGTAGAAATCTCTTCTATTGCTGTCTGAGCAGCGCTATCAATAGGTGATCCAGACTTCGATCTGTTTGCATTTTACATTCAGCTCAGCTAGATCGTGCTTGACTTACCCTTATTGCGATCGCAAATGGGTAACCAGTGCTTGCAAACCTAAACGATAGCTCTCGGCTCCAAAACCAGAGATCTGCCCAATCGCAACGGGGGCAATATAGGAATGGTGGCGGAAAGCTTCGCGTTTGTGAATGTTGCTGAGGTGAACTTCTACCGTTGGGATAGCGACAGCAGCGATCGCGTCACGAATAGCGACGCTGGTATGAGTATAGGCGGCTGGATTGATGAGTAAGCCGTCAAAAACACTAAGGGCGCCTTGAATCTGATCAATCAAGACGCCCTCATGGTTAGATTGTTGAGAGAAGATCTCCACCCCGAGATTCTCAGCCTCAAACTTCAAAAGAGACTCGACACTCTCAAGGGTTTGCTGCCCATAGATACCAGGCTCGCGTTTACCCAGCAAATTTAGGTTAGGGCCGTGAAGCACCAAAATCTTGAGTAAATCTGAGGACACGTCTTAGCGAGTGCGACGGTCATCAACTGGAATGGGGATCGGCTCAGATTCTGGTTGAGTCTGGGGACCGAAAAGAGCGTCGGCTAAGCGATTTAACCACTCTCTCAACTTGTCCAAAACCTTTTCGATATCCATGAAGGCGTTCTCCATTTCAACGTTAAGATGCACGCTTTGCGCTTAGGTTACCCCGAGTCTGAGGTAAACTCAACCCTCTTAACATGAAGGGTTACCAATACATCTCCTACCTATAATAACTAATCTCCCCGAATCAACAAGATTAAGAAAATATTAGGTTTCCTTCAGGGATCGCCGCAGCAAATCTAATGCGGAACAGCAGCTGAGGTGTCGAATCCAGTCGCGCCCTCGCAGATTGCCAAACCGGTAGGCTCGGCTGATCGCCTGACCCTCAGGCCCGGCGATGCCGATATAGACCAGGCCCACGGGCTTTTCTGCAGTGCCGCCACCCGGTCCCGCAACACCGGTAATGCCAACGCCCCAATCGGTGCCCAGTCGGGCCCTCACGCCTGTTGCCATTTGCTCGGCGACGGGGGCACTGACTGCCCCCAGCGTCTCTAGCACGGCTGGCGATACGCCCAGCAGACCGATTTTGACGGCGTTGTCATAGGAGATGATGCCCCCCATGAAGTAGGCTGAGCTGCCTGCCACCGCTGTCAGCATGTGACCGAGCCCACCACCCGTGCAGGATTCAGCCACGGCGAGGGTTTGGCCCGTTTGGCGAAGGCGATCACCGACCACTGAGGCCAAAGTCTCATCGTCGCTGCCGTAATAGGGATCGGCGGCAATCTTGAGAATCTCGTCAGCCACGGGCGCAATGAGAGCGATCGCCTCAGGTTCAGATGCAGCACGGGCGGAAATTCGCAGTTTAACGGTGCCCTGACTGGCGTAGGGGGCGACCGTCGGATTTTCTCGGTCAAAGAGATGATTCACCTGCTCGGCCAGATCAGATTCGCCAATTCCCCAGAACTTAAGCGTGCGGCTGTAGATCGGCGCCGCTGCCCAGCCAGCATTCTGCAAATAGGGTACGGCGGTCGTTTGCCACATGACATGCATTTCTTTGGGCACCCCCGGAAAGGTCATCAGCACCAGCCCTGGACGCGGTTCCCAAATCATGCCTGGGGCACTCCCGGCGGGATTGGATAACACATCAGCCCCTTGGGGAATTAATGCTTGCTTGCGATTGCTGGCCGCCATGGTGCGACCACGCCGTTCGTATTTTTGCTGAATGTCAGCAAGCACTTCTGGGCGTTCTTCTAACGGAGTGTCAAAGAAATCGGCCAGGGTTTCATGGGTGAGGTCATCAGGGGTCGGGCCAAGCCCGCCGGTGAATAGCAGGAGGCGCGATCGCTCGCAGGCGATCGCCACCGCTCGTTGAATCCGTAATGGATTGTCGCCCACCACAGTTTGGTAATAGTGGGGAATGCCGAGCTGGGCCAGTTCCTGAGCGAGAAACTGAGCATTCGTGTTGACGATGTCGCCCAGCAGAAGTTCGCTGCCCACGCATATAATTTCTGCACTTCCCTTCATGGGTTGCTGTTATCTCTAATGAAGACCGCCCTAACGACCAACCGACCGGCGCGGCATGGCATGATTAGGGGCACTGAGACGATAATTCTATCGGCGATCGCCCAAAAATACCCGCCATCTACCCATTGATCCTACGGTAGCCATCTCTGACGATTCTGGCTGTGCGCCTATGAAACTCTTTGTGCCTCAGATTTCTCCATCCTTTGGCGGGTGGTTGGGGGGCGGTTTGTTCATCAGAACCGTCGTCGCCCTGTTCTTGCCCGTTGGTTTTGATGAGGTTTACTACTACCTCTACAGCCGTCATCTTGCCTGGAGCTACTTTGACCACCCGCTGATGGTGGCGCTGACGACAGGTTTGGGCTGGTGGACGACAGGCTGGATTGTGCCCTTGACGTTGCGGGTGGGGGCGCTTGGTCTGTACACCTTGAGTCTAGGCTTGCTGTATCTCACGGCGCGGCACCTGTTTGACGAAAAAACGGGGATGCTGGCGCTCGCCCTCGGTTCCCTCTCACCTATTTTGTGGATTGCCTTTGGCGTCCTGACTTCCCCGGATAATGGCCTGATCTTTTTCTGGACGCTGACGTTGTTGCTGGCAGCCTGGGAGTTTATCCCCCATCGTTTTTCTTCTACTTCAAGTCTCAGTACGGCTAACTACCAGCCGACCTACCGGATTGCGCTGATTGGTCTCACCGTGGGTCTCGCCTGCCTGAGCAAATATCACGGGTTTGTGTTGGGTGCGGGGCTGGTAGGATTTTGCCTGACCAGTGGTCGTAGCCGCAAAGCGTTGACTTCCCCTTGGTTAGCGATCGCAGCCCTCCTCTTTTTCCTGACTCTGATGCCCCTCTGGGTGTGGAATAGCCAAAATGAGTGGTTTTCCTTCCGGTTTCATCTGTTCATGCGGTTTGAGGGCGATGGCACGCCCAATCCCTACCGTGTTCTAGACGCGCTTGGCACCTGGCTGCTGGGGATGGTTTACCTGTTTCCCGCAATCGGTGTGCCTCTGTGGTGGAGCACCGGGCGATCGCTGCTGCTGCATATTCAAACCTGGCTACAGCCGCCGCTGACGGGCGGCGAATGGGTGGCCCGCGATCGCCTGGCGTTGATTCTCTGGCTATCTTTGCCCATTGCGGTGGGCTTTACGCTGCTGGGAGGCAAACAGGCAATTTTCCCCGCTTGGCCTGCACCGGGCTTTTGGGGGCTAACGCTGCTGCTGGCCCACAGTGCTACCCGCTGGCGAGCAGTCGTTGTGCGTCGCTGGCTCTGGGGCACGGGTCTATTTTTAGGCACGCTGGTGCTGGTCGCGCTGCTGCATCTCTCCGTCGGCCTTTTGCAAAAGCCAGGCAATTTCAGCCTGTTGGGTGGCTGGGTGCCGGTGGCACAGGATGGCTCAACGGCGCTATTAGATGTGGGGCAGCTGCGATCTCGCTTTGCCGAAGCCCCAGAACTGCAGCAAGCACTGGCCACCTCAGACTTTATTTTTACCGATGAGTTTTATCTCTCGGGCTATGTCGATATGGCGCTGCATCCACTAACGCCACAGCCGATTACCTGCTTTAGCCAAGACCCGCGCGGCTTTGCCTTTTGGGATGAGCCGGTTACCTGGTTAGGACAAACGGCCTTGTATGTCACGCTGCAGAGTTTGCATGGCGATCGCGACGCTTTAGTCGCGGAGTTTCAGCCTTATTTTCAAACCCTAGAGCCGATGGCTGAGGTGCCTCTCACCCGAGGTGGAACTGTCACCGATACCGTGCTGGTTTACCAAGCCAGCGATATGCAGCAGGTTTACGAGTATCCCTATCCCTAGAGGCTGTCATCATTTAGCGGCTGAGTCCTGATGCTGAAAGCGGTTCAGCCGCTAGTTAGGTGTACGGGGCGGGCTCGATAATGCCTATACCGTAAGGCTTTTGAGACTTTATTTTGGAGAGCCAGCGTACTTTGATCGGGAGAGCGAATTGCAATCAACCAGTCGGGTGGCCCTTGCAGAGGGCCATCGTCTTGTCCGATGCGCTCGCTGAATACGACAGCAATGTCTGGCACTGGGGAGAGCGGCGGCACAATACAGCGCAATTCTTGAAGGGCCTCGTATTCACCAGTCTGGCGATTGATGGCATTGACTAGGTTGCGCTGGAGACGAGCGTGAAACAGCGATGGCATGGGTTTTTGCTGTGCCTGCCCATTGAGAAATTCCCAAGCCGGAGAGGCTTCGATATCAGGCTGCTGCAAAAAAGCCTCTAAAGCCTATCGGCCGTTGGGGACTGCATAAGACCTGAATCTCTTGGATAGGTGCAGTGTATGACAGCTGCTACATCTACATCTACATCTACATCTACATCTATATCTACTCAAGCACCGGTTGCGGAGAGGGGAGATTTCTGCCGCCGAGCGATCGCCCCATGCACCGGTCTACTTTTTTCGCGTGCCGATGCTGAAGAATTACCCTGATTTGGTGCTCGCCCTTACGTTCCAAGAAATTGCTGCTGGTGAGGGCTGGGGAGCGATCACCCTTCTTTTGTTTCACCACTCGCGATCGCGGAGCGCAATGATAGCGACCACCTACGAGTTACAGTTTCTGGATCGTCCTCCTTTCATTTCATAGCCCACGATCATGGCCCTGATAATCGGTCAGCACACATGTGTTGTGCTGGGTTTCGTACCTTAACCCAGCCTACGGCGAGGGGCGATCGCACTCGCGCCGAAGCCCTAGAAGAAGGCCCTAAGTCGCTAGTTGTGCAACTCCTGATCGTAAGCTGGGTGAGCTGCTGGACTCTGTTGACAATGCAAGGCAACATCAAGGCGCTGACCCACTATCACTGGTGGCCAGATTGATGGCTTCAATCGTTTTGGGGATTAGAAAAGCGGATTTTGCATGACTCGGCTGGCGAGCGCTATGAATCAACCAATGGTATGAGTAACCGTTCTTGGTAGAGTTTGGAGGAGAAGGGACGCTCTAAAGTCAAGAAAGGTCAATGTCAAGCTAACTTTCCCAACATGTAATACAAAGAACTATCCCGTTTTCCCCTAAACGTTTTGTCTCATCTGGATGAAATTCCATGTTACATTGCCCATCATATTCGTAGTATTTCCACACTGTAATATCCTCACGCCTAACACCGATTTCAGCAAGCTGTTGATATTTTCCTTCTAGTAGATCCAAAAAATCACTGATATGGCTTTTGGGTTCTAGGCCCTCCTCTATATTTTTGTCATCTTCTAGAGAGCCTATGGAAAGGTCATCATAAAAAGCTTCTAGATACCAGTCCTCTGAGTGAAAACTAGGCTTTATCCCTAAGATTTTTGAAATCAGGTCTTGATCAATAACTTGATCACAGCATATTTCTAGACGGTATGTATCTCTCATTTATTTGGTCAGTTTGTCATCTACTTATTTCAGGATAATCGGCAGGATCTAAGTTCGTCTCAATCGGCTTTTTCGTGCTGTACTTACCTTGTCCTTGCAACACAATTTTACCATCTTGTATTCTGACATCTGGATTTTTCCCAAGCTTACCTTTCCATTTTGTCCCTGCAGCAGTAGCGTCTTTGAGTATTTTATCTTTCAGTCCTTTTCTTCCTCCTGGATGGAAAATGTCATCAGGAACTTTATAACCCTCCCCAAGATGGATGTCTTTACTTTCAAAATAAGGCGGGGAGACTGGATAATCGTCCTTACTCCCAGGAGGACAGACGCCGCCTTCCTCAAAGTTGGGGACTGGGCCATCATGCCCCGTATGCTTAGGCCCCGAAGTTGCAGGAGCGCCGTGGGGAGGGAGTTGATTTTCTATTTGAGGCGCGTCGCTAGGACCTCCTGGGAACGGTAGTCTTAGTGGACCACGCTCTTCTTCCGGCAGTCTGCTGATAGTCGGGAGAGCATTAACACCAGTTCTAATCCCCTGTACTGCTGACGTTGTTGGGTTAACCCTCCAAGCAACTGCGGCGGCGGTGGCAATTGCTGCTACCTTGCGTGGACCAAGACCTCCTCGGCCTACTTCCATGCCTACTGATATTTGCCCACTGGGGTCGGTGTAGTTCGTGGGACTGTTAAAGACGTACCGATAGAGATTGGCATCGCCCACGCCAAAGGCTAACGGGTCTTCGCCAACAAAGGTTCCGACTGCCGGGTCAAAGTAACGAGCCCGATAGTAGATCAGGCCCGACTCTTCATCGTTCTCTCTGCCGGTATAGCCAAAGCGGAAGTCAAAAGCGGGGTCAGTTTCACTCGTAACCTAACCAAAACTGTCATAAACGATGTGGTTGAGTACCGTACCGTTGTTGTCGATGACATCGCGATCGCGGCCTTGATAATCGGTCAGCACACATGTATTTTGCTGGGTTTCGTATCTCAACCCAGCCTACGGCGAGGGGCGATCTCACTGTTGCTCTTAGCCAGCAGGCTCCAAGCACCGGACTTTGCAGGTGTCTGAATGCAGCGATTACGCTAAGGTGATCGCACCTTCACCTCCTTCACGATAAAATTCAGGCTCCTCTCTGGGTGACCGTTTGTCGTGAAAACCGATTCTCTGTTCTATGCCCTCTTTCAAAGTCGGCCTGAGACGCTCTTTGAGCTGGTGGGACAGCCCGTGAATGAAGCGCAGGGCTATCGCTTTGCCTCAGAAGAAATCAAGCAAACGGCTTTTCGCTTAGATGGCGTCTTTCTGCCGCCTGAGACGCGCCCCGACGCTCCTGTTTATTTCCTCGAAGCGCAGATGCAGCGCGATGACCAGCTGTATCGACGGCTGTTCTCAGAAGTGTTTCTTTATCTGCGGCAGCATCCGCCGGTGCAGCAGTGGCGGGCGATTGTCCTGTATCCAAATGCAGCAATGGAAGTGGCGGAACCGGAGACCTTTGGTACGCTATTGGCTGCGCCGGAGGTGCAGGTGGTGTATCTCAATGATTTAGCGGCGATTTCAGAACTATCGCCTGGTTTAGGTGCGTTGCGACTGCTGGTGGAACCGTTGGCAACGGTGCCTGAGGCGGCTAAAGGGTTAATTGAGCAGGTGCAGCGTTCGCCGCTGGCGGCAACCGACAGCGCGAAGCTTCTAGAATTGATTGAGACGATTGTTGTGTATACCTTTCCCCGCCGTTCGCGGGAGGAGATTGCGGCGATGCTGGGACTCAGCGATATGAAAGAAACGCGCGTCTATCAAGACGCCCGCGAAGAAGGCCGGGAAGAAGGCCGGGAAGAAGGTACCAAGTCGCTAATTGTGAGACTCCTGCAGCGTAAGTTGGGGGAGCTGCCGGAGACTTTGCAGGCGCAGGTAAATCAGCTGCCGCTGACAGCATTAGAAGCACTAGGGGAGGCGCTGTTTGATTTTGAGACGATCGCGGATTTACAGGGGTGGTTGGCGCAGCAGCAAACTGCTGAGGAGTGATAATGATTCCGGATCGCACTTAAATCCCAGAAAATCGCCGGTTGTGAAAGCCAGGGAGCGATCGCAGAACGTAATGATGACGAGCACCTGCAGGGGACAAATTTCTCGATCGCCCTTCTTTTGTTTCACCGCCCGCGATCGCACTCCTCTCATTTCACTGCCCAAGATCGCTGCCCTGATAATCCGTCAACACACATCTGTTGTGCTGGGTTTCGTCCCTCAACCCAGCCTACGGCCAGGGGCGATCGCACTGCTCCAATGGATTTTTCCGGGGATATTCAATAATATCCGAGTTTTTGGGCGTCAGCGTGGTTTAATGGTCGGCGCTATCGCATATCCCTCATACACGCAAATCAAATATAAAAGGTGTTTCATCTGACTCTTGCAAGCGTCCAGTCTGCGGAATTTGATATAGCATTCCCCAGTGGCCTGGCATTGATAGTAACGTTATCAGACTTTCAAAGTCTCCATAGCTGTATCGTACTCGATCATCTGAGTACCAGTCACCGGAAAAAAAGATTCCTACTTTCTTACATCTTTGCGAACAGATCTCAGAAAGCTCATTGAGAAAATCAAAAAACCTAGGGCGTTTTTTAGTCATTCTGAAGTGAGATAGTTCTTGATCTATATCAAAAGCTAGAGCAACCTGGTTATTGTTTGGAGGAGATTGAAGAAGAACGATACTCTCCCATCCTTCATTCTGCTGAGCAACCTCAAGTCCTAGCTTGACGTCTTTTTCGACGTAGTGTAGTCCCTTTAATAGGGCATAACCAAACTTCTCAGATAGCTTTTTCAGTTCATCGAACAAGTCTTCTTTACTCTTTGTTGAATACCCAATTCCGATGGTGATACTCACATTATTCTCCTAGAATCCTCCCAGATCTTGTGCGCACTCTACTATTACCATGCCTCTCTAATCCTTTATATAGTTCTCTAATATCTCTTTTCGTAACAGGTCTATCGGGGCCTCTGCCAATATGAATGTTGCCCTCTGGATCAACATTTCTTACATTCAGGGGTGTAGCTGTAGCTCCAGATTGACCATGACCATCTGGTCGCAAGCGCGCCAGATCTTGTTTTTTTCTAAAAACGGTGGGGTTACCACCTGCCTGTTTCTTTACTATCTCGACTTGTCCCTGAATTGATCTCTCATAAGCATTTGGTCTATATCCTCTATTCTCAAGCCCTCCACACATATTGTGAGATAGGATTGCGAGGCTCGAAACAAAATAGGTATGCAGATCCTCAATTTCGACATTATAGACTTGAGTCACTTCATCACGACGACGAACTGCGTCGACAACAAGCAGGTCTCCGTCGTAGCTTTGCAATATTGACCCGGCCTTAAGTTGAGATGCTAAAACCCAACCCTTGTCTTTCACCCAGAAGGGATGCTCCAATGTACAGGAAATTTTTTCTAGGTTTATGAAAATATCTACGATTGCTGGTGTTTCTCTCCGAAACCAATCAACAACAGGTCTCTCGATAATTTCGCCACTCTCTTCATCCCAAGAAAATATCCAGTCACCGGGTCTCAGTTCCTCAATAGCTTGCATTCCCCTCCTGGTCAGTACAGGGGTTCCAGCTACAAAGCATTCCGGTGGTTTAGGCTTGTGATTTAAAGGTTGGGGAGAACTTAAGCCGCTCTTTGGTGCGCTACCGCTTAAGGGTGTACCGATCGCCGCGTTGATCGCTAGAGCTGCGCCTACTACGGCTGCCGTCTTGTCACTGTTCTCCGGCATCCAAAGTGAACTGAATGCCCCGGCTGCTACGGCGAATGCTTTTTCATACCAAGGTGTGTTTGGATCAATGTACTGCTCTGCCCAGTAGCAAGCAGCATCTTCAGCAAGTCCCTCACCTGCATCAATTTCAATTTCAGCCTCCAAGTCTTTGATGACTGGTATCTGCCCAAGAGCTTTTTTGACGGGCTCGGTGAGGGGAGCTAGAACAGGGGGACTCGGAATTAAATCAACAATCGGATTACCTTTATAAAGGGTTAGAAGCCCACTCGGGTCGGTAAAGTTCGTCGGACTGTTAAAGACGTAACGATAGAGATTGCTATCGCCTGCGGCAAAGCCTAACGGGTCTTCGCCCACAAATGTTCCAACTGCCGGGTCAAAGTAACGAGCCCGGTAATAGTGCAGGCCCGACTCTTCATCGCCCTCTCTGCCGGTGTAGCCAAAGCGGAAGTCAAATGCGGGATCCGTCTCACTCGTGACCTGACCAAAGCTGTCATAAACGATGTGGTTGAGCACCGTGCCGCTGTTGTCAATCACATGGCGCACGCTGCCCTGATGATCCGTCAGTACCCAGTGAGTGTCGCCATTCGCCGTTTCCTCCGCCAGAATCTGGTCGATTTGCGGCCCGTGGAAATAGCGCTGGGTTTGATTGCCGTTTTCATCAAAGACGAGGGCAATGTGGCCGCCGTCGTAGACGAAATTCTCCTCGGTGGCAACGCCTGCCCCATCACCATCGGCATCAATCGATTTGGTGATGCGCCGGTCATAGACATCGTAGGTATCAATGGCACTGACTTAAGGAAAGAGAAAGGGGTGTAAAGCCTGATAATAGTAG
>ERZ1740065.306-NODE-306-length-25255-cov-12.586111_pt1 | contig 25255 bp, 30 predicted proteins | sample MGYA00581738_ERZ1740065 | MGnify/ENA primary metagenome ERZ1740065 (study PRJEB43018, sample SAMN04849749) | marine metagenome | isolation source: floating plastic debris | place: Pacific Ocean | collected 2008-09-01 | study: EMG produced TPA metagenomics...
CTTCCCTTACCTTCTCCTTTTCCCCTCCCCCCCCCTCTCCACCCCTCCCCCCCCCCCCCCCCCCCTCCCACACACACACACAAACACCCCCCTCCCCGCAAACACTAGGCACATGCTGTTATGCTGGTAGTGGGAAGTTCCAATGCTAGTCTGGGTATCTAGATTTCAGTTATAAATTTGCTCTTCATCATTGGTTCATTGGCAGCTCTATAGATCAGCGTCCAATCGAAAACCTTGAAAAGCTGTTATAAGACAGCTATGTTACGGTAATTGCGATTGGTCGCGGCAGCTATTGGTCGCCAATGGTTTCGCTGACCCCAGCGATGCTCGAGATGCGGTTTACGTTCCCAGATTTACTACCAGTAGAGAAAGCTACTGCTGCAGCTCTTATGGCCTGTACCAAATCCTCACCTATAAGCCTCCTCTCGTTCCAACAGTATGTACACTAGTATTCATAAATAAGGTCTAAGGATGAGATTGCTTGCGTTCAGGTACCTCTAGTGTTCAGATCGAGCTGAACGATGAAACGCAGAAGATCTACGACTCGGTGCCAACCACTGAGGCTTCTTTTAACCTACCGCTCAACGACCTCGAGCTCAAGGACAAACTGGGCGCCGGCTGCTTCGGCTCGGTCATGAAAGGCCTGTACAAGAGGCATGGCCAGGAAATACCGGTCGCCGTGAAAACGCTGAAACTGGACGATGAAGCTGGCAAAGTAAGTGTTATGCTATGCACCAGGACCCACAACACTAGGATGTTGTACTTGTGATCGGCTTCCTAGTTTAGATTTCATTCCGATACAGCTGTCTTGTAATCACGTGAACTGAGACTGACGCAGTATCGTTATTGGAGGATATCAGACAATGGTCTATCAGTTGATGTGTATCTGTAAATCAACAGCCAAACACAGCTGTGAGTGAGTGAGTGGGTGGGTGAGTAAGTGAGTGAGTGAGTGAGTAAGTGAGTGAGTGAGTGAGTGAGTGAGCGAGCGAGCGAGCGAGTGAGTGAGCTAGCGAGTGAGTGAGCGAGTGAGTACAGCACTGGTGTTAGGCGCACGGATTATGTACTACATAGGTAATTTTTTAAAGTATAAACTCATCCCCCAGTGTGAAAATTACGCTTCAGACAGAACTCTCCTAACTTGTGTGAAATGAACAAAAAGCAGTGAAACTTGCCACCTAGTGAAAGACTAATTGCCTCCAGTCAAAATCTCAGCACTGCCAAGAGGAGGCAGCTGAATTACTTCACTGTGATTGTAGTCTGTATTGCTGCCAAGTTCTGCCCCCACTTATCAGAACCTGCCACTTTCTGGCTCATCTTGTCTCCTTTGGAGTTGGACAATATTTTTTTACCCAATTTTGATTGAGATCTCCTTGGCTTGTGTGACGGCACAGGTGGAGCTATTGGTTGCAGGTTTCTGTGTTTGGTATCCCTCACACGCCTGCTGCTTTGATTGTAGGACGAAATAATGAAGGAGGCCAGGATCATGGCGGCGCTGAAACACAGGCACGTAGTCAGGCTCATCGGCGTCTGCCACGCCGAGACCATCATGCTTGTTTTGGAGTTGGCTCCACTCGGACCTTTGAACAAGTTTCTCAAGGAGGAGGCGTAAGCATGGTTACAGCTGGCTGTTCATTCCATGACATGCATTGCTCATGTCTGATCTAGTTTGCTCCTTTCTAGGACTCTGTCTATGTACAAGATAATAAACATCATGTATCAGGTGGCTTTGGGCATGCGCTATCTCGAGTCACAGAAGTTTGTCCACAGGGACCTGGCAGCCAGAAATGTGCTGCTGGTCAACGAGCAGTTCGCTAAGATTAGCGACTTTGGCATGTCCAAAGCTCTCGGCATGGACGGCGAGTACTACAAGGTAACAATGCTGGTAAACTGCCGTCTGCTAAGACAGAAAGTTGGAGTCGTCCTTCCCCATTCTGTCTTGCGGGTTTTATATGATGAATTTCATGTGGTGCACAATCAGTAGCCTGAATGCTGGAGAAGATAACTCCAAACACCTCTCGTAGCCTCGCCGTTCCAGTAGTAGCGGGACGAGTCCAAGTAGCTGCTGTAGTTTTTACTGCCATGTCGGCTTCACAACAGGCATCAGCCGCAGGAAAATGGCCGCTCAAGTGGTACGCCCCTGAGTGTATCTACTACTTCAAGTTCGACTCGAGATCTGACGTATGGAGTTATGGCGTCACGTTGTGGGAGGCCACTTCGAGGGGAGGCAAACCCTACCAGGTACGCTCCTGTTAGGCCGATCTGATCTGTATGCTCAGTGCTCAACAGTACTGCGCTTTCACTATAAACAGCTACTGTTCTACTTACTGTGGCCTGAATTGTAAGTAGTGATTTCAAGTGATGGAGAAAGATAGGAGTTTAAATAATAACAAAAGTAAATGGTTGAAATAATAAAGAAATCAGATGAACAAGCACTAGGAGAAGATGACTCCAAATAACTATGACAGACATTTCGATAGCGCTGCTGAGCAACTAGTTATAAAGCTATAAATAGAACCTGCTTATAAATAAAAAACACGGAATGTATTTTATTTTGTGTAGCTATGCTTTTTATTGGAAGTTGGATTTCAACTCTATAGATAAACCATTGCTTATAACTTGTTACTGTAAGCGTGGTAATTATAACGAGATTCTATTTATAACGTTTACAACAAGTTGTTCAGCAACATTATCAAAACGTTTGTTTTCATTATATGGAGCTTAGTAAGCCTATATGTCACTCATCCCAATCCATTATTGTTACAACCGGTATCATTTGCCCTCACCTAAAACCGTTATTCTTTAGGCCGCAATCAAAATCACGTTTACATTATATAGATCATCCATGTATGAATCCTGTGTGGTTCAGAATGGAAAATTCCGTTTTGAATTGCCAGCGATCAGCTATACTGTTTTTGTGTCTCTCAGAAACTGAAGGGAGCAGAGATTATCCGGATGATAGACGAAGGCAAGAGGCTAGAGCGGCCGCCAGAGTGTCCACCAGAAGTATACAAAGTCATGATGGAGTGCTGGAAATACGAGTGAGTACTGCCCAAGTACTAGCTGTCACTGTACTGTGCTGTCCATACTGTGCCGTCAGTGTTGTGCTGTCCATACTGTGCCGTCAGTGTTGTGCTGTCAGTGTTGTGCTGTCCATACTGTGCCGTCAGTGTTGTGCTGTCAGTACTGTGCTGTCAGTGTTGTGCTGTCCATACTGCCTAACTAGCATTTATCTCCGCATCTACTCTTACAGGAAAGACGATCGGCCGAGCTTTGCACAGCTCGTCGAGATAATGAAGAAATTTGTGCGTCAATAAGCCAATGATGGTACCAAAACCCCACCGCCGCCGCTGGAGTTGTCTCGCCCTGATCTCTCTCTCGCTCTTTTTCTCTCTACACTCGCTGCTCATCCCTGGCTGTCAGCTGCACTTCCTGTCAACAACTTCAATTCGACGTTACGTTTACAAATGCATTGCTCATGGATTTTCCCAATTAGTATCTTATTTTTTATACCCGCGCATTTCACTGCGCAATGACCTATTTTGAGGACAGACATAATTAGCACAAGTGATCTTGATTCAATGGATCAAATTAGTCGAAGTATAGCTCATATCTCCGTGTTACCATGGTTGGCTTTGACGGAAGCCACTGGTCCAATCCACACAACTACGTTCCGATACGCGTGTCATATCTCAATTCTATCCTAACATCGGTATTCTACATTCTATCCTTCCATCAGTATAATGGCAACAAACTCTTCCCACGTCTGTGTATGTTTGTTAGTTCAAACAACGTACTGTTTTTTTATTAATCGGTAAGTCACATTACGAAACGGAATAAAATTAGAAATCAAGCTCACATCGCAATCAACACTGGCTTACTGCTATCAATAGAACAACACCGTGGGGAGAGATGTCTGCTAGTTAACTACCGTCTACACCTGATACAGGCTGGCGATGTACAGCACCATTGTTGATCACTGCCACGCACTCCGGCCCCGGCGCCTGCTGTGTATCTAAAATCAGTATGCCGTATGAATATCACGGTTGTCACGGTAACAGCAGCGAGTCTACTGTGTGTCTAACAGGAGGAAAAGCATGAGTGGCATAATTCCTGTACTCAAACATGACTCCTAATATCCATCGGCCAAACAACAAGACTGATATTCAGCCGAATGGAAATATCCAATGAGTAGAGAGAATTCCAAGCCTGACAAACATTCGTATTCATGGATATAACTTTCAGTGCACACTGTACTTCTGCTGCTGCAGTTATTCAAAGTATTGTCGAGTTCTAGTCAGAGTGGATCGAAGTAGAGTATAGCTTAAACCTAAACAGTATAAAAAACGGAAACTGCTGAAGCAACCACTACTGGCTCCATGGCAGCTGGAAGCCGTGCAGCAAATTACATCGCGCTAAATTTCTCATAACCCATAGCTCAGATCTTGTATGCTAGAATGGGTTGTCGCAGCACAGTAAATTTCTGACCTGAGGCTGATAGCCTTGGATCCTAAGTCTTTCAGCTTCCTGTTTAAGTAGCTGTTCGTAGTCTTGCTCTGCTTTTTTCTCTGTTTCTATTTGCGATATCTCGTCTAAGACCCCCATCTCCTGCTGCTCTCTCCTCGCGGACACCTGCATCAGCGGCCAGAATTCTTCTACAAGCTTCTTACTCACACGCTGTGTTAGTGGAATTACGGAGAGTTGTCCCCACCTGCGCAGCGAGCTGATCTGCCTGCACTTCTTTCTGTCTCTGTGTCTCGACGCGCTCCCTCTGCGTCAGCTCGTTCGCTCTCTCTATATCTTGCAGCAGCTCCTCTCGGCGCACCAGCGACTCCTGCTGCTGCTGGTGCAGCACTTCAATCTTCATCTCTATCTGCTCCTGCCGCCCGGCAAGCACCTGCCAATTCAAATCACCTTGCATCACATGCTACAGATCGTGTGCAACTGTATTCGAGCAATGCTAAGATGCGTGACGGCTCACATCTTTCATTAGCTTCTCCCTGGCCTGCCTTTCCCTGTTCCATTCCTGCTCCCTCTGATTCCACAGGCGGGCCGCCTCATCCCTACATCGTTGTGTATCAAGTAACATCAACACGGTCACCTCAAGAGCAATAAGCAGCACAACTCCGTGACCTTGACCCATTCTATGACATTTAGGCCATTCAAAATACGTAAATACTGAGCGCTGACATTTGAGCCACATAACGAACAGGGCTACATCGGCGCCGGAACTGATGAGCATGCCACGCCAGTTCAATGTCACGCCAGTTCGATGTCACACCATACGTGTTACATCATTTTAGAGGAGGTCAACTCACTGGTACAACATGTCCAGCTCGGCTTCCCTTTCTCTCTCCAGCCTCAGCTGGTCTTCAATCACCTACAACCACCGTCTCCAAGTGACCAAGCACCGGCACGAATTCAATCAAAAACATACAATCGATAAAGGGAACACAGTCCTCACCTCCTTCATCCACATGGCATCGGCGTGAGCCTTCTTCCTCCGAGCTGTTTGGATGGCAACTTCGTCCGCCTCCTTCTCTAAGACTGCTTCGAGCAGCTGTCTGTCTTGCTCTAGCTCCTCCATTATTTGTTTTGACTTTCGCCTCATGTGTGCTGTGTGCTGTCGCAGCAACACTCGTCTAAGTTAAGAAGATGCAGAGTCATGACGCAATCGCCACCACCCCAGATAGACGCGCACCACACTGGGACTGCAATGTAATTGTGTTAACTGAACATCAATTACGTTTAATTTTTCGAAATAGTCCCTCCGAACTTAATTCTTGAAACAGCTACGTGTTAATACATCAGGCGCAGTTCACTGCCACAGAACAGCCGGTAGTGGTAAGTGCAGCAACCACTGCTAATGAAATATGCCATCTCAGTGTACTGAATGGCATATAATTGGTAATGAGGCATCACGCGCACGTACACGATATTCAAGCACACCAGGGAGGCCATCAAACGTTCAGAGTTTTTATTTCTCGTGGTCCATAAAGGCGTAAAAGTGAGATTGAGATAAACTTGGTTAATCTCAAGATTAAACGCAATTAAAAATTCTGAAGAATTGCAGCCCTACACCACACATCACCAACATCGGTACATCAGTACATCGTGAACTGCAATAACAAGTACCACTTGGTGGAATACAACCTATCAAATTTTTCATAAAAGCTTGCCACTCACCCAAGTTCCTGTTTCTTTCGCTCCGCTTCCATTTCATTTCTTTTTTCCTCCAATCTCTCCAGCTCCCACTGATGACGCAGGAGTTCATCCTGCTGCCCCTTTAGCATTTCGGCCTAGACAAGCGAGGACGTTCTCGATCAGTTCTTTCTACCGTACACTGCTATTTACATGCCATGGGCTTTGAGATAGGTTTATCGGTGCGTAGAGATGAAATTACCTCTTTTTCTTTCTCTTGAAGCTCAGATATCTGCTGTTTTAGTACATCTTTGACTTTTAGCTCATTTTCTAGCCGCTTTCTCTCCATCTCTTTCTGTATTTCGAGGGCTGCTAATCTTTCAGCCTCCATTTTAGCCTCAAATTCCTGCTTTTGCCTTTGTTCCTCTTCAAATGCCTGGTGATATCATGAGACTGATAGTACTCTAAGGCTAGGACTTGAATACCGCACACAATCGACTGATCATTCAGTATTTTACCTGCTGTCTCTCAGCCTTCTGATCAGACCACTTGTCGATCACATGGTTCTTATGCTGCTCTGACTCCAACTTCAACGCAAAAAAGTGAAAAACCGTCTTACCCACCATATTTCATACCATCAATGTCATCATCGATATCATTGCTTTCATCCCTTACCTTTCTCATATCAGGACAATTCTGTCTGAAATGCTCATAAAGCTTCTCTTCTGCAATCCCTCGCCTCTTCTCCTCCCTTGCAGACCGCAGGCTCTCACTTCTTTCCTTCATTTCACTCAAGCGACTGTAGTTATCTGGGCTATAGCCCCTGAGCTCTGCCTGCGGAGAGAATAAACGAAGATGCGCAATATTTAAATCATTCAATTACTAGTATGCGTCAATGTATACATGTCTAATGTCCACCTCATATTCATCCTTCTCCCTTTGCAGCAGTGAAGCCAGCTTGCTCTGCCTCCTTGCAAGGTTCAAAGCTTTTGTGTCTTTTACATAATTTTTCTTGTAAGCATCCATACTGTGTAAATGACCCCCGCAGATATAGATCCAGATGTTAATAACATAGAATGAACTCGACAGCGTTCAAGTAAAAAGCAATGGTAGTCATTCATAGTTGACTACAGTGCATAGGCATTGGTCTGTGAGCCAATCAATGAAGGTGCTGTCTCAGCAGGCTGAGCCTGATTACAATTTCATGTCATACCTGCTTTGGAATGTTGCTTTCGACGTCCAGGTGGCATCTTTTGAAGAGCGTACATCAGCGCTGTTAAAGTATGCAGCAGTACCTTTCCAATTTTCCCTGAAATCATCTTCGTGTGTTCTTCTTCGAACAATCGCTGCCTCATACATGTTTTTGCGAGTAGTGTATACGCTCGGCATGTGCGGTAGCGCCATCGCAGTCACCTATGCAAGCACCTAAATATAGCATGTGGCATAGTATACCAAGTGGTCACGAGTACATGAAGTGTTGTCAAAGTACCGCCTAACCAGGACATAAGTAAAAGGTTTAGCTTATATACCTGGTATGGTCACATTCAACACTTCTACGTCGTACAAGTCACCGACTGTCTACAACCTATGAAGCGGCATCCAAAACAATGATCAGAATGGTTTTGATGACAATATATTATCAGATATACCGTGATAACTACAGTGATTATGCTACTAAGCTCCTGAGATGTGGAAATACAACAGTGTATGTTTTAAAATACTAGGATGAGAATCGCGCGTCGCTCACACTTTTTTCGAAACAAAATTCGATCTAACCGGAAGTTAAAGACTTTTATCTGCGGCCTTCGGCGGTAACGTATAAACAAACCGTAGATATCCTCTTCGCCGAAGTGGAATCTACCAACAGGCTGCACCTGCCGAAAAATTACCACGTTGTCGGATCTCACTGGTGATATGTCCTCTATTTTGAACGAGTTCGCTCGTTGATATCCAATAGTACCCAAAGTCGACTATGCACAATTTGAGTAAATTGAGATGGTAGGTCATGTTAACTTAGTGTGGTATATGCTATGCACCTCTCACAATTATAAGTACCCTACCCTATGCCCTATCCATTTGGGACATCCACATGGTTTGTGGTGACCAGGTACATGATGTGACTAGGTTCTTGTGACTGATATGAAGTGTCTTGTGTTGCTGAAATTAGCCATGCAAGTTTCTTTCAGGGTTTCAAATGAGGCTTGTTGCAGTATTGTAATGGATAATGTATTGGTCGCTGTATCAACCAATATTGCTGCTCTAATATGCAAGTGTAAGATAGTATGTGCATGTGTTCTATTCTGAGTTATTCCCTATTCCAGCTGGATATATGATACATATCCCACATGGGGTGTGAATGCTCTCTTTCTTATTCACACAGTGTCTTATGTCAAAATTCCATGGCACTACAAACATGTAACATATACGCTGGCAATCCCTGTTGGAAACGTGCATTCATATGATGATGCAATATCGATTTGATTTTTACGTAAGGTATAATATTTTATTGTTTTCACAGCAGATTTTAGGGGAATGGCGGTATTGACTTCATTGAATATGAATAGTCATGTTAGAAAAGCTAAAACATGTGGAAGTAGAAGATGGAGGGATAAATATAGTAAGAGAGGGGTAGATAGAGGGAGAGGGCGGGAGGGAGGGAAAGAGAGAGAGAGAGGAAAAGTAGGCTTATGTCGGTTTATTTGGTTGCTTAATTAACTTCCGGCGTATGTCAAGCAACTTCAAAGCAGTGACACTTCATTTTATAGCTGCTAATGAATGGCATGAGAATTGATTTTTTTGCATAGGAAATCTCCACACTCTGTCTGAAAGTCAGACTGGGTAGGGTCACAGTCAGCCATGCTGTGCTTGACCTTCTCCTACTGCTGGTACTTGTGATGTCCTTCAATATAAAAGTCAGGGCTATCTAGTTTTGAAACTGACAAACTCAAGAGAGCCGTTCACGCGTAGACATGCCAGGATGGTGCTAGAGAATGTACACAGTCTGCTGAGAAGATCGCATGACGGGAAGCACAGAAGAAAAGATGGCAAGAGCAGGAGTACAGGGGATTTGAGGTAACAATAGGGAATCATCAATCAAACTAGTCTACCAGATGATTGGTGATCTTACTGGCCATGCGCAGAGCTAAGCCACTTTCATTGTATTATCCTGGTTGATGCCCAGTGATAACGGTGATTTAGAGGGCCCAACATGGTGACCAGCCAGCTGACAGACCTACAGAAGAATACACTAGTTAGCGTTCTAACTAGACAAGAGAAAACTCCCGCCACAGCTCCAGCAACTCTGCCACAGGCTAGTCAGAAGTGGGTATACATATCATCACTCTGTCGTTGCTTTAGCAGCTTAGAGGAGATTGGCTCAGCCTCCTAGTTCTCGTGCAAAAGCTGGTCAGTTTTTCCATCCTCCTGTACTAGAGAAATTATACTTTTACAAGCTGCAGAATGTTTAAAAAACTCAGCTCTCCTGATTATTTGGAGTCAGATCCTCTCGGCTCACAGGCTGCTATGATATTTGCTATCAGATTTGCCAACTATCCGCCTACTTGGAACATATTCATCAGCAAGTTTGACAGCTAAGAAGCTGATAGAATTCAATTTTGTAAGACTGATTAGCAGACTTTGCTGAGATAGAAGCAATCCGTTTGCCGTTGACCGTCGTTTGATTGTACCCGCGAGTGGCGGAGTCAATCCAATATTGATGACCATTTGTTTACTCTCTGCAGCCGATTAAAGGAGGTGCAGTCACAGCTATCAGAGCGGCAGCTGCTGCAGCTCCAATCGAGACGAGGTGCCTTGGTGAAGCCGAGCAGCGAGACTTGTCTATTAAGACTCTCTAGTGAACGGTAACTTTCCTTGGAAACTGTTCGCTGCTACAAGCTGCTGTGATTTCATTGAAAATCTGATTAGAGGGAACTGGCCATTGGAGTGTGCACCAACAGAAAACAGCGGAACCGTTGCTCCTAGTTAGTCGTTGTGATCAGCGGCTACAGAGCTCTGTACAACATAGGACTGTCACTGAATGTGTGACGTGCAACATGACAGCAGTGAACTATCACTGATGCGTGATGTGTGACCTGTGACGTGACAGTAGTGGACTATCACTGAATGCGTGATGTATGACCTGTGACGTGACAGCAGTGGACTATCACTGAATGTGTGATGTGTGACATGTGACGTGACATCAGTGGACTATCACTGAATATGTGATGTGTGACCTGTGACGTGACAGCAGTGGACTATCACTGAATGTTTGACGTGACCGCAGTGATTTTCATCGCATCTTTTTGGTGCCAGTATGAGATTTAGTGTATCACGATGCAGTGCTTTTCAAACGAAGAAGAAAGAATTTGAGGAAATTTGAGGAAGAAGGAATTAGAGTTGATATTCATTGTCTTCTACTGTTGAACAACAAATGGCGGCTCATCAAAACTTATTTCAAGTCTCCCGCATGATGTGTGTGCATTTCTGCTCCATGTCCACATCTCTCTGTGTCGGTGCAGTGGCCTGTTTTGTTGCCACCGCTGGGCGAGAGCGTTGTGAGGGGTTAATACAATCATAGCTATTGCATTACAGATTTATCTACTTTAATCATTCTTTGTGGAGTTATTGAGGGGTGAAATACTCGATTCCTGAATGTGCTACACGATCATTGCCTGCCTGGCGATAATGATTGCATTAGATCCAGTGTTGATGGACTGAACTGGCAGTAGCACTGACACACGACAGAGAAATCCGCCAGTCAGCGGCAGCCCTCGCGTGTTATTAACTGTATTGATTTCATGCGAGCAGTCTAATATATTATTATCTATAATGTTGAATGCTGTTCTCTGTGGCCATATTGATCTCGGCAGCGCATTGGCCGATCACTTCCAACCGGGATGTTTGCAAGGCAGCTGCGTTTTTCCCTCGCTCGTAAAGTTATCCAGTTACCATAGCTTGGCAAGTGAGGACAAGTGTTTGTATTCCAGAGGAGCGTTGTCGAGCGATGACTGCACAGCATCGGCTAGAGGCAAGCATAGCAAGTGCTCTGGGTATGGCAGTCCGCTTACCAAGAGTCTGAGCTCAGCTGACACAGCCACCATGCAGGTGATCACAACGGTTACGTAATAATATATGTGTGCCGTTGTTGCTGGGAGTTCAGGGTGGTAATTATAGTGCAAGTAGGCTCACTGCTTTGTGAGTTGAATTCCCAGATCCTACTACTGTGCATACTCTGTAGTCTTTGTGACCAGTGCGCTAGCTTCCCAAGGTGCCTCATACCAAAGTCACGACCTAGGGCGACATGTAGGGCTCATGCGTTGCTGTGAACTCTCCACTGACTGGTCTCACACGCAACCGCGTAGTCTGAAAATAGCTGATACTATTGCTGTCGCGTATAAAACAGAGGTACCTTCTCACTCTCCTTCACATCACGTTGCCTCGCCTCCTATTGCAGAAGATGGCCATCTCAAAGTCAAAAGAGTTGAAAGAGTCGAAAACAACCAAGAAGTTTCGGAAGATATTCGTTCCACTCATTGGAGACTGTGTGCCTTTTGCATGTGAGTAGAGTTCAGTCAACTGAAGGTGCATGTGAGCAACGGATGAGAGCTATGTATTCATACCTTCGTACTATACCACCGCCGATTGACGATGTACAGCTACGGTGTAGAGATGGATGATATGACATCCTTCAAGACAAACTTTAACAACTTTGAGAGTATAGATAACAAGCTTATTTAGGAAATGATAACAGATTGTCCTTATGCACACCTGTGTTGCTGTTCGTTTCCTCAACCTGCCTACTGTTTCCACGGCTGCAACTAGATCTATGCCTTCATCTAACAGGCTACTCCTGTGTCCTCTACCAAGACAGTATTGCCCACGGCTGCCTCTACGTGACCCGAAGATGGCTCTGCTTCTATGCCAATCTCATGGGAAAGCCTCGCACTGTAAGCTAAGGCCGCATGGCCACCAATCTCGGTCAATCATGTTCAAAATAGAATACCAATAGGTTTTCTATTTTGAACGGTGTGTTTTCTGCATCGTAAACAACAGATTTTCAGCTTGGTCGGTCGCTTGAACACACTGATGGTCTCCTCTTGTAAACGGATAGGTCATCATAGACATGAGCAAGGTCACCGATATCTCACAAGGCAAGACTGCCAAGTTCATACCAAACGCCATAAAGATAACCACAGACCAAGACACTGTACGTATACCTATGAGTCAATCCTTCTATAGTATCATAGTCTATGCATTGATAGACACTAATGCCGCTGCTATGTCGTTATTCAGTACGTTTTCTCGTCGTTCATGTCGCGAGACAGAGCCTACAAGATGCTGATCGAAGTATGGCATAAAGCTGATGAGGTAAGTACATCTCTCTGCGTTCACGTACATGTAGGTACGTACATTTGCCATACTGAGTTGTGCGTCATATTCTTCTATCATCTTTGCAGTCTCTGTATGCCTCGGATCTGAGTGATGCCGATTCCATGACTCAGTTGGTGAGTAGCAGACGTTTTCCTGGTTGGTAGTGAGTACAGCTCTGCCGTCATGCAGAGTCATAACTGAGTTTATTACATCAGCTGTGTTTCTTTATTAGATCAGTTCAGATGTCTATGCAATGTTATAGTTTTCTTGTCAAACTTGATGTCACACATATCAGGGTCGATATTTTGATAGCGTTTTTAAACATCGGCAAGGTTGTAAGATAGATTATTACATAAGGATCTTTCTTCGCCACCAATCGTGTAAATGTCTCAAAATCTAAAATCTTTCTCTCTCCCTCTCTCTCTCTTTCTCTATTAGTACATTTGTACCCACAGATGCCTCAATGATGCATTGCGATCGATCTGTGGCTGCGTTTACTTTTCACTTTGACATGATTGTTTTGATGTGAGCTTGATAATGAATAATTGATCATTACTCATTGATAATGGCTGCATGGGGTGCCTGCTTCAGCGGTGAAACGATTGTTGGCTGTCAACGTTTGGATTGATCATTGATTGTAATTGCCTCGCCACAGCAGAAGTGGGGCCATATTGTATTTATACCGCTAACTATCACTCTTACATCGGCAAGGTCTCCATTGGAGATTTCAATGATGGGACAACTCCGCGTGAGCAGTTGGAATCTGACAATTCGTCCCGTGCCAGCACACCAAGTGAAGCGAGGAGCGGACGCGCTAACGGTGCTATTGAATTCATCGCTCAGCCCGCCAATGATAACGACGACGATGATGATGATGAGAACTCCGCGGTTGAGTCCTCATCAGAGAACATTTCAACAGCGGATGACAAAGGTAACGGATTAGAGCGTAGGCATGCTGATATATTGTTTATTCCAACTATTGAAACTAACAAAATTGTGACCTTCAAACAACCTTCAAAACCTTCAACAGAGCATAGATTGGTCAGCTTCTGGAAACTATTGGGATGGTGCTATCAGCGAATCATGTGCTCACTGTATGAAGCGAATGCCCTGTACAACGTGGTCATATTTGGGTGAGTGAACTTATTGCTATTTTATTATGTGCTAAGTATTCGCTCCTGCAGTGTGTTGACCTAAGGTTCACCATGTATATTTAATGCAAATTGATGTAAAGATTCTGTATTTTAAAGCACTGGACTGCTCACGTTGATGACTTTCTACCTCGGAGCCTGTATGATCAGTTTTGAGCAGGAGCAGACGGCGAGGAGGATAGACAGCCTGGTACAGATGCACGAGTCAACAATCAGGAATCAGATGCACACCACCATGGAACTCAACACGCAGCTACTCTACCAAATCAACAACCTCATCTATTCTTTTCAAATGCTGCTGAAGGAAACACAGAAGCAGTGTTGACCTTCACCTGCACCTCACTGGTTGAATATCCCCAACGAATTATGAGAATCCATATTTTTTTAGTGAAAAAAATATTTTTGCACAAGACCTTACCGTATTTTATCAATGATGACACGACATGTTTTATTTTCTTCTGATTTGTCTGGAGAATGGACGGGTTGATTGTTACATACCACGATAGACAAATATGCATACAATGGTGTTCGACATATCATTTTCAGAGTGCATTCCTTTTACACTATTTATTCATATTTTTCTGTTACATTTGATTTTGTAATTGACAGTTTGTATATTGAGGTTGCTACTTTGTTCATTCAGAAACAGATATCGCCTAGATAAAAATAGCATGGTTGCTTCATGAAGCTGCAAAGGAATATGCCTTGTACTATCGTAGAGAGAGGGTTTAGTCGTGTCAACAAATGAAGTGTTTGGTATGTCACTAGAGAGTCGGTCGAAAGTTTCAGCATAGCATACAGGTAATCATTCGACGTAACCCTAACCCATATGTGCAGCGTACGATCGAGAATGCAGGGAATAAGAAGTGATAAATATAAGCCGACAAGGCAGGGCTGTACACGCGCTTTACATCTAGTTTTCCTATACTGAGCATACGTACGATTCTCGTTTAACCACAAAGCACGTATATAGTATAGTATCATTATGATAATCCAGATTTAGTTTTCGCAAGCCTGCTAGTGTTAACATAAAAAAACACAGATACTACGATGAACCGTTCCATGATCGACTGTTGGACATGGTGGTACCGTATAGCCAACTCTTCCCATCGTTTGTTATTTATTACTCAGCAACGAACTCTATTTGTTATTCCGGGAACAGCGTCAGTCTCGTGTAGCGCGAGTAACCACGCGGAAATTGAGCTGAGTTGGAAGGTGTGACGTCAAAGGTAATTCTAGTCCAATAGTTCTTGTACGCGGATGTGAGTCATCATCTGGAAAGCTACACGTCGATCTAGTTGAGAAGGAACCCTAGACGTAGCTTGTTCCTCCACGTCAGTATGGGTGATCATAACATTCTTGATTTGCTCTTTGACTCATCAGGCAGCATACTGTACGATCAAGTTGGAAAAGGGAAGGATACATCGAACATGTTGAGCGACGACCAGAATGCACCTGACTTCAACTGGTCACCATCTTTCTTGGACGATCATTTGGTAGGCTTTTATACGACACCTTTTCACTAGTTGCTAGCTATCAGAGCTGTCAATCTATCATTGTACCTGTCTATGTTCTCTAAAGGATGGTGTGAATATGGAACAGCTTGACTTGTTCAGCTCTCTCATGACCACCAACCTACCTGATGATGTCAAGCAGCAGCAAATGACCCAGGAAAAATACTCCGATCACGCCTACTCTGCGACACCTTCGTCACCAAAGAGTGACAGCGGCATTTCAACTGGTCCATACTCTCCATCTAACTCCTCTTACGGAGTGGACGAGTTGATCCCAATGGATTTTGAGAAAGAGCTGTTTGGCCCACTTGACCTAAAGAACTATGACACCGATGAGCTGCTGGCTGACCAGGTCTCTGTCGAGTCATTCTCTGACAGTGGAATGAGTCCAAGTTTTTCCGGCGGCAGCGAGTCTCCTATGAACTTTGGTTAGTCAAAGACCATATCACTGAATCTTAATTCAGCCTACTGTCCGTCCCTAAACTAAACTCTTCTTATGTTAGACTTTGATACTATGCTCGGAGGAAGCCCACAGCCTATCGACGACTTCACTGTTACTACTGATGATGTCACTAAGGTTATAAAAGTTGTCACTGTCAACAACAAGAGATCTCGCAGCCTCCTGTCATCCACACACCAAGCCATGGACTCACCCGTGAGTATCTCCCTAGTGATATCACCTCACTTGATTGCACCATTGCAATGTTGTACGGTGTAAGAGGCATAGACCTAGATCTTTCATCGGTCTCTTTCTGGTTTAGATTACTGTCGACACCACTTCACCTTACCCAGAACTCAGACTATCTGACGAGGAGAAAGATCTGCTGAGAAAGGAGGGCGTCAGCCTGCCGTCACATCTGCCTCTGACTCGTGAGGAGGAGAAAGTGCTTAGATCTGTGAGGCGGAGGATCAGAAACAAGGCGTCCGCCAGGAACAGTCGAAAGAAAAAGCAAGACTACATGGAGGCTCTGGAACAAAGAGTGAAGTTCTGCACCGACGAGAAACGTCAACTGGAAAAGAAAGTGACTGCTCTGGAGAAACAGAACTCCTCTCTCATTGGTCAGCTGAAGAGGCTGCAGAAACTCGTCACAGATGGTACAAGACAGAATGCGCGTACAGGAACGTGTGCTATGGTACGTCACTATCACGTCTTCTCTCATTGCCAACCAGCTCCTCATTGCCCCACACTCATATCACTTGCTGTTTGTAGATCCTGGCATTGTCATTCGCCCTCGTGTTGTTGCCCAACTACGAATCACTCACGGGTAACGGCTCAGTCAAGGACGGTTTGGCCAAGACGGCAAGCGGAAGGATGTCCAGGAATCTCCTATCTAAATCAGACGAATTCACCTCCGCCGCAGAAGACCATTCCCCGCTGAGCTACATACCATTCCTCAACAACCTTAACAAGATGTCTTCTCTCGTCTCACCCGTCAAGCACATGGTGGACGAGCCAGTCGACGGAATCGACGAATTGGTCCACGACTCCGTGGATGACGAAGTACCATCGAATGACATTGACAATAAGGTCATTCACATGGAAATTACCAAACTGCCGGAGAGTGAAATCAAGCCGGTGGTCGTCTCGCGTGAGAATGACAGTACGCCTACTGACAATGAATCTAAACCGGTATATCGGTCGAGAACAATTCGAATGGATATCGACGATGAGCTATAGTCATCCCTTCACCATACCTCCATCCTCTCACCCTCTCCTCATCCGTGTTGTAAATATTTCTATTTTTGTGTTATAATATGTAATATTATCGACAGTGCCATTAATTATCGACCTCGCTGTCATCTATACTTAGTAGTATGGCCTCCAGCATTAGAGTTTCTGTGCAATATTTTCCTGTTACTACTACTGTATGACAATATGTACTATAATTGTGATAACGTACACCGTTTACAATACAAATGACATCTATCACGATCGGCTGATTGGTGGATGTGAGATAGCCTCAAATAACAATGGGAGATAAAATCGGCAGCTACAGCTCATCAATGTCCAGTCAGCTGACTCCCTCTCTAGTATGGCAGCCATGGCTCGCAACGTATTAGCTTCCTGCCTCCATCTAGGTTGGTTACTCGTGCTGACGGGTACTGCTGCCGATCTAGTCATTACTAAAACCATAGAGCAGAGCTGTATCGTAGATACAAACCAAGGTCGTCTGGATCTCTCCTCCGTGGCCAAAACTGACGGGCAGTCGACAGCGTTAGTACATCTCTACTCACTCCAAACTTGTCTTATTGATATTATGTCTTTTTTCGTATGTATTTAAGCTTCTGAACTGCAGTTTTTCGGCTTATGGGGGTCAGCCAGGGGCCCCCAACTATGCATGGAATCCATGTCAGGACACCCAGCCACCATCCTGTAACCTCGCAGGAGAGGTAAGGAGCGATTGATGAGGTTGATAATGTTTATATCCCTCGCACTCCTTTCTTACTTACTCCATATTCTGTGACAGTTTTTCCGACAGTCTTATACTTACTGCTTTGAGATAGAGGCCAAGGTCGATTCCAAGTTTCGTGTCTCTGGTGACAACCTCTACCTCGACTACAGGTATTCCTTCCACTGCTCCAATACAAGCAATCAGGAAAGTTGCTGCCCAGATGATAGTATTTGAATATTTGTGACATTTCCCATCATGCCGATGTCACCATGGGTGTGGACGATGGACTTATATTTTCAAAAGAATTTCAGTGAGAATAAAGAAGGTATATTGCTTCATGAATGCGATGACACAAGGATAGGTTTCTATCGCAGCAACTCTCTTGGCAGTTTTCTAAGATACTAACCCAATATTCACTGCAGATCAACTTCCATAAAGCTGATATGCGCGCCCCAGACACCATCCAATCCATTTCAAATAGAGCAAGACTGTGAAACAGACCCTACTACAACGGTAATATAACTCTCCGTTCATTCATGGTGCCCGCATGTACATCATATATGACAAGTTGTAGGATCAGAAATACTGGAGATTCAGTTTTTCTAAACTTTGAGAAGCCATAGCTCAGAGCCCCTACCCCCTATAACTAACATCTCGCCATATTTGAGCTCAGCTCAGCAATATCTAACCAATAAGCCACAGGAGAACATTAGGAAACCATTATTAGCAGTCTTAGCTCCAAATTCAGCCTGCAAAAATACTGGAGGCTCCTGGTAAATACGGGAGACTTGTCATGTATGATGTACCTGCCTAATCTACTGTCACAGTTTAAGATCACGGTCTATCTCTTCGCTGCCAGTGCCTTTCTCTGACGCATACCGTCGCTTGCCTCAAGTCTGCCACTACAGAACCACCCACATCTGGCGGAGGCAAACCTCTGAGTCCTGGATCTATCCTTCTCATAGTGTAAGTTCCGCCTCTGCTGTTATTCATGGGAAGAAAACTCCAACTAGTTGATCAACGTGACATCACAACTACTCATTTCCCTTTACATTTCTTGTAACGGCTACAGACGTGTTTCCGTAATTTACAGTGCTGCTCTCATCACACTCCTGTATTTCGCGTCTGGTATGCTGTTCATGAAGTTTGTTAGGAAGGCTGAAGGCTGCGCCATCTGTCCCAACTCGGAGTTCTGGAGTGCATTACCATCTCTGGTCAAGGTCAGTGAGACAGAGCCAATCAGACCCAATGATTGGAGGTGCACAGATAGCTGGGTATGTGTCTGTGTGTTGCAGGATGGAGTTCTGTTTCCACTCAGAGGGTGTAAGGCACAATCAGCTGGATACAACAGTATATGATAGACAGCATGGACCGTAGGAAATCGTCTAGCCATTCTCTCACAGTGTCATTATATTAGAGAAATCACTGGACTCTATAAATATGTCAGGTTGACATTTCATGATTGACAAGTTGGTGTGTGTATGGTTGCACAGAATATAGTGACGTACGCTTGCTCAAAATACTGTTGATTTTAGCATCTATAAGGAGATGTGGTCGGCTGTAAGTTAACATTAACATAGCACTAGTTTCCCCCCCACTGTAAGCAATGCTGTTACCACGTGTAAAATATCTGTGCTAAGTGCATTCGATATCGTTATCTTGAAGCTGAGAGATACTTTGATCACATGAGCTATCATGTGATCAAAGTGATAATGAACAGCTGAAAGAACTGTAGCGCAGTGAAGAAGTCATGCTATTAGTCTACGTGACTGTCGCTGCCATTATTTGTTGCGCTGAGCCGCTGAATGGATTGACTGTGCTTTCCACTGACAAACCAAGCTGTATTGTCACTACAGATCAGGGCAGGCTGGATTTGTCTCCACTTGCTGGTACAGATGACACGCCGTAAGTTTGTCTGAGTTGGCTAGTGCAGTCAGAGATAGAGCTGAGTTGACCAGAGAACTGGAGGTAGCTACTAGGCACAGGCAGCAGCTCAATTTCACACTGACAGCACACTGTGCCCTAGTTTATGCTGCTTACCTGCTCCAATCTATATCAGCATAGTCATACTTCATTATGAGAATTAGATAACTAGTAATAGTAAAAGAATTTTAGGTCATCACTCGGGGAGATACCCATGTCTATGTTAGTATGAATGACTTACCGCATGAGTGAAAAAAGTTAAAACAACATTACAGTAGCATCACTAACATCATGGACAGTGTTTGATGGTAGCAAGACAGAGAGCACGCAACTCCAACTCTCTCCTCCCCTCTCTGATGCTGGAAATCCTGATTGACTAATCAATTTCATGATCACAGTACAGCATAAAATGCGACTCTCTGAAACCATCCTCTTTACCTCAGTGGCAAAGCATTATAACAAAACTGGAGTTGTCTTATCTTGCCTTTCCCTAGGCGAGGGTTCAAGACGCATCAAATTCTAGACAGGTGATTAATAGAAATGAAGGAAAGCCGTGCTGTTTTTTTTTATAGAGATCAGGGTATTTGATGATATTCTAAATGAATGTCACATTGATCTGTTCAGTATAGCATATGTGTTTCTTTACCTGTAATTCTGGTCACTCAGTCACAATAATGCATTAGGCAATGCTGCTGTATTACAGGTTTGTCTATCCAGACGATAATGGCAATGCCTTCGATGGAGAAGCTACAGTGCTGTTTAACCCATGCAATGATGTCAACCCAAGCAGCCATGAGGAGTGTCAAGGCGAGATGGGGGAGGTAACTCTATCACATCCTGTCAGCCATCTCTACCGCAGCCAATTTAGCTACTCTTGCCTCACCGGTGTTGTTATTTTTGCAGTATTTTGTACTGACCAACTTAATACCTCCAACGTGCACCGTATATGGGACCAAATCAAGCTCCGCATTCGACACTGACAATGACCAGCTGGTGCTAAAATACACCTTGCAGCAGTGAGTATCATAGACTGACAGGGCAAGCAGGTACTTGTCTTTGAGTTTTCTATTAATTGAACTGTGATGTATTTGTGTTTTAGAGATGTATATAAGGTCATATTTCAGTGTAACAAGATCGATCCACCTCAGTTTACTCTCCCCGACCCATCTGACCCAACAGTAAGCATACAAGTGCGATGAAACCAAATCGCCGGGTCGCTGAGTAACTTCAGTATTGTTTTAGACTTCCATGTTGTCTGGCGACGCCGTCTGCTTTACAGGGCCAGGGACAACTCCTTCCTCAGGAGGAAGAGGAGGAGGAGGAGGAGGACTCAGTGCAGGCTCAGTTCTTATCATCATGTAAGAAAATTATAGTACCTGCATGCAGCCGCTCACCAGAGCTAAAGCACAGGCTGCTACTACTTTGAGGGAGTGGAGTGAAGTGTGCAGAGGTTATCTCCTCATCTTCATCTTCTCTGGAAGTGAGTGAAGTGAGAGGACCGGTGCGAGAGAGAGAGAGAGAGAGAGGGGGAGGATGAGAGAGAGAGGGGGGGAGATGAGAAAGAGAAGGGGGAGAGAGAGAGAAAGATAGAGAAGCAGGGAAGGGGATGAGATGGAGAGAGAATGTGCATGAAAGTGGGAGAGGAGAGCATAAGAGAGTTAGAGGGGAGAGAGTACATGAGAAGCCGTTGTGTGTATGAGTGAGTGAAGTGAGAAGGTATGTGTATGTTGTGCCATTTGCGTGTCAAATTTATAGTTTGTGCTATGCAATTGCAGTTCTGCCTCATTTTCAGATGTGTAGTGTTACTGTTTCTCTATGTCGTGGTTGGGGTGCTTGTCATGAAATTTGTCAAGAAAGCTCAGGGACCCGAGATGATTCTGAATCTTAGTTTCTGGAAGGAGTTTCCAGGTCGAGTGAAGGTACGTACCTAATTATGTGCACAGGCCGAGTGAAGGTACGTACCTAATGATGTACGCCAGGCCGAGTGAAGGTACATACCTAACGATGTATAGCATGTCAAGGCTCAACTAAATGTGGCACCATACATGACAAGTATCCCATATATTTGCAGCCAGATCTTTGAGCTGAAATTGTTATTATTAGTTTCCTAATGTTTTGCTGTAGCTGATTGGCTAGACCTTGCTGAGCTGAGCTCAAATATAACAAGGTACTAGCTGTAGGAGGCAGGGGTTCCAAGTTATGGCTTCTCAAATTTCAGTAAAACCTAATCTCCAGTATTTCTGGTCCTACAACTTATCATCTATGCGTGGTGCCTTTCGCCAGAGCTACAGCACAGCCATAACCCTAATGCAGCTGTTATGTTGCCATCGGTAACTGGTATCTGAATAAAATGTTCAAACAACTTCATAAGTTCTGAACAAAACCTCTCCGGGTAGAGAAATTCTTTGAAAATTGAAAAAAAATTCTCCTTTATGTAGTGTTTGAGTTCTTAACAGATTAACAAATTAATGGATTCACTACAAAATCCAACTTCCATAAACATTTTGTAATTAAAAGTAAAAAATCCTGGCCAGTCTTCAGAATCTTCATGATAGTCATGTCACGTTAATTATACTACAGCGCAGTGCTCTTTGATTTCATACATTGATGTCCATTAGAACTCATTTCGTAGGAGGTTGGGTGACTAGGGTCAGTAGTAGCAGCTGCCTAGAACACCAAATTGCTGGATACACAAGCAGCTGTTGTGATAGAGAGGCTATCTGCTTCGTTCTACCATGATATATTCAAAACCTTTTGGACTTTTCCAGGATGGCTTCCTCTTTGTCATCAGAGGTTGTAAGGTCCGAGGAAGCTATGAGAGCATGGAATGATGGATAGCTCACCATACTACCGGCTCACCCTCGAGTTGATGTTTTTCTAGCGAATTATTCATTTCATACAATAAATACGATGATGAGATTCTCTTGTATGACATGGCTGTATGTACAGCTTGTGACTGACTCTGTACAAAGTTGGAACATTCAGCCACCAATATCTTAGATGAAATTAAATGTAGACTGTAGGTCTGACGGTGGGAGGGTACCAGCTGCAACCCACCCCCACACCAACAGTATGTGTCATTGATTCAGACCCAATCATATGGCTACAGAATTGAAAATGCTATTTTAGGATTGAACATTTTCGGTGAATTTTTAAATGTTAAAAATTTTTAAGTCGTGAGGTTGTCTCGGTGCATATGCACTGAGAAATAACGTGCTTTCAGGAAGAGGCTGCTATATGCAACGCCAGGTTGCTCTTGGTTTCTAGGCAAGTGGGAGCACACCTGTGGCACGAGGGCCAGCACGAGGACTATGTGGGAATTGAACCCAAAACCTCCCAACACTTGCGTGTCTCAGGGTGCAGGCTCTACCACTGAGCTATCTCCTACATATCTCCACATATTGTTGTATACATAGTAATATTCAGGATGTGGCCAACTTCAATATTCCTGAAGAGGAGACAAGTAAATTTATCGCTGTAACACCGTTCCCCTTCCAGAAACCATGGTGACAGATTCTACATACTAGTACAGCAGCAATTCATCTAACAACTCCAGCTTCCGCCCTGTTACTGGGCTTGGGCTTCGTAAGTAGCAGATTCCAGGTAGAGGAATACAATTTAGCTTCAGTCATGTTGTACTTAGTGGGGAAGGAGTGGACAACTCTGGCAGCAAAGCTTAGCTAGCGTTATCACTATGTTTATCTCATGCATACAAGTAGATACACCAAGGTCCCATATCAATGCAAATAATCATCAACTTTGGCAAGCTGGCAACTAGCTGAGTGTCATGTGATAGGCTCAGGTGGGAAGGGACATAGACAGATGGCAGTTAGTGTGTGTCACACACAGCTGATAGATGAACTGACGAGCTCGACAAACTGGTACAGCCATGGGTGGCTACGATACAGAAGGTAAATCATCTCATTACGCCCCCAACCTCTCATCGTACTAAAATAAAACCATTGATCGTTCCTCACGAGACGTACTGCTCATCCTACTTGTAGATGAGAAGGAAGCGTTGCTGAGTAGTAATATTAATAACGGTCATAGAAAGCATGGAAAGACGTGCTGCGACGTTCTTGTGTCGCCGTACCCAGTCTACCTGCCACTCTGTACATACTTCTTCGTATTGGTCAATAACATGCTCATAAGTCAAGACTTGACGTACAACAAAGTCTGCTACAATCATTTCCACAATGCCAGCCTCTGTACGAATTCGTCGTTTAGCAAGAGCCATCCACTGCTCCAGGTAGAGCACACACTGTTACTCTTTGTCCTTGACCTATGCTATTCCTTTCTCCTGTTTCCTTTCTGTAGTGGCTGCATGATCCAATTCTATTGAATTTATTACCCATTTCTACCTCTCCACTATCCACCCTTTTTCCTTCAGCCTCATCATTCAAATATTTATAGTAGACAACCGTGTGCACTGTTCTGTGACTGTTGTATTCATGTTATTCTACTAGGGGGAAGCGACTTCCTGGAACAACTACGTATCTCTGATCCAGTTAGTTCCTGCAGTAGTCGCCAATCTCCTCCTCAGCTCCTACTGTGATAAGAAGGGACACAAGCTGCCTATGCTGCTGCCAGTTTTGGGCACCCTCGTAGCCTCTCTCTGGCTCGCAGTGATCTCTAACCCTCGTTTCATCGACTGGCCACTTTCAGTACTGCTAGTCTACGGGCTACTAAACAGCTTGCTGGGGTCCTTCCCCATGGTAAGTTTGAGGGTCAATCCAGCCCCCCTCACCGTAGAATGATCCGTGCCAAAGGCGAGTAAGTGGGTCAATCCCCCCCTAGAGTGACCCTTGCCAAAGGTGGGTAAGTGGGTCGATCCGTTCCCTCTCTACAGTGAATCCCTAATCCTGTATTTAGTGATAGAGAGGGGGAATGATTATCTTTATCATAGCTATCAGGTTACAGGAACAGTGCTATCTACTCAATGACACTGGGCATCTCCTTACAAGTACAGCTGACTCTGTCATAGCTTAACGATTCAGAGATTTGACTGATGGAAAACATCCCAGGTGCTCGCAATGGCAAAATAGGGATGAGATATTCAATCTGTGGTTGAAAGAATAGACTAGACTAGTAGATGAAGTATTCTAGGAAGTTTTTTCACAGTTAAGAGTTGTCTTCTCTATAACACTATTGACCTAAGTTTTCACAGAGAAGTGTGACTCATGTGAATCAAAGATTTTACCATCAGCTCCAGAACAAGAGGACATGAATGAAAATACAATCCAGCATAGGTTGACCGGTATCAAGCAATCTACGTTCATAATCATGACATTACAGCAGCTGAAACATTCAGGAAATGGAAGATGGTGATGTTGTTAGCGATAAGTCAGCAAATTTCTTTTATGAAGTTGTCTCCTCTATGTTCACTAAAATACCATCTGAGGGTTCATAGAGAAATCACAAATTCTAGTATTTTCCTAAATACTGAGTGCCTTAGAGCCTGTGTACTTCAGTCATATTAGTGGTGATGAGAAGGAGAGCATCATGTATAGTTGAAACTGATTATGGATACTTGCAACTCCTTCCCCACAACTTACCAGCCTGCCAATCACCTTGGCGGGGTGTGCATCAGTGATCAACCAATCAACCAATCAACCAATCAGATGACAGCACTGAATGACACTCTGGACTGATTGTAGTTGGGTTGTCAATGGGAGAGCGGTGTCATACTTGCTCTTGTCTGATAGTACAGGCGGGTTGGGGGGGGGGGGGGGGGGGGGGGGGGGGGGGGGGGGGGGGGGGGGGG
>ERZ1740065.307-NODE-307-length-25194-cov-12.120609_pt1 | contig 25194 bp, 34 predicted proteins | sample MGYA00581738_ERZ1740065 | MGnify/ENA primary metagenome ERZ1740065 (study PRJEB43018, sample SAMN04849749) | marine metagenome | isolation source: floating plastic debris | place: Pacific Ocean | collected 2008-09-01 | study: EMG produced TPA metagenomics...
GTTTCTGTCTTTCATGCTTGTTTCTTTATCGTATCTTTTTTTCTACATTATTTCTTCATCTTTCTACATTATTTTTACATTCTTATATATTTCCTCTACAGTCCCCCTACACTCCTCTACAGTCCCTCTACAGCCCTATGCATATTCAATTGTAGGTCAGGCCAGCACGATCCTATGAGCTAGTAACAACTTTAGGTGAAATTCAAAAGCTTGTGGTTTCCGTTGTGTCATTTTTTCGCGAGACGAGCAGCTGATTATTTCTCATAATCCTGGTGTATAATTATTTATTTATTTATAATTATTTACTTTCTACAGATTTTTTATTCCATTTGGACCACATTACTTTTTCACGTTCCCCTCCCCCCCAGCATATCACTGTTTTCACCTTGATTCATCTTGCACAGGCAATGTTGGTCAGCAGAAGTCGGCTGCTGTGTTTGGCAATTTACTGGCCCGTATCCACCACACCATGACCGTGTTGAGTGATGGGCGTGTCTTACTAATCGGTGGCCGCCAATCTCCATCTAAGCCCCTCCTCCATCCCGTGATGATTGACATCACTCCTGCACGAGGAGGTAACTCCTACTTCTTATGCTGCGACTGCAACTTAGGATTCAGAAACTAAATTCTATCAGTGAAGTGAATTATTTCTATAAAAATTTCTTACGTTCCAGTTCAAGTTTGAATGTACTCACAGACACTTCTACTTACATGTGCACTTCCTTGTATTTACATGTACATACACTTACTTCCACTTACATCTACATACACTTACCTTTACTTTACATACACTTCTGCTTACGCTATGCCTAGACTTGCAGATGGGCAATTGTAGAGATGTCTGTATGTGTTCTACAGGTGAATCAGTGGAGGCGCACACAGTATCAGTCGGTCCCTGTGCTGTCGAGTGTCGGTGGAGGCATTCTGCTGTTCTCTCCGCTATAGAGGGTCGTGATGTTGTCATTGTCACTGGTACGTTCTGCCACAGGATGCGGTAACTAACATACAACTGTCTGCAGCTAATCACTGCCACTGTCACTTGTCTATCGTAGGCGGGCTGTCATCCAGGGGGCATAACTCCAGACCAGCACTGACTTCCTGTCATGGTTTTGATGCTGACGGTGACCAGTGGATTCGTATTGCCGACCTGCCCAGGCCTGTCCATTCGCACGACTGCTGCTTCGATGGAGAGAGATACGTCTACCTGTTTGGCGGCATTCATCAAGACGAGCGCGTATCAAACTGCTGTCTGCGTTTAGACGTTACGCAAGATTCATCTCAATGGGAGGACGTAGCTGTCCCATTGGAGGCAGCGTATTCTCATAAGATGCTGTTTGTGGATGGCATGATTCTTGTCGTCGGTGGTATTGGCTCAAACGGGCAGCAGATGGGACTCCAAGTGATGGACCTGGCTAGTACCTCATACAAGCACCTCAGTCTTCCGACCACTGTGGATGAACATATCTTTATGTGTTTCAATCACTCGTGCCACTTGTCCGCGGCTAGAGATGGAGGAACAAAACTGTTCATTGTAGGAGGTGGAGGAAACTGTTTCTCCTTTGGTACTCATATGAACAGAGTTATACTATCCTTTAATCTAGATGAACTAAAGAACTGCCAGTAGGAAAATTGCTCATACCTGGTTTGCAAAAACAATATACTGTGGACTACGTGTCAGAGCAACAATACACGATTCACTCCTCGTATGTCTATAGTGCATGTTTACGGTGACGATGAAACAGAATATCAGTGGTGCATGTGAAGGACGATTGCCTCTGGTCTACTTGGTTGTTAGTAGCCGGTGTAAATGCTACTTCATTTCCACTCAGAAGGCATGTGTCCCGTGGCTCTGCACTGATACATCAGGACGATCTATACCTTTCTATTCTAGTGTTTTGGAGTAAAGATAACACTATTGTCCCTGACATACGATATTCATGTTCATAATAATCTCCTTTCCTGTAAGTGCAATGAGGCTCATCAACTATGATCAGAGCGTATGGGCGATGGGCTTTGTATTGTTGGTGTTGTCTTCCCTTGTAATTTCGAGACTAACTTTAGTCTTTTAATTTGTTCGAGTTCGAGATTCTATTTTCCTATATATCTGATTAATTAATTTTCATAGAGTTTTGTACTATTATTTCTCTATAGAATTTCATCCTATGAAAATAACATTCTTTGAGAGGTCAGTTCTTGATCAATTTTAAGGTTCAAGGCGAAGAGAAGTTCAAGGGCAGCTGAAAATGGCTGCTACAGATGCCACTGCTTCTATCGCTATATCACAGAAGGGCAACGTACTAACTGTCCCGACACATATCACGGAAACTACAAAAATTCTCAAGGAGAATGGTGAGACAGTTGAAATTGTCACTGTGACGCTTGGATCACCGAAAAATTCATTGAAAAGCGACAAAACAAACATAGCATTTGCCGCGAAAACTCAACCGGTGACCGTGACTGATGCCATAAGCATAAAGTCACAAACTATCACGTCTACAGCTTCCTCGAATCAAGAGTCTAACAATGAGTTGATGGGATCAGTCTCCACAAAAGATAACGATGAAAACAGTGTGACATTGATTCCAAGTAACTCGTTGGTGACGGTGATCGATGATGGCCAACACCAGTTGTCTGACCCAAGGTTGACAGGTCAGCTTGTTCATGTTGTCGAAGGAGCTGACCAGGAGTTGATAGTCCAAACGACTGGAAGTATTAACGGTAAGCAGCCAAAGTTGCATTTTTATCCATAAATCTATCTTGTCTTTAGTCTACACTGCGACACACTTCTTGTTGCAGATTACTCCAGCTGTCTGGTTTGTGGTGATCGTGGCTCAGGGTTCCATTATTCTGTCTTCTCGTGCGAAGGCTGCAAAGGCTTCTTCAAACGCTCTGTACAGAAGAATCTAACTTACACCTGCAAAAATGAAGGGAACTGCGACATCAACAAGCTATCTCGAAACAACTGCCAATATTGCAGGTTCAAAAAATGTTTACAATTTGGTATGAAAAAAGAGGGTAAGTTGGACGGTATGAAGTCTCATGATTATTTCTGCATCACACCAGTATTAAACCAATTGATAATGCTCTCAGGAGTGCGTGATGATCGGACACCTGGAGGTCTTCACAAATCTCGGTATAGACGTTACCGTGACGATGAGCCCGATTCCATGGACTCACAATATGACTTAGAGACATCTATCCAAACCCTAATTAACTGTGACCCATATATCTCACCATCATTTGTCACAACTGAAGGTCAGTTGGATTTGTTAACATTAATACCCTGTCCCAGCTGCTGTTAATGAGTTACTCTGCTGTGTTTTTCATGATGCTGTTTCTTACAATATTCAATAGAAAAGACCGCTACTCTGTACGGAGCGTTCCAACTGACAGCTATCCTGCATGAAGATCTAGCGTGTTCTATCAACTGGGCTAAGCTTGTCCCTGGTGAGTGGATACTCTCCTGCAGCAATCACTACTACTGCTCCTTTTTGGATACCACAAGAACAACAATAAATTTACCACACTGACTATTGATTTCATGATAGCCATATGCTGATCAAGTTTTGCCACGAATACTATGAGGCAATAGTAGAAAAATGCCGTGGTGAATTCTTTTGTCATTCAGCCTGTTGTAACTTGATTCTCCCTGGTTTTAGGTTTCAAAGAACTCGATATCGATGATCAGAAGATTCTCCTCAACAGTTGTATGATAGAGCTGAGCCTCTTCCGACTAACGTACAGGTATTTCAGCGCATTGATATGCCTCCTCCCTCAGCTCCACCCTCCTCTCCCCTGTCAGGTTCTCCTTCCCCTAGCAAATATACCGGCTCCCCCATCAAACAGACTTCAAATCAGAGATTCGATCCCTTGTGTTCCAGGTCGATGGCGTCAACTGATGGCCGTTTACGGTATGCTCATGACATTGAGCTGACCTTGGCCGAGTCTGAGCAGCTGGGGTTTGACCAGGACTATGTGGATACAGTTGTTGAGCTCGTAGAACATATGAAAGCCTTGGAAATGGATGATAAGGAGTACGCTATAATATCTGCCATCATTTTGTTCTATGAAGGTAACGTATCCTATAAAACTTATCTCTACCCTGATTGTCTTGTTGCGTAGTGATGCACACATTTCCATGGTTTCAGATGCACTCGGGCTTCGGGACACGATAAAAGTATCCAAGTTACAGCAGCGATATCTCAGCTTACTTCAGCGCTACATCAAGCTGGTTTACTCGGGAAACATGAAACGCTTCGGCAGATTGCTGCTCAGCCTCCCAGGCCTTAGAACTAAGGCTATGAACATCTCTGAAACCTTTGAGTCATTTATAATAATGGATCGCACTCCAGTGGCGGGGTTGGTAGATAACTGTCTCCTGGAAACAGTGGAACCCGAGGAGATGACAGTGGATCAGGTGGTCATCTCAACTGCTACTCCAGCCGACCTTGCAGATGTCAACCAGTAACCATCAGTTATACCTCTCACATATGTGTATGTGTAGACACAGAGCTCACTCACTGTACATATGATTGTCTCCTTATATATGCTAGCATTAGCTGAGCTTTCCTGTTTTCTACCCACCAGCATGTATTACCATCAAGCCTGTATATTACTATGATCCCAATATGTAGATTTTTGAATGCATCAATAAATAAACACTGTGTAATAAGTGTAACCCTTGAGTTATCATTTCCTCGATATGTTGAGCATTAAGACAGTGGTTTGCTGAAGGATAGTTTATTTTACATGGTCTTACATAATTTCAATTCACTTCTTCAGCATCTGTGCAGCAATTCTATCAAGATCTCTGCGACCAGTGCTTGACAGGCGTCTGCCACCATCTTCACACTTCTCTACGACTTTGATATTCTCCAGAGCTTGCAATGCTTTTCGAGCCACATTCTTGCTGCCCCTCTGGAACCTGGATGGCCTAGTTCCTCTATTTTTTGAGCCTGTAACAGCAAGAGTGCATGCAACAGCGGTTTTGTCATTGATGCCGTGATTGAGTAGCAAGATCTACAAACCTCCATATATTTTCGAGAAAGCACCAACACCAGCTGGAGCTCTCATGTACAAATGACGGGCTATTGAAGCAGCTCTGACAAAGAACCAATCTGGGTCAGCAGGAGACATCTGTTTGAAGCTACCAAGCTTGATGATGTCATTGTTGTTCATTGGCTTGATCTTGCCAGATCTGTAAAGGATACAAATCATCTTAGTATCCAACTGACGGTAGTAAACTATGTTCATACCGATAGCATATCATTTTCAGCTAAACAGCAATGGCCTATCTGTATCTCTCGATCGTTGATCATGTTACAATCGGCAGCTATCGACACTTTCCTTAGGTTCATCGTGCGCTACGAGTCGTAACGCAGACGATTTGTGATTCATCGTCATAATATTGCTACTTACTTCTTAAAGAAATCTGCCAAAGCCACAACAAATTTCTGCTGGTCAACGTCCTTAACACCAGGCATCCTGCAAGCAATCACAAGAGTAAGTGATATTATCCAAACTTCTTCGATGACATTCGGCGAGCAATGGCAGCAATAGCTGTATATCAAACCGTACATATATTTATCGAGAAGACAAACACAAAAAAGGTTAGAGTAACTTCATTGAATGTTCTTTAAACTATCCAGTGGTGAGTAACAAGCTACAAATCCCGGTAGTATTGTATGATCAGTTAGAATGAAAAGATTAGCATGTACCTGATTTTCAATGGCGGACCGGAAAGAGCGAAGAAACGTGAGCACGCGAGAAAATTTGTTACTGTATTATGATTGGCTCAACGTTCAACTCCAACTATTGTGGGCGGTCCTTGCTGCTAGGCTTCTGCTCAACAACCGATCGCACGCTCCTCACTAGAGTGGAATTATCGGTTTCTAACCCAGGGAGACTGTAGAATCCCTCCATTATGGCTGGTGCTGTCACAGGAAAGCCCCCATTACCTGCGAAACAAAACCCTCCGCCTGTAGATATGACGAGTAGCCTGTCCAAATCCTGTGTAGATGAACAGCTGAGAACAAGTCAGCAGGAAACTATATCTGATGGCAGTAAGTGATCTAAGGATATATGTTTCTTCTTTTTTTCTACAGCACCCAATCATTCACTTTAAATTCCGAGATTGTATAAATGTTGTAACTCAAGCATTTTTTACAGCTATATTGGGACTGAAGGATGTGTTTTACTTCAACGAGCCCGACCTCTCCTACTTCTGCTCAACTTGCAACCGGTTCATTAGACTCTTATTTCTCAGAGATCACAAATCCTATCATACTGCATTACAAACGTTAGGATATGAATCAAAACAGTTTCCAAAGAATCCACAATCACTACTGAAAAGACGTAATCAGTGCATGAGAGAGCTGAGGGTAAGTACAAGGGTCATGATATAAGTATTTGATGTACGTAGAAACATGGTGAGTGAATCACTTGCCTTTTTATTCTAGGACGAACTAGCTGCAGTAGGCGTGTTGTCTGACCTGAAAAAATTTAAGAGGATTGACGATGCCTATGAGCGACTGAAGCAGGAGCTTGAAGACACGTTTGAATCTTGCCGGAAGATTGATGAGAAAATCAATTTCACAGTTGAGGGTCTCGACTACAGCTGCGGCGTTGAGTTTGTATCTGCTGTAAGCCAATGCTCCAATCAGAACAATCGATGGAAATCTGTGATGGAGGACAGCAAAGTTTACCAAGATTTCTTTGGAAACAGTCAAGCCAAGGCATTCCTAGCACTCTATGATGGCTACAATGGGCAGTATGCCTCTGCTGTGGCTGCCAACGAACTACACTACTTACTCCTGAATGAAATGGCCAAGTTTGATCCAAACATTAGTTGCCAGTGTACGTACAACATGTTTGAAGAGAATGACATAGCGAAGTATGATCTCCTCCGACCGCCGACACCTAACGATGGCCTGAAGGCGTTATTGCACGAGCAGAGCAGAAACCATGTGTGTCAAGTGATACATACATGTGAGGAGCCAGTAACCAACTCTCACTTGTCATCACACCATCCAGTAATTCAACAAGCCTCAGACATCAACAGCAAAACCTCTCCAGATCAGGTAACCAGTATTGCTGCCTCCACTGCCACTGTCTCAAGATAAATATTTACAGGAAACTAGAGACCATTTTCCACGTGTCCTCTCCCATCTATAGAGTTATCGAGAGCTGTGAAGCTATGATGTCGTATTTTACTACAGAATTGATTCTCTTCATTGATGGGTAGTGTGGAAATAGGCACATTTCCAGTCATTCTCAAGGATTGCTCAGAAACGGGAGTTATGTTCTCCACAATGGGACCAGTGCATGAACAGTCATTGACCCAATGACAAGCTGATTGCATACTCAGAGTATATGCCTGTAACGGTAGATGAAGGGAACTTATGCTCAAAGTATGAAAGCAGCTTTCCGAAGAGCATACAAGCTGACAGACCAGGTTCTAGAGTTTGGTGGAGATGAGAAGAGCCGAGTGAGATGGAGTGGATGTTCGGCGCTTACAGTTGTGGTTGATGGAGAGCTGGATGGTATGCAACTGGACAGCATAGCTGAGTGAGTTGTCTTCTCCTACATGTACATTCTGACCCAGTATGTTCTGTACTGTGCACAGAAAATTATGTAGCATGAGTTCCTTCCATTCATACTGATCAGCGATAATAAACCTGCTGGTCGGCAGCTTAGAAATAATTTAGCCTGAAGTTCTGCTATTACCTCACAGGAACTCGTCTGAGGCGTCCCGTGGCCCCAGCCCGAGTGACCAGCAAATTGCCCAGGAGCAAACATATGAGGCTGAAGACGATAATCAGAAGCGAACTAAAACCTACGACCCTCCGAGAGTTCTGGGGAAGATTCATGTCGCTAACGCTGGTAAGAGCTCATTGTCCTGTCGCTCACTGGTCACCATAGTTCCTCAGTTGCTTGGACCCACAACGATATCAATAGCAGGCAAAGGTAGCATAGAGTACTACTATGAACATGCAAGTAGTAGTAGTAGTACAAAATTTGAATGTAGTAGTGCTACCTACTCATTTCATACTACCATGTCTATGTCTCATAGTAGTACATTCATGTATCATATCAGTACTCGTATTTTCATAGTAGTACTACATGGCACCTTTTTGCCACGGTAGGTAGGAGTTCCATCAGCGTGGCACTCCAGTATCCTTGTAGTTCCTCCCTTACTTGTACCCAGGTCCATATCAATACCAGTTAGTGCCATAGTACAGGTACTATAGAGTATACGTACGGTCAGTTAGTGCCATAGTACAGGTACTATAGAGTACACGTACAGTCAGTTAGTGCCATAGTACAGGTACTATAGAGTACACGTACAGTCAGTTAGTATTCAGTAACAAAAGTTTGTTGATATTGTTTTATCAAATCCTCTCAAATTTAGCTCCGTATGCATCGTAGTGTTCTGTTTGAGTTCATACGAGCTTTGTTACTCTTTGATATGAACTCTTCCTTTATTTCATATTATTGTACAAATTATGGTACTTTGTAGGCAACTCTCATGCTGTGTTGGTGAGGGATAATCGTGTTTATACAGTAACTAAGGGTCACACATATGACAATGAAAAGGAGCGGAAGAGGGTTGAAGCTATTGGTGAGTTCTATAACAGCTGAAAAACCTTCAATTTTCCTTTAAATTCATGGTTTGTCTAGTTGATAATCTGTACAGGCAAACAGGCTATCTCCAGACTTCTATCTGTATGTATCATCCTGCCCAGTTTTCGCTCAAAAAATTGATTTGTTTGATCAGGTGGGAGGTTTCATTCTGGAGAGACAGAAATGAGAATCAATGGCGTTTCCCTCACAACGCGGGGACTCGGTAACCATGGCGATCCCTCGCTGAAGTCAGCTGTGACATGGGAGCCATACTGCCAGACTGTACCGATTGACCAATATTGCCAAATGTTGATACTTGCCACTGCAGGTGTCTGGCAAGTGCTCTCATACCAAGAAGCTGCCGAGCTCCTTCTTCAGGTAAGGTACACCAAGTGCTGCACAAATACAACTTGAAACTTTACTTTCACTCCAGCTGACTGCTAATTTGTTATGCTGTATGACTGACAGATGCTGCCTCAGAACAGAATCCCGTCTCCAAAAAACGTGTCGCCTAGCGTGGCGATGCTGAATTCAGTGAGTAAAGCGGCTGCTGCCAGAGACGAACACAGAAGCAAGGAGGTTGATCTAGAATCAGAAAATTCTGGTGCTGGTAAGATGGAGTTCTATTTATAGCACCAATGGGTATGAGTCAGTATGGAAGTCAAGCCTGTCTTTATGTTATATACAAGATAATGATAAGGGCTATGATGATGTCACGGTTGGGGAGCGGCAGCAGCACACAGCTGACCATCCCACCTTGCCAGAACTGGCAGACGGTGAACTACCCAAAGACATACCTAGTGGTGGCGTCACGTTTGACCCTAATGTCAGCATCAGCTACGAGGAAGAGCCACAAGTGCATGAGCAGACAACTCCTCATGCTGATAGGTTGGCATTGGATGAGAATGACCATGATGATGTACTGCTACCAGACGACATCAGGTTTGTTGACTGAGCGTGGTTATCAGTAAGCGAGAACTTAAATGTTGTTGTGGAGACACAGTGACAGTAACAGTGGCAGCCTGAACTACCAGATGCATGTACTAGTAACTGGCGAGCTGGTCTCCAGTTCAGTTAGTTTGACATAGCCTCAGTATCTAGTATTGGCTATAGATGGTAGGCTCTTGCTGTCATTGACCGCTATGGTTCATTGGCTATGACATGGCTGTGTGTGACTTTAGATAATGGTTGTTATTTTACTGTAGGTCTCTCGATTCGGGAAATGAGGCTGATGTCGACACTGATTGGGCATCTACCTTTGCACCCAACGACCTCTCCAGACTCTCTCTAGCCAGCAAGCCCAGCAACCACAGGGAGCTTTGCAGGCTGCTGTCTGAGCGTTTGGTGCAGAGCGCCCTGCTGGCTGGCTCCAAGGAGAACTTAAGCGCTGTAGTCTTGCTCCTACCTGGCGTCCAGCTACCAGATTGATCATGTGACTAGTTTTACTCAGATCATGTGACCAATGCCAGACTGATTATGTGACCAGTTTCACGCGGGTCATGTGACTAGTACCAGACTGATGAAGGATGGAGATAATGTCATATGTAGAAGTTTATCTACTCAAACACTCAATTATGAATAAAATCAACCAATTCACAATTATACATCAATGGTTGACGGCTGATCGTCTTCTCCTGTACCATCCTACCGGATGCTGATCATGTCTGTATACATGGCTATGTCTATGTCTATGATATACTGCACTGAGTACTCAAGGTTTACACGTCTAGAGTTGTCTTCAGTTGGTGCTCCGTTTCAGCCACTTCAGAAGCTCTTATTTCATCTAGTATAGATCGGAACGATTCCACGCTCACTGTGCCCTTAGGGTGACGTCTGGCCGCCTCATCATAGATCTCATCGAACTGCTGAAGGGTCATGTGCGCTCCAATATTGAAGAACACTTCTCTCACCTATAGACGTAAACAAGGGATAGAAGCGATGGTTACATTGCAGGTTACAGTGGAGGAACTGTGAAGTAGAGTGCCAAAGGTCAATGGTTTGCATCAAGTTGACAATTGTACATCTGAGTGAGTTTACCTGTTCTTTTGACCTTGGGATGAGGAAGTCTTGTTCATAGACACCACAGTTTGAATACATGGAGGGATTCACTAGTGCGTGCGACGTCGCCTCATCGCCGTAGTTCTTGTGATCTGAGATGCTTTTGACGCGTGGAGCCGGCAGATCATACCTGACTGTCGGTACTCCATATGTTCTCCAGCCTAGAACATAGATAATATCTCATCTATCTCTATATGCTTTTCTTTTCTTTTCTCCACTCAAAACAGGTTATTGAACAGATAGCTGTTACCCAATCATGCCTGTCTGTTAGGCTACGCTGTAAAAATACCTGTGGTTCGATCTATTGTAGACTATCTTCGCATAACACGGTGTAGAAATTTAATAGTGCGTTTCTTGGACTATGATAGACACAAGTCTACGATAAATCTGTCAGTGAGAAGTATCCTCATTGCCAGATGTCGATGCAGATGCCAATGCCGATGCCAATACCAATGCCAATGCCGATGCCAATGCCGATGCCACGTTTTCTGAAAATGCTACTGTCTCACCTTTGGTCGACATCCCTTTGCCTCCATTAATTATAGCTGAACTGGTCCTGTGTCCACCGATCGCTTCGTCGATTTGGTTTCTTAGTCGATTTGGTGTCGCCTCTCGGCTGCTCAGCACTCTCTTCTCTCCATTTTCCTCTTCTGCTACCTGGTTATCAGGAAAAGATCATTTTATCAAATCATCAGTGTATAAAAGTGAATCTCGACATCTATGGCTGTCGTAAAAAAAGTACCTCAGCTTCAACTATTCCGCTCGACATGGTGTGGTAGTTGAGGAAGTTGGCAAATTCTTCATAGTTGATGAAACCATCTTTGTCAACATCGCAGCAGTCCATGAGCTGCGCCATCAACTCTGGTTCGGTGGGGAGACTGTACTGCCAGCATGCTGTCGCCACGTCCTGCAGACTTATCCTGCCCTTATTCTCCTGTCAATCAGCAATATTGGTCAGTGAGTGTAAGAAGTGTCATGAGTGTAGGGAGTGTAGTGAATGTAGTGTGTGTAGGGAGTGTAGTGAATGTAGTGTGTGTAGGGAGTGTAGTGAATGTAGTGTGTGTAGGGAGTGTAGTGAGTGTAGTGAGTGTAGTGAGTGTAGAGTGTATAGAGTGTGTAGTGAGTGTACATACCTTGTCGTAAAATCGGAAAGCAGAAAGTAGATTGTCAAAGTTTTGAAAGTTGGCCTTCTTCAGCTGTTGCCTGAGAGCAGACACTATTCCCCTCTGGTGCTCTTTTCCACGCAGATATTTGTTGGCTGCCCTTCCATGCAGCAGATCTCCAGCTCCATATGAATCTGGTTTGACCATCATACCAAACACATGATCTGGACCAACTTTCATTGTGTCTTTTATCCTAGAAATTCATGTTATTTTCTAGGTATAGAAGTGACAAATAGCTGAAATGGTGAGAGACAAAACGGTGATGGATCTGATAGAAGTAGAATTCCACTTACGGGTCTCTAGGCTGACCGAGTTGATCTTGATTCCTCTCTCGCCAGTCATCTAGTCTTTTATTCACTGTCTTTGCTGCTTTTTCACTTTCCAGTTCATGCAGCCATTTCAGAGACTGGTAAGTCATAGCGCCAGCATTGTCGTGAGGAGTCGGCCTTCCAAACTGTGTGTTCTTCACATAGTGAGCGGATGGATATTTACGAGTCTTCTGCTGACCTGGATCATAAGCTCTATGTGAGAATACATAGAGGTCATGCGCCACAGCAGACTCGTTCTCAACTTGTGTGTATGTCTTTGGTGGGCTCACTAGTTCTCCCGCATTTCCATCTAAAACCGATTAAATGAATGCGTTGGCTGAATGCACTTATGACATGTATAAATGTATGAATGTATGAACATTACATGCTAGGCTAACTCACCTTTGACAGTGACTACTCCATATGTGAGATCTTTCCAGGGGTATGTGGCTGGGAAGCTGGTAGACTGGTCATGACACCTGCCCAGTGGCGCCACTTTCTTTGATTTGTACAGACTGCTCTCCAGTTTTTCGATCTCTCTCTGTTTGAATAGAGGTTTCAAGGCTGGGTTTACCATCTCTCCAGCGGTTAGAGATGGTTGTGTGTTCACTCCATGTGTCATATTCTCCGCCCATGTCAAGTGTGGATCCAATGCTTTACCATAGAAAACTCGACGCTTGCCAGCATCGGGGAAAAATGTGGCTCGGAATCTTCGAATAGTATCTGGAGATGTGGGCTGAAATATGGAAAATAATATCACCATTGTGAAACGTGTTCCCTAATGTGTAAAGAGACTGTCGAGCTAATTGGTGTTTGGTATGCTTATAGAATGTTATGCACTCACCCTCGGCCCTGGTTTGAGGCATTGCACCGCTGTATCTCCAGTTGTAGTGAGTTTCCCTGCCTTAAATAGAAATGGCACACAGATCTTGTGAGACAAATTACTTTTCAGGAGTGATAATTCTAACTGGGAGATATAAATCCTATTTAACGGTGTCCTTATGATATCTATGTACACACCGGCTGGAGGAATGGTGATCTGTCTTTAAATCGTCCGGTGTATATCCCTTTTGAGCCAGAACCAGTATCTGCACTGATTCCTCCTAAGTTCTGATCATTATTTATGGGAGGTAATCTCTCTGTATCAACAGCAGACATGACTGTTTCGCTCAAAGCCCTATCCTCATCCAACTGATCTCTCTGCTATCAAACGATTAAGTTTTGGTTATTCGTATCCATGCCTCTATAGCAACCGAAGGTCAAGGTGACACAGGTCATGTGCTTCCGTATAGGTGTGACGTAAACAGAATCACTGATATTTTGCGGATGACTACAGCTGAATTCATCTACTAATAGTAAGAGATCTACTTTATATGATCACATTTCTCTATTTCTCATGCTCAGAAACTTTATAGTTTGTATCATTGTTATATTTTAAGGCCAGGTAAGAAATATCTGAACTAGTTTTTGTTCATTGATATCTTGACTTAGATCGCGAAGTAACATTGACGCTAACAGGAAAGTAGGTGTCTTCTTGTCGACGAGAGCTGATCGAAGTCGTGACATTTTGGCCTTTTTCTATTCGACAACCCAGTTCGTGTACATTTTAAACTTTGATTTCATTACCCCATAGTTATTGGGTTGAGATTTTTCGTACAATTTGGATATACGTCAGAGAGGTGACTCTTGGTTTTCGTTTCTATGGTAAGACATGTTCTGTCTTCTATTCGTAGATTGATATTTCAGAATTACTTAGATCAATATGAGAGATTAGTCGCTATGATTTCATTTCTTGACTTATGATGCGTTTGAAAAGATTGAGTTGTAGCATGACATCAACTACTTGATGCACTTGTTCTTGTATGCGTTTTATTTATCATGGTTGCTTTAGTTGAATGTATAGTGTATATGGAGTAGTTGTCAGAATCATTTGTAGCTATCTCAGTCCATAGTGTATGCTGACTATGCCATGCTCTTCTTCGTTTGCACCCAATTGGCTGCTTAGATTCATGGGTTTATGTATTACGTCTATTGGATCTCGTGTCGTTGATGGATGATTCATACTAAGTCATAGTACCTCTTTCTCACGAAAATATACCTACTTGTTAGAGATGGCGGCCAGAGGATCTGTTCAGAGGCCAAATGGAACGAGCCAAGGAAAGATATGCCAGTTCAAGCTCGTTCTATTGGGAGAATCTGCAGTTGGTAAATCAAGCTTAGTGTTACGATTTGTGAAAGGGCAATTTCACGAATACCAGGAAAGCACGATCGGAGGTCAGGCAGCATGAATCTTACTCAGTGATATTCTTGGTATCATTTGCCTTCCTTCAGCGATTACTTTATCTACTAAGCCTCTCTCTCATATCTACAGCTGCTTTCCTGACACAAACTGTCTGTCTGGATGACACAACAGTCAAGTTTGAGATCTGGGATACTGCTGGTCAGGAGAGGTATCACAGTCTCGCTCCAATGTACTACAGGGGCGCACAGGCAGCCATCATAGTCTACGATATCACAAACCAAGTAAGCACGCGGTAAACAGCATGTATTAGGCTTATCCATGTCCAGGGTGTCAAATCATTGATTGTACATGCTTGTAAATAGTGACCATCAGTGTCTAGGTCAGTGCTAGTAGGTTGTAATGGTATCCCTTATCATGTCTGGCTGATGATACTTCCCAACATCAGGTGTCTGTCTATAATCATTACTCATTCCCAGTAGCTGTGTAAATACGGACTCATAGCTCTACTGTCCCTTGACTGTGTATGACTTCATTGTTTAATGAGTCAGTCACTTCACTGCTAGTAGTCCAGTACTAGCTGTTTTGTTTGTACATATTCGGATTATGAAATGACTTGTGGAGTGATTCGAGTGTTGACTCTCTTCCTGTAGGACACATTTGGCAGGGCGAAAAACTGGGTGAAAGAACTACAGAGGCAGGCAAATCCAAACATAGTGATAGCGTTAGCTGGAAACAAAGCAGACCTTGCGAACAAACGAATGGTGGAGTATGAGGTGCGTTGTCTGCCATTCTATCTCCTTCTCCCTCTCTTTCCTCTTCCTCCTCTCTCCCTCCTCTCTCCCTCCTCTCTCCCTCCTCTCTCCAGTGTCTATCATTTTTATGTCCATTACAATTCTATTTGTTCCCCATTCTGGTCTCCCCTCCCACTTCACCCTGTTGATGCATTTTTTCAAATTGATTTTACTCCTCTTAGGAAGCACAAGCATATGCAGAAGAAAATGGACTTTTGTTTATGGAGACGTCAGCCAAAACTGCGATGAATGTCAACGATATGTTTTTAGCCATCGGTATGTGTAGAAATGGCGGATAGCCTGTCGTAGGCAGTACAGCCGGGAATGTTCCACTGACTTCCTCTATATTTCTGCAGCCAAGAAGCTACCCAAGTCGGATCAAGGTGGGAGGAACCCGCAGCCAGGCACGGTGCCTCTCACAGACACTCAGGAGAAGAGTAAGTCTGGCTGCTGCGGAGGGAAGTGAGCCGCTGCAGTCGTCGACGACGACCAACCCTACTTGATCATAGATAAAGCCTTTAATACCCTCACCAACACTGATACGACTGCTGGAGTGACTGTCACCGCTAGAGGGCGCATATTTCCGGGTCATCTGTGCCGTCTAGACTCAATAGCCCGCTCTCTGTCTGTTCGCCACATTCGCTCTAGCCTTGAGTTCACGTCATACACCAGTTTGTAAAAAGAGTATTTATGATAAAGTTTCGCAGTCGACTCTGATTGCCGATACCAAACGTTCAGTTAAAAAATAATTGACTGCCTATTCCACCAATCTTTATTAATTATAATTATTATTACTGTTTATAAAGAAAGTACGGTATGATACAAAGGTACATAATTTCGATCGTGTTTCATCCTGCGGAGTCTATGACATGGATTGAGCTCATAATACAGTGTCTCCATTGTCCCAGTCAAGATGTTAGCTCCTGGCTATTGCTGTATCATCTTGGACTTGATAACATCCATTGAACATGTCTTCATCTGGATGTTTCCCCTCATCTCTCAGTATCTCCCTAACCACGCCAACATCAGGAACATTGGTGAAAAGTTGGGTTTACTAAACTGCTTTGGGAAGGTAGCCAAAGTTTACATTCTTAGTGGTCACAGAGCTGAAAACCTAATGTCACTGGCACTTGCAGACTTGAATTATTTCAGGAGAAACATAGAGTCGTAGAAGACAGAATGAACTAGCGTGTAAATATAGTAATTCTCCTGAGAATCGCAGCCGAGCACCTGGCATAGCATACGGCCACATGAAATTATTGGTGATATCACCCAAAATGCCTTGCTGGATACTATTATGTAGATATAGATCCTATAGGTCCTATACAGAACAGAAGTATGGTAAGGGCGGATGATTGGGTCGATGACGATGTGGGTCGTTGCAGGTGCAGCCGTTTCCCTTCGGTCTCGTGATCTGAAGCCGAGATTCCACGGTTGCGGAAAGGGTGGATACGGTCGATACTGTTGACCATAGATAATTCTATTCTGTTGAGCCGCGCCGAACGAGGTAAGGATTGTACATATGACGCAAACGCACCCGTTTGTTTTCACGCATCGCATCGAACGGAAATTTCAGTTCATTCAAGTTCGCGTCGTTTGTCAACAGCCAGCGTGTGTCTCTTTGGGCTGACCCCTGCCCTCTTGCTTTCCACGAGTGTGCGCGTTGACCTCGGCAAGTAAGATACAGGTGGCTACGCAAAGTGGTGGCCCCATATCAAATTGCCTCCATTCAATTTTTGCAGGGTCTACGCCATTCTTGTTTTTCTTCCTTGCATGAACGCTACTCTCCGCTTTCGGCGTCTCGTCTTGTCGGGATATATCGGTGAAGACTGAATATACGTATAATGAGGATTCTATCTCGCTGCACAGGTGGGATATCAAGACAGCTCCTAAGCAAGAGTCGCTCTACTAGTACTGTGCATGTACAAGTTTGCTTGTATGAAAGAAAGCTGCACACTTCTCAACCGACTATGCTGGACATATCTGGTATCTTCCCTCCTATTGTCACATCGTTTGATGCTGATGAAAACATTGATTGGGATGGTTTGAAGAGCAACATGCAGAAGTGGAACCAGATCCCTTTCCGCGGCTATGCAGTGCAAGGCTCCAACGGTGAATATGCCTACATGGCTTCTGATGAGCGTTTGGCGTTGGTAAAGAACGTGAAACTGATGATGGGCGACGGCAAGTTGCTCCTGGCTGGCTCTGGCTGTGAATCGACAAGAGCTACTGTGGAGATGACTAATGCAATGGCTGACGTGGGTGCAGACGCTGCGCTAGTTGTCACTCCCTGCTTCTACAAGTCAGGGATGACAGATAACGCTATGTATCAACATTTCAAACGAGTTGCGGATGAGTCAAAGATTCCAGTAGTTGTCTACAATGTGCCTCCAAACACCGGCATCGACCTAAGTGCAGACGTAAGGAATACCTCTCTAATGCACTACCAGCATGTTGTACGTGTAGTCCAACTGTCCATCTCTATATCACTTCTCTACCTTCATTTCAGGTGATCGTCAAGCTATCGATCCACCCTAACATCATCGGGTTGAAAGACAGCGGTGGAGATATCTCTAAGCTCGGTTTGATTGTACACAAAACCCGTGAAAACAACTTCCAGGTTCTCGCAGGATCTGCCAGCTTCCTGTACGGAGCTTATCATGTCGGCTGTGTCGGTGGCGTCTGTGCTCTCGCTAACGTGCTTGGCTCAGAATGTTGCGAACTGGAGTCTCTCTTTAAAGCTGGCAAATGGAGCGAGGCCACCGAGCTGCAGAAGAGACTGATCGCTCCCAACATCAGTGTGACCAGACGGTTTGGTGTTCCTGGCCTAAAAAAAGCATTGGAGTGGTTTGGTTATGTTGGTGGTCCAACTAGGATGCCATTACTGCCCTTGACCCCAGAGCAGGTTAAAATGCTCAGAAGTGATTTCGAGTCAAACGGGTTCTTGTAGACAGTAATGAGTCTAATATGGTACACGTGATATTATATATGATCTTTCAAGTGAACTTTTATGCATGTAGTTACTTATACTGTTTTTTATTGTGTGTTGAGTGGATCAACAACTTTCTAGCTTCTCTGTAAATTAATGTGTTGGCATATGGAATAAAGAATGGATGCTGTATTGTTCTGTGGCTGCCGTGATATGATGATGATGAATCAGGTTGCTAGTGACGGCTTGGTTGAATACTGTACTGTACCATATTGGTGACTGTACCATATGGTAACTGCTACAAGTAATCAAACGTGATAGTGAGCGTAGAGTTGCCTACTCTTGGTGAAGGTACTTGGATACTAGTAACTTCATCGATTCCACTTTCGAACGTAGTAATTTTTTTGCGAACGCGAGAAAATAGTGTTTTGATTACTCTCCTTGTGCCATGGACCATGATACATATTTGGCTCCAGATTCTTTGGATTACTATGGAAGATTCCCCGATAGTCAAAATAATGAGATGAGTGAAGAGTAGTCTTAGCTATTCTTTGCACCATTTCATGCGCATACGGCCGTAATATTAAAGATGGACAAAGGTTAGTGATAATATTGCTGTATTGAACTGTGTAGCGCGTGTGCACTATCTAGGTGCGAGTATGTTCTATTACCATGGTGATGTAAAGTAGCCAACTCTTTTGTACACATCATCTGATTGTAATAGCTTACACTGATGTATTGTTTTGAAAGCAGGAGATTCTCACTTGGGTACTGAAGCTAAAGATGGTCCCTCGTCTGTTGTTGCTGATCCCAAAGCTTCAGATTCAACTAAGGAAAGGTTCTGCGCTATGATTCTATTGGTCTCAGTCTAAACGTTGTTTCAGGTGTAATAGATAAGTTTTAAATGACCCCGATGCTTGCATTTTAGACTACCAGCGGAGGCGACTGAAGGAAGCATAGATACTGAAGAAGGAATGCCCCAAAATCTGACATTGACCAATGTCAAGAGTATCATTTATGTGAGTAAAGTGTAGTACCCTATAAGAGATATTCCTTGCTGTCATATTTGCATGCAGAAACCTTCTGTTGACTCCTCTGGGTCGAAATGAAAGCCGTACTTTTTAGAATGTCATCAAAGATGCAGATGTCCAAAAAATGCTGGCGAACTCCCTTCAAGATGACAACTCCAAACTGGAGCCAGCCGTATATGAGCCAAAGATGACGAGAGCCAAGATGAGACAATACCTGGAACAGGAGGGGAATGTAATGAGCTACATATGTTTATCACAGCCACCAAGCCTGATTTCACATCTCTACGTAACTGCAATGGTCTCTACTCCGTCACCAGGCGCCTTACCCTTGGCCTGTAACACCAGTGAAAGGCGCCACCGATCTAAGAGAGAAACCCTGCTTTACTGATCTGGTGTTCTCTGAAGATGAAGATGATGAAGACTACAGTCCTGAGAAGGACCCGGACAATGTGAGTTGACATACCGTACATGTATGTGTACATCCTAACTGACATAACTTTCCTGAGAAAAAGAAATTTGCGTGTTGGAGGTATGCCAGTCCTTGCTAAAATCACATTTTTTGATGTTGTGCCAATGATGGTGCTAAACTTCTTGAAAATAATCTTGGATTAATGTTATGATGAATATTGATAATGTTTTGTTAATCTCACCTTAATCTGATCATTTGATCTTACCTTAATCTCATCATCTGATCGTACCTTAATCTCATCATCCGTTCATCTCTCCTTCGGTCAGCGTAGACCTGATGGTATGTTTGAAAGATCATAGTTTTGATGAAAGGAGTTATTTTTCTAAAAGCACATAGCAACGCTTTATCATCAAGAATACAGAGCTGATCAAAGTGTTGGGTAATTCTTACTTCTTACCTAGTGATCGCTCCTCATCTGTCTTCCTTGTTCACTCCACTCACGGTACAATTCAGCAGCAGTGAGTGAATGAGTGTTTTCATTCCAGTTGTTTTCCTAGTGGAGGATTAAAAAAAGACTGTTTAATGCTTGTGTTATCGCTGTTGTATTTTATGAATGAAAAGTAAATTTTCCTGAGATTTTAACTCACCATACAGTGTGCGAGCTCTATTCCTATTTATAGTATCCCTGTGTAATTTGGCAGATGCCACTAGACGGTATTTGTATTTTAGCTTTCAGCGTTGTACAGTGATGATGACAGTGAGAGTGTCACGTCCAATCAGATGAGCGATGTCGGGTCACCTATGCGTAACCCCGCCCTCAAGGTGTCCAGCGGCCCCAGTCTAACGCTGCCCAGTCTGTCTGCTAAACACGAGAATCTGGTTAGTGTTCTACTGTGACTCATCCTACTGTAATCGAGGCTCGTATAAAACTATGAGACTGTGTCCGATAAAAATGAAGCTGAATCGAATTCTGATGTATATATTATTATTACTATTGTTATTATTCTTATTATTATATTTGTTCTTTATGGTATTCACATAAATTTATGATTGATTTTTATTTTTCATTTTTTTCCGTATATTTGTGGATTTCAATAATTCCATTAATTTTATATTATGCTTTATTTATGTTAATTTTTTTATGTTCTGTCTTTTACCTAATCTATTTTATCTATTTTATCTATTTTTTATTTATTATTTTATACTACCTGCCATTCATTTAATTTAAAATACTTATACTAGTTTTCATAGTGTATTTTTACCATTTATTTTATACTTTGTTCTAATATTTATGACGGTTTTTATGCTATCCTCTACGTCTGCTCACTGCTGTGCGATTATTAGCCGCAGACTGTGGAATGCATGGGACCGCCTACTAGCCTCAGTCTGGCCAGAGAGTCTGAGCGACAGTTCTTTGACGCTTTGGATAAACTGGACTTGGTAAGTCCAACCACTTGGCTTTGTCACAACCAGATTGGAAAGTTATCTGCTCGTTGCTTCTATTATGATAAATATTATGACGGAAATGGAATGTCGAGTAAGCTATAAAGTATTAGTGTGTGTCTCCGCTGATTCTATGACAGTCAGACGCCATAGCGGGCCGAACTCGATCGAGGCACCCGCTGACGGATACAACGATTGACACGCTGGAGGCGGAGTTTGTACCGCCAGACATCACGCTAGATATGTACGGCGACCTGGAGGAGGAGGAAGACCCCGCCTGGAAAGAATTCCTCTCCAGCCTGTTTAAAGGTTACTGGAATCTCAGGCTATGATCTCTGTCCCATGGCTATGATCTCTGTCCCGCGGTTATGATCTCTGTCCCGCGGTTATGATCTCTGTGCCATGGCTGAGTCTTACTGTAGGTCTTACTTTCCCTGTAGAGTCGGGAGTGGAGGATGACGATGACCCAGATGCTGACCCTGAGTACAACGTCTTGTCAGAGGCTGATGCTGAGGCGGAGGATGATCATATACTTCCTGTGAGAGTGACAAGTCAGTATCAATATACTCATTGTCATCTCGGACTATCCAAGCTACTCTCTCTCCTCTCTCCGTCCTCTCTCTCTCTCTCTCTCTCTCTCTCTCTCTCTCTCTCTCATCTTACCCTGCTCTCCACTGTTCTCTTGCCATTATTCTCCATATCTTCTCTTGCTACCTGTATTATTTCCCCTCAAAATCCCTCTCTCTGTTCTTTCCTCTAGCCTTTCCTTCTCTTATCTCTATGTTTCCTCACTCTATACTGTCACCTAATCATGTACATGTATAGACTAATCGTGTATATACGGTCTGCAGAGACTGAGCTGTCGGATCTATTGGAAGAGCTGTATGAAGAGGACTGTGATGATGACGACGGTTATCAGGAAAAGAAAACCACTTTTAACGCCCCCCAGCCATTCAAGTATGACATGTGACTACACTATACTTCTCTCACACAGCCACAGCTCCAATGTACAATACTAGTGATTTAACTCATAAGGAAGCCGCGCGTCTCAGACCTGCTGACTGTGAAGAGGCTCGAGAAGGAGAATGAAGCCAAGAGTGGTGTGACCGCCGCAACAAAGAAAAAATCCCAGCCAAAGCTGCCTACGTTCACTGATAGTGAGAAACGCCAACTGAAGAGACAAATGGAGATTGTAATTTATAGAACCTCAGATATTAGTTCCTACTGTAAACGCACATTTTATTGCCGTCTGAACTCATAATGATGATGAGTGTTAGAAAAAGATGGCGGTTGAAATATTAATGGAATTTGATGAACTGAACATGAGACGAATCCAAATTACTATAGAAAACTTTTGATAGAGTGAAAATAGTCATAGATGCTATAAATAGAACCTCAGTATAAGAAGTACGTTGTTACAGTATCTATTCCGCATGCAGTAATGATGACTGTTAACTGACTGTTGCAGCACGTTCAGATACTGGCCCAACAAGCGATCGTTGGTCTGAGGTCGAATGAAGTTGTTTACAAGCAGTCGACACACTTCCTGGTGAGAGACTCTGACTCTGGCCTGCGCTGGTCGGTAACCAATCCGCCCTCTACATGGCTGTGTTTATCTTACAGAGGGAGTTGTCTGCCTACAGCTCTACCAGCGTCTGCGGGCAGGACAATAGCGCTATGAACACTGTCAATCTTCTACCAGCTCTGCAGCTGATATCGACTTATGTGGACAAAGAGGTAGCTTGACCTTGACACTGTGTCTGTGAGATATTTCCACCCTATTAGGCTTCTGATTAGAAGGAGGGATTGGGAGTAGTGAAAGGAGGAGAAAGGTGGGGAGGCACAAGTGAAGATGAAGTGGAAGGCAGAGAATGGTGGAATAGGATGGAGAGGGGTGGAGGGAAGTGGAGAGTGACGGAGAGGGGTGAAGAGGGATAGAGAGTGATAGAATGGGATGAGGAGAGGTGAGAGGGGGTTGGAGAGAGGGGCGGAGAAAGTGAGAACAGGTTGGGGAGAGAGTGGAAGAAAGGGATGGGAGGAAGGGTGGGGAGGAAGGGAGGGAGGGAAGAGGGAGGGGAGAGGGAGAGAGAGAGAGAGAGGGATGGAGGCATATTTGCTTGAATATGATTGTTTGTCATGTCATGCATTCATGGCATTATCCATTTTTTGACACAGTGCTGCATATATGCTGGATGTATGTTGGATTTTTCGTTCAATGTATTTTGTGGTGATATTGTTTGCAGCGAGTTATGCCTGGCGGCACAGACGAGCCAGAGGATCATCTGAACGGGCGGGAGATGGCGCTGTTTGCTACGTCACCAGTGTTCATGTATCCTGAACTGCTGCCATTGAAGCCGTTCCAGACGGAGGAAAGCCGCAGCTCTCGCATACAGTTCCACCCAGTAGAGGATGTGTGAGTCAATGCAAGCGTGTTGCTATGACGACTGAGGCTGCTGTTGAAGCCACTGTGATGTTTGCGTTCTTCTGTGTTACAGGTTGCTATGCATGGGAATCAGCGAATTTTCCCATGTTTCGCTGAAGCAGGGTAACAAATACAAGCTGATATCAAAGTACTTGCTGCCATGTTTCAAACCGGCCAGTCTGGCCATGCGTGTACAGAATGAGAGCAAGAGTAAGAAGCACAGAAAGTCTGACAGTATAATAGGGGTGAGCCAACTCGCACTGCGTCTGTCTCCTGTGTTCTCCATGCTGTCAATCATGTATTTTTGTCCTGAGAGACGTTTGTGAAAGCGCCATAGTTTGAATTCTACTGAGAAATCTTGTAGCGTAAACTAATCCCTCGACACGATTCTGTAAAAGTGACAAATTTAGCGTGGAAAAAATAATTTGGTGAATATAGTGATTAAAGGAAATCGCTAATGATAGACGCAGCTAAGTTTCCATCAGAGTTTTCATCTCATTAATAGAAAACTCCCCAATGATCATAGGCATGTTCGTGACTTCATAGATACTGATTTTTGTCGTTGGGAAGGTATGTCTACTCCATTTTTTAAATAGGCTCCATCTACAAATGCTAACATTTTTCTCGCTATTGTTCCCATTTTGGGAAAATGTTTCTACCACTAATGTTTCCACTTTTACAGTAATTTATGTTGACCAGAATCGAGTTTCTGTCACAGTGTCACAGACATTCACGATTGTGCTTTCCAATTATAGTGATGGCAACCAACCTAATACCTCGCCTGCTTGGTCATTCAGTGATTCGACTATTCCTATTTCTCATTTACGAAATTTCTATTTATGGAACGATCAAAGTTTGTCTGGGATATATGACCTTGAATTATGAAAGCGCTGATTGGCCAAGTACTAACCAATCAAAATGTCATTTTACCTTTCCCGATTGGCACTGAATACCACTTCACTTATCCACAATAAGTTGATGTAAACAAGAGGGAGGGAGAGATTTGTAAGAACCTTCTTTGAGGAAATCTTTCATCATGGAGGGTTGTGCGGTGGAAAACAGCAAGGAAACTGTTTTAAACTAGTAAAGAACTGATGCTCTTTTCCTAACTTCTACCATTTTAACTTTTCCTGGTCTGATTCACAGAATTAAATCATTATTTGTTATTGATTTACTAATAAAATTAAATTTTTTTCTCCAGAGATTCCGACGAGAGGGTGTGATACCAGCCGCTGTCACAACAATGAGGCTAGCGAGATCTGAGGCTACGGTAGCTCCGATCTACAAACCTATGCAGGCCGTGTATCCACGCTGGCTTCAGGTATTTATTTTTATTTGTTTTAAGGTAATGATTGTCAGTGTTACAATTGTAAAATTAGCTCTCAATTTTTTGCCTAAAACATTGATTATCTAAAGCGCGGATACTAAATGCAATATAATAGTATGATACTCGATTCCATTCTGTTCTCAACATAGACCAACCACAGCAAAGTGTTTCGCTATTCTGACTGGCGTTATTGGTTTTCAGAGTGCTCAGTTAGATACCTCAGGTCGGCTGCTGTTTGCTGTACCTCTGAGTAAAGATATGAAGAAAGCTACTCCAGCGTCTGCGATACAAGGTAAATCTGTACCGGATACCAGTGTAACAGCAGACAGCAACACCACAGCAGACGTCAACGCAGCAGTCAAAGCAGCAGCAGATGCCAACGCCATAGCAGACGTCAACGCCATAGCAGACGTCAACGCAGCAGCAGACGTCAACGCAGCAGCAGACGT
>ERZ1740065.309-NODE-309-length-25125-cov-5.308337_pt1 | contig 25125 bp, 12 predicted proteins | sample MGYA00581738_ERZ1740065 | MGnify/ENA primary metagenome ERZ1740065 (study PRJEB43018, sample SAMN04849749) | marine metagenome | isolation source: floating plastic debris | place: Pacific Ocean | collected 2008-09-01 | study: EMG produced TPA metagenomics assembly...
GGTTTGCATAAAATTAAAGACTTCCACTTCATCACTGTCCTCTACGGCAGAAAACCACTCCGGTCCCGTTTGGTCGGCGTATTCGATGGCGAATCCCAGCACCCCGTTACCCGCTTGGAGGTCACCGACATCCGAGGTCTGAGTAACGCTGATGGAAAAACCGTACTCGGGAATAATCTCCTCATTGAGGCTGGCAATGGAACCGCTCGCCGCAATCACCGTGCTGGTACTCAGATCCGTCAGTTCCCAAAAAGCGTCGTCGTCCCTAATACTGTCGTGCGGGGTGGCATCCTTGAGCTCCAGCCGAAAATCACCATCCTGAACGAGGAGTGGATCGTAAATTTTGATGTCGAGGGGGCCCTTGCCTTCCTGGTATTCGATCCGGCCCCGGGCGGAGCCATCGAGAATGGCGGTACGGGTAGCCTCGGTAATTTCCACACTCTTTCCCCCGATCCCTAGCCCCGCCAAGCGGGTGATGAGCGGCCCATCACCGTATTGGGAGCGCAGCCGACTGTCGACGGTGGGGCGGGGAATGACCGAGTACTGCTGGATGTTGAGGTCGCTGGGGATGTAGGGATTCTGCTGTCCCTCGGGAATGCCGTTGCGTTGGGTAAAATCCTCCCAATTGTTGTAACCGTAAGCGATGGCGGTGTAATAGTACGTCCGGTGGTTGATCAATTTCCCCCCACCAAAGGCATCTTCCGTAAAGCGGAAGGTATGCTGGATACCGGCATCCGCCCCGACGGCCCGCTCCTCGGGCAGGTAGATAAACTCGGGTTCTCCCGACAGGTCGGCATTGGGATTGGGCACTTGCCCCCAATTGTAGATCACGTCGATTCCGTTTTTGATATCCACCTGCGCCACCAAGCGCGCCTGATCGGGATCGTTGAGATCATCCGGTGCCACTGGGCGCAGCAGTTGGTAAATCTGGTAGCCCTCAAAACGGTAGTCGCAGCCGCTATCGCAGGAGCCCGGCGCCTTGATGTCCTTGGCCGCGTACGACAGTTCAAAATTGTTGGCCGTGGACGCCACGTCGGGATTGCTCAGTACGGCAATGACCTCCTCATCCAGCTCGACCCAGTTGACGTCGGGGGCGTAGGGGCCCCGGGTGAGTTCAAAACAGTTGTCAAACAGAGACTGGGCAATATCATCCGCCTGGAGCAGACGCGTAACATCGGGGCAGGGATACTCAAAGCTCGGTACCCAGACCACCCCAATGATCAACTCATTGATGGTACCGGGATCCAAGCGAAAGGGCCCCGAAGCCTGGATCGTTCGACGATCCCCCTCGGTCAGGGCTTCGCTACACATGCTCCACCGAGCGGGATCGTTGGGTTCACCGGGGAAGACGTATTTGGTAAAATCCGTACTGCTCGGATCGTAGCCCGTTCCCCCTCGGGTAAAGGGCACGCCGTTGCGCCAGGAGCCGGAGAGGTAGTTGTAATACTCGGGAGCCTCCTCCGGATCGGTCATCCCCTGGTTGGGATTAAAACGGGCATTGTCGTAGTAGGTAAAGGAAGACATCCCCAGCTCCTCCCCAAATTCGTCGAGGGGGCCCTGAAAATAATCGACACCCAACACGGGAATATCGGTACAGTAGGTATTGACCCCCTCGCAGTCGTTGCAGGTCTCCATCCCGTCGCGGTTGTCGGAGTTGTAGACGTAGGCCAAGCTTCGGTCGACGTCGCAGCCTACGTAATCGTCGCGAAAACAACCCAGGTCGGGGTCTACCCACATGGCAAAGAAGGTACTGTCGATCGGCTCGGTGGCCCGGTTGACCAAGCGGTAGCGCTGGAAAGTCATGTTGTTGATCTGGTCGGAGGTCTGAAAGGAAAAGGCCTGCACTTGTACCTCCATTCCGATCACTTCGCCATTGGTTTCGGTATGAATGCCACCGGCATCGTTGTAGATCCAAAAGATCATCTCGTCGGGCAGCGAGGGGGGCAGCCGGTCCCGGCAGCGACGAATCTCAATCCGGGGGAAGTCGCCCCGGGTGGGATCGTAGACCGCATCATCATCCACGTCTTCAAATCCGGCGAGCCCCCGAAATCCTTTCGCGGGGAGGGGCAAACTAAAGCCGTGAATTTCTTCAAAAAAGGGATTGCCCAGACCGGGCCACCCCAGAACGTCCTCGGGAATCTGACTGCGGTCCAATTCCACCCCATCCGGATCACCGCCGTTGGCCTCCACGGCCAAGCGCCAGTTGCGCCGGTGCTCCGCGACGTTGGCCCCAAGCACCTTAAAAAAACGGTCCCAGTTGGCACAGGTATCCGGGCCAACTTGTTGTTCATCCGTCAGGGGGCCGGGCCAAAAATCCGTTTGCCCACTGCTCGTTCCGTAGGTTTGGCAGGCTACCTTGAGGTTTCCCCCTTCGTCAAAACCACCCAACCAGACGGCCCCAGCAAAGATCGCCGCCACTTCTTGCTCCCCTTCCGGCACCTTGGGAACGATGTAGCGACCATTGCTATTTCCATCCCACCAGACGTCGCCGCCGGCCAGCAAACGGGCCCGGACATTGTTGATGGACTGGTCGATTTGAGCGGTGGACTGAGCACAATTCATCCGGTACTCCGCTTTTTTACGGTCAGTGGATTTTGAGGGGCGCTTGGGGGAAGGCGTCCCGACGTGGGCCGGAAGTAAGGTGGTACACCAAACCATCAAGAACCCGACGAAGCCATACTTTAAGTTTCGCATAACGTTGAAATTTCGATTGGTAAAAAAATGATTGCGTGGCGGACATAAGCCCGCCGGGCCAATTCGAGGCAAATCGAACCGGCTGGGGCTTCAAGCGTTATGGAAAATTGATTCTAGAAAGGCTGCTTACTGTGTTTAGATACGGATCCGTCAGAGTGGTCGCTGGACTACAAAGGCCTTGAGGACGCGCTCGCCCCGATCTTCGGTCTTGACGTGTACCAGATAGGTACCGCTGCTGACCGGCCGACCCCCTTGGTTCTTCAGGTCCCAGCGGAGGTCGGGGTAAATTTGATCGGTAGCCTCGTGCGCCGGCACCGTCTCATTGCGACGGAAAAAACGCACCAGTCGTCCATCCAGCGAATAAATTGATACTTCACAACGGGCGGGCAAATTGGTAATCTTAACGATATTTTCGGAAGTGGAATTTTCGTAAACCGAGTAATAATAGTACGGATTGGGAACCACGCGAACCTGAGCCAGCGCCGCCTCATCCGCAGCGTCCCCCACCAAGGGCTCGGCCGCAACATCGCGAAAGCTGAACTCGTACAGGGGATAACCTTGGTTCTCCCCCTTCACCGCACTCACGCGGTAGGGATTGCTGACGCGAATTTTAAAGGTAACGTCGTTGGGAATCAGGCCGGTCTCCCCACTGCCGAGCGGATCGAGCCCGGAGGCCAGGGGGATACAGGTCCAGGTAACCGCTTCGGCCAGCGTATTCGTCATCGTCCAGCTTCCCTGCTCCAAGGCAGCGTAAAGGCTTTCGCAGCCATCGTAGGTTTGGTTGGTGACGTAGATGTAATGCTGCCCCCCAGCGATGTAGGAATACAGATCGTCGGACTCGCCCGTAAGGTTGGCATCGATGACGAGGTCGTCGGTGGGGTTCCAGAGCAGGTCGCGGCCGTTGTTGGGCAGGCGGCCACACAGGTCGCCCCGCCCCAGAAAGGTAACGGCACCACAGGCATAAGTCGAATTTTCACCAAAGAAGATGTTCAGACGTTCCCCCGTCTCTACATCGACGGCGTAGCCCGGAAACCAGCCAAAGCCCGAGCGGGATTCGTTCGGATCGAGTTGGGGCTTGCCATCGGCATCGGCGTAGGGTAGGATCGAGCGGGCCTCGCGGGGACGCAGCATCTTGGAACCTCCTTGCGTGGGCAAGTTCGCGTAGAGCTCACTCGTATGCCAGCGCGAAGCGGTTTCGACTACGACGCAGCGACTCCATTTCGATTTGTCCTTGGTCAGTACCACGTCGATGTTGTTGAGTTGTTGGAGGGGACTATTCAGTTTGAGCACCGGTACGCGCAGTTGGTCGTCCAGCATGGGGGTGATGACGGATTGGATGGGCGAAAAATTGCGCGTCAAGGTAAAGGGCTGCCAGTAGGCGGGCTCGGGAATTTTGGTAAAAGCCTCCTCCGGGTCGCGGAAGTGGTCCGGACCACCCGCTTCGGTCGCCACAAAATTGAAAGGCCCTTCGCCATCCACGATTCCCGAAAACCACTGTGGCCCATCGGGGTCGGCATAGCTGACCTCCATCCCCAGTACGCCATTGTTGTTGGGCCCATCGCCCGCGTCGGCCGTTTGGGCGACGCTGATCGAAAAACCATAGTCGTCGACCAACTGCTCGTTGAGTTGATCCAGCTCGGTATGCTGGGCAATCACCTCACCGGTGGCTACGTCGGTCAGTTCCCAACGGGCATCGGGGGCGAGTACGTCGTCTTCCATGTTGTCGTCCCGGATGGCCAGCCGAAAGGTTCCCTCCACGATGCGCAGTGGGTGAAAGACTTCCACCTTGATGGGGCCTTGACCGGGAGCGTAAGCCAAACGGCCATCGGCACTGCCCGCTAAGATCGCCTCGTAAGTCTCGGGACTCCATTCGACAAAAATATCGCCCACACCCGCGCCGTCCAAGCGCGTCACCGTAGGCCCCTCCCCAAACTGGCTCCGCAAGCGTTGGTCCACCAAGGGGCGCGGGACCACGGAGTAGGTCTGCGCAATGGGGCGCGTGATAAAAGGCGTCTGTTGGCCCTCCGCCAGGCCGTTTTCAAATTTGAAGGGCAGCCAGTTGTTGTGAGCATAAGAGCGGACTACATAGTGATAGGTCCGGTGATTGATCAGCGGCCCACCCCCAAAGGCATCTTCCGTGATGCGCAGGCTGTGGCGAATGCCCTTGTCTTCCCCGCTCACCATCAACTCGGGTACAAAGGTTACCTCCGGTTCGCCCGGTACGTCTTGGTTGGGGTTGGGGACGGCTTGCCAATTGTAAATTTCGGTAATGCCATTTTTGACGTCCGTCTGCGCCACCAAGCGAGCTTGATCGGGATCGGACAGGTCGGTCGGCACTTCGGCGCGGGGTACTTGGAAAATTTGGTAACCCTCAAATTTGTAGTAGGTACTGTCAAAATATCCGGGCGAGCGGGGGTCTTGCCGGACGTAGTCTTCCAGGCTTTCTCCACCGAACAATATCTCGTCCTCCAGCAAAGCAATCAATTCACCGTCGAGCTCCACCCACTTCACGTCGGGATGCTCGGGGCCCGGGGTGGTCAGCTCGAAACAGTTGTGGAACATGGACTGGATCTGATCGTCGGCGCTCAGTAGCCGGCTGATATCGGGGCAGGGGTATTCCAATTCGGGTACCCAGATGATGCTGTAGGTCAGTTCGTTGATCGAGCCGGGAGAGATGCGCAATGGACCAGTGCCCAAAATCATTTTGGGATCGACATCAGTGGGGCCTAAATTTTCTTGACACATGCTCCAGCCCAGCGGATCGTTGGGGGCCCCGGTAAGTGCGTGCTGGGTAAATTGATCGGAGGCGGGGTCGTAACCCGTCCCTCCCCAGGTCATTTGCGTACCGTCACGCCAGCGGCCCCGCAAGTAGTTATAGTACTCAATGGGCGTCTGTGGATCGGATAAGGGTGAGAGAGCCCCTTGTCCAACAAGCCCGTAATAGCTAAAAGAACTCATCCCCAGCTGTTCTCCAAGTTCCCCGTAGGGACCACTCACCAAGTCGATACCCAGGATGGGAATATCGGTACAATAAGTCGCCACTCCGTGACAATCCGTACAGTCCTGCCCTCCATCCAAAGCATCAGCATTGTAGACGTAGGCCAGATCGCGCAGCGAATCACAGCCGATAAAGTCGTCTTGAAAACAGCCCAAGTCGGGGTCCACCCAGAGGCCAACGCGAGCTTCATTCAGGTGTTCGATCGAACGATTGATGAGTCGGTATTTTTGAAAGGTCGTATTGTTGAGGTGACTGTTATCCTTGAAAGCAAAAGCCTCCGCATGAATTTCCATCCCAATGGCATCCCCGCCCGAATTGGCGTGTGCCCCAGCCGCGTCGTTAAAAATCCAAAAGTCAAGTTGGTCGGGAATGGTCGCCTGAGCCCGCCAACAGATATCAACGACGGGGAAGTCTCCCAGGTGGGGCTCGTAGGCGCCGGCGATACCGCCCTCGTCCCAGAAATCCGCCAGCCCCGCAAAGCCCAGTCTCTCTTCCGGGAGCGCAAAACCGTGTACGTCTTCAAAAAATGGGTTGCCCACAGCCGGCCAGCCCCGAATTTCCTCCGGAATCGTTGCGGGATCGAGCATCACTCCTTCAAAATCCCCACCATTGGCTGCCACGGCCGCTGCCCAGCGACGCCGGTGTTCGCGGATGGCGGCTCCGCTAACGGAAAAAAAGCGATCCCAGTTGCCACAGTTCTCCACGGTAGTTTCCGAATAATCGGTGAGGGGCCCCGGCCAATAATCCGTTTCATCGCCCGCCCTACCGTAGGTTTGAGCCGCTACCTTGAGGTTGTTGCCGGGGTCGACCCCAATCACCCAGAGCGCCGCGGCGTAGATACTGGATACCTCGGGCAGGTTCGACCCCTCGGGCACCCGAGGGACGATGTACTTTCCATAGCTGCCATCCCACCACAGGTCCCCTCCCTGACGCAATCGGGCCCGGACGTTGTTGATCGCCAGTTCCGTCTCGGCCCTGGGCACGGCACAGTCTTGCCGCCAATCAGATGACTTGGATACGGTGGCAGGAGCAGTACTGGAGCGGGGTGGTACGGTACTGGACCAGGCCTCAGCAGTGAATATTATCGTGGTGCTTACGAGTAAACTTAGCCAATATTTGTGGGACATAGCTATCACATTTTGCGCCGATACCATCACCGGAGTGAGGCATCATACGGATGAGTTAAAATAGGCCTTTGACCGTCACGCTTGGACGGGAAAAGTTTTTTAATGAAACAGCTGCTATCTTTCCTAGGTAGATGCTTCCGTGTGGAATAGATCGGAAGCCATCCGGGGTCGACTCAGAGGGAGTCGGGAGTAATTAAGAAGGGCAAGGGGCAAAAATGGGAAAACAGCCTGGCGGGGAATAGATCCCGCCAAGCTGTTTTGCGTAAATTTAGAGGGACAAACGGACGCCCAAGCTGTGCGTACCATTCCACAGGCGCGTGTCGCGGTAGGAATAGTCAATTCCAATGCGCGTATCGCTGCCTCTCTTGACGGGAACATCAAAGGAGATACCCGCCGCCAGGCCCGTGTAGATCGAATCAAAATCGGGGTTGTCCGAACCAATCTCGTACTTGTAAGCCGCCCGGAGGGACAGTACTTGCTTGAAGCTGTATTCCAAACCACCACCCACTTGATCCTGAGCAAAGGAGTTGGCCGTAAAGTTGACCATGATGCTCAGGGTGTTTTTGTCGTTGATGACGACATCGTAACCCGTACCGATGTTCAACATCGAGGGCAATTCAAAACCCTGCGAGCGTTGGAAGTAGGTCAGGGTATATTCGTCGCTACCACTGGGGTTGTTGGCGGGAACGGCCAAACCTTGTCCGCGGAAGGTCATCCGCGAGCCGACGTTACGCAGCGAGATACCAAACTTAAAGTTATCCTGGGGTCCCGTCACGTACTGTACCCCGGCATCGAAAGCGATGGCGGTAGCGGTAACGTCCGACGTTCCTTCCGATACGACGCGGGCCGTGGCCCCCACCGAAATCTTGTTATCGAAGATGTAGGAATAGCTGATGCCGATGTTATTGATCGCGGGAGAAAAGGTAGCTCCCGTACCCGCGGGCTGCGCATCCGTAGTAAAGGGGATGTCGCCCATATCAACGGCCATTACGGAGACTGCAATCGCAGCGTTGTTTTTCAGGCGGGCGGCAAATCCCGCCGCGTTGATGCTGATGCCGGTTCCTTCAAAATAACGAGAATGAGAAAAGTTGAATTCGGTCTTATTGATCCGACCGATTCCAGCGGGGTTGAGACGCATGGCCTCCACCCCAGAGATGGATCCCGTATTCATGGCGTGCAAGCCAGCCGTACGCGCCCAGGGATTCATCAACAACTGTGAGGCACCAGCCTCCCCCTGACGATCAGGATTACCCGCCGTGGCAACATCCGCCCCCAAGAGGAGCAAGGCCAAAGAGAGTACAGTGTATAGATATTTAGTCATTGTCAATTTAAATTTTCAAATTTAATAATGTCCGACCAGGGTCGGAATGATCCCGCCCCATTCTTTCCGAATACCCCCTAGCTAGAGGGCATTCGGAAAAGATTGGTGCAGTGGGCCATTACAATCCCGAGGGATCGAACTGGCGCAGGACGGCAAAGAACTTGAGCACGCGCTCTCCTTTGCCTGGCGCATTGACGTGGATCAAATAAGTCCCACTCGCCACGGTAATACCGCTGCTGTTTTTCAAATCCCACTCCAAGTCGGGATTGATCTGCCGCGTAGCCGCACCGACCCCATTGGGTTCGCCCGGCGTTTCATTCCGCTGGTAACGGCGGATGAAGCGTCCGTCGAGGGAGAAGATATTGATGTCACACTCCGCGGGCAAGTTGGTAATTTTGACCGTGTTCGTAAACTGGGACGTTTCGTAAATCGAGTAGCCGTAGTACGGGTTGGGTACCATTCTGATCTGATCCAGCTCCTCATCAAACTCCGCTTGAGTGGTGAGCGCTGATTTCTCAGCACCGTTGAAGCTGAAGCGGTAAGCGGGGTGGCGGTTGTTCGAACCATCACCAATCGACGTCTGGTACGGGTTGTCTACCCGCAGACGGAAAGTGATGTCGTTCGGAATCAAACCGGTGTTGCCACTTCCCAGAGGATCCAGCGTCGTAGCCAGCGGCATACAAGTCCAAGTGATAAACGAAAGCGGATCTACCTTTTGGAAACTAGAGCCGTTGAGGCCTTCCCACAATTCCTCACAACCGTCGTAAGACTGGCGCGTCACGTAGATAAAGTGGTGACCACCCGCGTATACGGGATACATATCGGTATTGCTGCTGGGATTGATCAGCTCGGGGATGAACACCTCCGAGGTGGGATTCCACATCATATCACGACCATTACCATTGTCGGGCAAGAAGCCACAAAGGTTCTCCAGGCCAGCTTCGGTTAGCGAGGCGCAATCATAGGTCGTATTTTCCCCAAAGAAGATGTTCAGGCGCTCGCCAGATTCCACGTCGATGGCGTAGCCAGGGAACCAGCCAAAACCGGGGCGGGATTCCGAAGCATCCACATCGGGAAGGCCGTCACCGTTGTTGTCGTTGGGCGTTACCGAGGGGGCGGACCGTACGTCGAACATCTCCGTACCACCTTCGGTCGGCTTGTTGGAACCGATGGAGCTGAAGTAGAGGCGCGAAGCGGATTCTACGACCACACAACGACTCCACTTACTCTTGTCGGAGGTCATTATGATGTCCACATTGTTCAGTACGTCGAGCGTACCGGCCAAGCGAACCTGTGGGTTTCTCAACTGATTGTCCCAAGCCGGCGTCAGCAGGACGTTACCATCGAGGATCGGACGGTAGTCTACCAGGCGGTAGGGCTGCCAGTAGCCGGGGGCCATCTGGGTGACGAAAGACTGATTCGGATCGTCTACGTTGTCGGGTTCGTTAGAGCCCGTTTTGATAAAGTTGAGGGGGGGCTGGTCGTTGTCGATGACCCCGTTGAACCATTGCTCTCCGAGTTCATCTACGTATTCTACCTCGATACCCAGGGCACCGTTGTTGCCTTCTCGGCTACCCGCATCCAAGGTCTGCTCAATCGAGATGGAGAAGCCAAATTCACCGATGATCTGTTCGTTGAGGGTTTCGATGCTCCGATCGGAAAATACGGTATCGGAATTGCTCAAATTGACCATCAACCAACCGGCATCTTGTTCGAGAATGGTATCATTCATGATGCTATCACGGAAGTACAGTTCGTAGTCACCGTCCTGAATTTCGAGTGGGTTGTAGACCGTCACGTTGATGGGGCCCTGACCGGGCTTGTACACCACGCTACCGTCGAACGAACCACCTAAGATCGCATCGCGAGTCTCGTCGGTAATCTCCACAAATTTACCCCCAACTCCCGATCCTTCCAGACGCGTAACCTGCGGACCGTCGCCGTACTGAGCGTTCAGACGCGAATCGACAATCGGACGTGGTACGACCGTAAACTGACGGATGTTGTTGTTGCTGGGAATGTAGGGTCTTTGCTGTCCTTGCGGGTTAATTTCTTGCTGGTTGAAAGTCAACCAGTTGTTGTAACCGTAGGCAATGACGGTGTAGTAGTACGGACGGTGGTTAATCAGGTTGCCACCACCAAAGCGGTCTTCCGTGATGCGGAAGGTATGCTTGATCCCCTCGTCGACCCCTTCGACCTCAAGCTCCGGTACGTAGATGGCTTCGGGTTCGCCGGGCAGATCCCGGTTGGGATTCACAACGGCGTCCCAGTTGTAAATGGTACGGATACCATTCTTCAAGTCAACGCTTTCGACCAAACGCGCCTGATCCGGATCATTGAAATCCGAGGGAGGCGTGGCGCTGGGCAATTGGTAAATCTGGTAGCCTTCGAACTGGTAGAAGTAAATGATACTATCGTCGCGGGGAGCAGCCAGGTCAAGCTCGATGTACTGCTCGCGGAAGTTGTTCGAAATCGGGTTCTCGTTGGAGAGTACCGCAATGATTTCTTCGTCCAGCTCTACCCAATCTACGTCGGGAGCCCAGGGGCCATTGGTCAACTCAAAACAGTTGTTGAACAGCGACTGAGCGATGTCATCCGCTACGAAGAGTTTGGTCAAGTCAGGACAGGGGTAGGTCAAGTCTGGAACCCAGACGACTCCGATAATCAGCTCGTTGATCGTACCGGGACGCAGCAAGAAGGGACCGGAAGCTTGGATGGTCCGGCGATCCCCCAAACCGAGGTTCTGCGAACACATGCTCCATCCACTTGCGTCGTCGGGACGTTCGGTAAAGGCATAGTTGATAAACTCGGTACTGATGGGGTTGTAGCCCGTTCCACCCGCGGTGAAACGCGTACCATCCCGCCAAGAACCGGATAGGTAGTTGTAGTATTCGATGGCTTCCTGCGGGTCCGTCATCGCTTGGATGGGGTTGTAGCCCCCGTTATCGTAGTAGGTAAACGAAGACATTCCGATTTCTTCCCCAAATTCATCCAGGGGTCCCCGGAAGTAATCGACGCCCAGTGCGGGAATCTCGGTACAATAGGTCGCAACCCCTGCTCCACAATCGTTACAAGTCGCTTCTCCATCCAGGTCATCCGCATTGTAAACGAAGGCCAAGCTCCGCGAGGTATCACAACCCACAAAGTCATCTCTAAAGCAACCCAAATCGGGATCTACCCACATGGCAAAATACGTACTGTCAATGATCTCGATCGCCCGGTTGATCAGACGATAACGTTGGAAAGTCATGTCGTTGATCTGATCGTTGGTCGTGTAAGCAAAAGCCTGGACCTGGATCTCCATCTGGATCTGGTCCCCGTTGGATTCGGTGTGGATACCACCGGCATCGTTGTAGCAATAAAAGGTTTGTTCCGTTGGGGGGAATTGGTTTTCGTCACAACCCCGAATCTGGATGATGGGAAAATCTCCCAGTTGGGGTTCGTAGATACCAATTTGACCACCTTCGTCCCAGAAACCAGCCAGACCGTTAAAGCCTTTATTGCCACTGGGCAATTCAAAACCGTGGATGTCGAAGAAGTAAGGGTTACCCAAACCAGGCCACCCCCGAACATCTTCGGGGATCGTTCCCGGATCGAGCTCTACGCCCGAAGGGTCACCACCATTGGCCGCTACCGCTTCTTCCCAAGCACGACGGTGCTTGATGATGTTGGTATCGGCAACGACGAAGAAGCGGTCCCAGTTGACACAAGTATCAACACCTACCTGTCCTTCATCCGTCAGTGGTCCCGACCAGAAGTCGGTTTGTCCCGAGCTTCTTCCGTAGGTTTGACAAGCTACCTTCAAGTTGTTACCGGGGTCAATACCTCCCAGCCAGACGGCACCGGCAAAGATCGCCGCTACTTCCTCCAGACCAGACCCTTCCGGTACTCTTGGCACAATATAGTTACCGTTACTCCCATCCCACCAGAGGTCACCACCGGTGAGCAAACGTGACCGGACGTTGTTGACAGCCATATCACGACCGCGTGTAGATAGCTCACAGTCCATCCGATAGGAGGCCCGATCTGCTTGTTCTTTCTTGGGCTTAGTTGCCTTTTGCAGGTTGGGGTTGACGTGAGCGGATGCCATTCCCATGGCCGACAACCAAACCAACAATACCAAGCCATATTTAAAAAGTCGCATGATATTTATTTTTATTAGTTATGTTTAATGTACTCTGCTTAGAATTCAAAAATTGCTCCCAGGTAAATTCTTCTCGGCAAGCTGAAGAAGTTGGGATTCAGCACCCGCCATTGGTACGCATCAATGAAGGATTGTAGGTTACCCGTAGAGGAAACCTCTGCCAGACGCTGCTGTCCCTGCTCCGAGTTGAGGAAACCATCATCGTCAGGCGAACCCGTCAAGGGGTATACCCGAGTAATGTTTCTCGTATCCAGTAGGTTCTGTACCCGGAGGTAAACGTTCAAGCCCAGCTTGTTCTTAGCCTCTGGCCCGGTCAGGCGGAAGTTTTTATCCACTCGAAGGTTGAGCGAGAAGTTCCAGGGCAAACGAGCACCGTTGATCTGACCAACCGTACCGTTGGCATCGAGGATATCCGCCTGTCCTTTAACCGTGTAAGGACGACCCGATACGGCGATGGCCTGTAGGTTGACCCCAAATTCGGAGAGGATGTCCTTGCCAAAAGCGGTAGGACCATTGTAGCGGCTGCCCGAAGCAAAGCGGTAGTCGATCGTACTTACGATCCGGTGACGTTCGTCAAAGCTGAGGGGGAAGAGCGTCCGGATCAGACCCCGGTTGGTAATACCCCGGCGATCGTTGGCATCCGAACCCGTACCGTCCGCAAACTGCAAGGTGTAGTTGGCGGTAAAGGTTACGTTACCCGTTCTTCTCAAGTCGTACTGGAGGGTAAAACCCTTTACGGTACCAAAGTCGATGTTGCCAAAGGTTTCGTAAGTCGTAATCGTCGGGATGAACAGGAAGTTACGACGCTGGATCATGTCCCGCATTTCCTTGTAGTAAACCGCGATTTTCAGTGCGGAGGAGTTGGACAGTCTCTGCTGGAAACCGACCTCGTAGTCGATCGTCCGCTGGGGACGCAAATTGGCGTTGGGAACGCGAGCCGCTTGGCTTTCTTCCCAGTAGAAGTAGTCGAGGGCCGTAGCACGGTCGACGTTGATGCCCAGTGCAGCGGGACGCTGAACGAGGATGTCGTAGTGGGCAAAGAAGTTGGCCGCATCCGAAATCGGGAAGGAGAAGGCCAAACGCGGCATCCAGTTGACCTGGGGCTCGTAATCTTCAAAAGACGTATTGGGATCAAAGCTGGGATCCTTGATGTTGTTGACCTGATTCTCGTACAACTTGGGGTTGACTACCCCACCACCAAAGATCAAACGACCATCGTTGACGGGAGAACCGCTGGCGGTGTACCACTGGTCGCCCTGGCGGAAAGCCTGGATGTTGTCCGATTCGGGGTCCGTGACGTAGACCTTGAAGTCTTCACCAACCCCCGAGGGAATGTCCTGATCGGGAGCCAAGTTTCTAAAGTCTTCTACCGACATGACTTCGTACAGGGAGTAAGGATCTTTCAACACCTTGGTATTGGCATCGTAGCGGTCTACCCGCAGTCCCAAACGGAAGATGATGTCTTTGTAGGAAAATTTATCCTGAATGTAAGCCGCCGAGTAGTTGGGTTGGATGGAGGCTACGGGGAAAGTCCGTACCCCGTTGGCATCGGTGGCGCGGAAGAAGTCATCAAACGTTACATCGTTACCCAGTCTTTCTCCGGTGTAGGAGAAACCGTAGTAGTTCAGGTCGATCAGCGTAAACTGGTCGTTGAGTTCCTGGGCGGTGAAGAGGTCAAGCGAGAGGCGATCGGGGTCAATTCCGTCGACGTTGACAAATTCGTTGTCGTTCAGGCCAAGTAAAGAGCGAACGTTGCGGGCAAAGCCAGCCGCGCTAACCGATGGGGCCAGACCGGGACGGAAGATACCGACCGTATCGTTACCCAAAATGGTGTCTCTTATAAAGTTCATGCTATCGATACCCGCCAGGCTGACGTTGGCCTGCTGGCGAGCGATCCGCCAGAGGTTCCGCGGGTTGAGGTCGTAGCCCCGATTGAAGCGTTGCTCAAAGATGATCCCGAAACGGATCGAGTGGGTCCCCTTGTCCGAACCACCGGGGTTCAGGTCAAAGCTACTACTGACATTGATCGTGATGAGTTCGTTGTCAATTTTTTCCGATGCGTTGAACACCTGACCTACGTTGGTGTGGTTATCCCAAATTTCGTTGACCCCTGCGGTAAAGAAACCGTTGAAAGCCACGAAGCTGTTGTCGTTGCCACCGTCACTGGCGTTGTTGTAATTGGCCAGTACGGGGTTGTGAATACTGGGCGTAAATCCTTGGAAGGTACGCGTGTAATCGGTATGTACAAACCGGAAGGGATCCTGCTCTACACCGAAGGAAGGAATCCACTGGTAATCAAAGGTTCCGACGTGACCGTAGCGGAACAGATTATCGCCGTGGCGGAAATCATCCCGATCGTAAAAGCGTCTTTCGTAACCCGCCTGCAAAACGTATTCTACATTGCTAAACAAGCTGCTTTTGGCATTTTCTTCCGCTCCGGCTTGGGCATTGGCATCGGCCACGTCGCTCAGACGGTGACGGAAGCGAATGTTACCCCGCCAGCGAGTATCGTTTTCGAAGGGGTTGTTGTGGGAGTTGAAGACCCGCCAGTTGGCACCAGTCTGGTTGTTCTCTCCCGGAGTAAAGCGATCCGTACGATCGGAGTAGGAACCCGTCAGGGTAATGTCGATGGCCTTACTCAAACGAGCGTCGATTTTGGCCGTCAGATCCAGGCGCTCCTCCTCTTCGAAGGGCTGGAAGCCGAGTACGTCTACATCCTCATTGGTGATAAAGTGACCGCCGGGTACCAGACCCGTTCCAAAGGATACTACCGGGTTGGCTTCCAACTCGGCCAGGGCCTCATCACTAATGCGGTAAATGTCGGAGCCAGGAGCATCATCATCCTTGAGTTCGCGGTACTGCATCGAGACCCGAAAACCGATGATCGACTCTCCACTTTTCTTCTTGAGAATCGGACCACTCAGGTTCGCACTGATGAGGTTGTAACCAAAATCGTCTAGAAATTCCGAGGTTTCCAATTCCAGGGCACCAGTGTAGCGGTTGGAAGGACCTTTGGTGGTGATGGAGATGATCCCCCCTACTACGTCACCGTACTGGGCTTCAATCCCCCCGGTGATGACCTGGAGCTGGTCGATTTCGGACTGGGGGATCAAACTTCCCGAACCCGATACCCGAATACCATCGATGTAGTAGTCGGTACCGTCAGCCCGCGATCCCCGGACGCTGATGTTGTCGCCCTCGTCAGCTTGCGAAAGACCGGCCGTGTTGGCGGCCAGTGCCGTAATGTCTTTGGTAGGTAAATTTCGGATTTGTTCACCCGTGATGACACCACCCGAAGTGGTGTTGTCCTGCTCGATGAGCGGAACTTTAAATTCGCGGACGACGACCGTGGTCAAGTCAATTCCGGTGCTGCCACCGCCACCCAATTGTACATCGAGCTTGTTGCTTTGACCGGCCTTTACGACCACCCCCGTAATCCGGTTGGTGGGGTACCCGATGTAAGAAACTTCAACGTCGTAGGTACCGGGGTCTACGTTCAGCTTGAAGTTACCGTCGAAATCTGTACTGGTACCCGTCACGTACACCCCGTTTTGATTCAGGATCACGGTAGCACCAATCAGATCATCGCCGTTGTCTACATCAGTCACTTTTCCTCCTACGGATGTCTGGGCCATCCCCCAGAAACTCATAAGAACAAAAGCTAGTGAGAATAGTAAATAACGTGCCATACAGTTGCATTTTGTAAATTATGTAAAAAGCTAGATTCCAGAATAACGCACAATGTTAAGAAATTTAACGTTCTTTTCAAAAATTTTTAAAGTGCCCCCGTCGGTCCTTTGACAAACGAAACACTCGCAATTTTTGTCCCCAAAATCTTCCTAAAATTAAGGCATTTATCGGTGGATCAGAGGACCATAAATTACCCTTTAGTCAGGTTTCTATTTTTGTGTTCTTGGGTTCGATGGTCGCTAAAACGACTTTGGGATGCTTCTCCTTGCCGAGCCGTGTACCGCCCAGCGTAAGAATCCTAATCCACCTCCTGGGCTGGATTTCGACTGTATTCGGTCGCCCGGATCTTACGCAAAAGGACTTCGGCTAACCGCTGCTTGGACTCCCTGGTCCAACCCGCCACGTGAGGAGACAGAATGACGTCGGGCCGACGGTACAGCGCTTCGTAAGTACGGCTTTCCGCTTCGCTAAAAGTCGCCACTTTTTCGTTCTCAAAAACGTCCAAACAGGCTCCTCCCACCCGACCACTCGACAGGGCGGCCAGCAGGTCGCTCGTACGGACCACCTGGCCCCGGGAAGTATTGATGATAATGACCCCCTCCCGACAGGCTTCCAAAAAGGAAGCATCCACCAAATGGTGTACCTCCGCCGTCAGGGGCAGGTGCAGACTGATGATGTCGGCCTCGGCCTGAATCTCAGCCAGATCGCTGTTGCGGACGCTCGAAAATTGATCGGAAAAAAAAGGATGGTACTTGTCGTAAGCCAGGATCCGGACGCCAAAGGATTCCAATTTGCTGGCGAAAGAACGACCGGTATTTCCAAAGCCAATGATGCCCACGGTTTTGCCCCACAATTCCCAACCCCGCATGGCCTCGCGGCGCCAGATGCGGTCCCGTACACCGCGGTCCGCAGCCAACAAGTTGTTGGCCAGGGCCAGGAGCATGCCCATGGCGTGTTCCGCCACTGCGTTGCGGTTGCCTTCGGGAGCGCTGTGCACCGCCACCCCTCGCTCCGCCGCGTAGGCCAGGTCGATGATTTCCAAACCCGATCCCAACCGACCGATAAAACGCATTTGAACGGCGGCATCGAGCATGGCACGATCCACCCGAATTTTACTGTTGATGATCATACCCACGTAATCTTTGACGCGCTGTCGCACGGCCTCCAGACTGATCTGGGGTTCGTAAACGCAGCGGAAGCCCATTTGCTCCAAGCCATCGATGAGCAGCGGATGTACGCCATCGGTAATCAGTACCTGTTGCATATTTTCACGGGTTGTACGTGGTGTAACGTAAAGCTAGGGATAAATGCTGGGCCCAAAGCGGCCGGTAATGCGCTGATTCGGAAAAGTGTCGGATGACTTACTATCTTTAGTCGAGCACAAGTGCTCGCTCCACGGATTGGAATGGCGCTGGCGGCAATGAAGATATGTACATTGGAATGGATCTCGGTGATTGGCAATCGGGACGGTAGCTCGGAAACAGATCGAAGAAATATATTGTTCAATTCTCCGCAGCCGTACCACCAGCAAACCCAGCCATTGTGGTGCCTCACCACCGATTTTGCCCCACGGGCTGCCCCGAATCGGGCGATCACCATCCTTGCCCAAGCCCTGTTGAGGGGTGGTCTGTACGCCCCTTTACACCCGCCGAGGGCAAAATATTGTAAAATCAATGGAGCAAAGAGATGGCATTGTGGCTTGACTGGCGTACTTTTGCCCCCAAATTCAGAAACTCTTTAACTATGCCAAGAGATACCTCCATCCAGTCGGTGCTGATCATCGGTAGTGGGCCCATCATCATTGGGCAAGCTTGTGAATTTGATTATTCGGGGACCCAAGCCTCTCGTTCCTTACGCGAGGAAGGGATTGAAGTCACCCTGATCAACTCCAACCCGGCCACCATCATGACCGACCCGGTTACGGCCGATCACATCTACCTCCTACCCCTCACCGTCGAGAGTATCGTCCAGGTGCTGGAAGAACGCCAGATCGACGCCGTACTCGCCACCATGGGTGGACAGACCGCGCTCAACCTCGCCATCGAAGCGGGCAAGCAGGGCGTCTGGGAAAAGTACAATGTTCGACTGATCGGCGTTGACCTCGACGCCATCGAACTGGCGGAAAATCGCGAGGCTTTCCGCGAGCACGTCGTCAGCATTGGCATGAAGGTAGCGCCCTCCCACATCGCCAATTCCTTTTTGGAAGGCAAAGAGGCGGCGCAGAAAATTGGCTTCCCCCTCGTCATCCGTCCGTCCTACACCCTGGGGGGTACCGGAGGCGGCTTTGTACACGACCCCGCCAAATTCGACGAGGCCCTGCGGCACGGACTCAACACCTCCCCCACCCACGAAGTACTGGTGGAAAAAGCCGTACTGGGTTGGAAAGAATTTGAACTGGAACTGCTGCGCGACTCCAACGACAACGTCGTCATCATCTGTACGGTGGAAAACCTGGACCCCATGGGTATCCACACCGGCGACAGCATCACCGTGGCTCCGGCCATGACCCTGAGCGATACCGCCTACCAAAAGATGCGCGACGATGCCATGCAAATGATGCGCTCCCTGGGCAACTTCGCGGGAGGCTGCAATGTACAGTTTGCCCAAAACCCCGAAACGGAAGAACTCATCGCCATCGAGATCAACCCCCGGGTATCGCGATCCTCCGCCCTGGCGAGCAAGGCCACGGGTTATCCCATCGCCAAAATCGCCGCCAAATTGGCCATCGGCTATACGCTGGACGAATTGAAAAACCAGATTACCCAAACCACCTCGGCCTACTTCGAACCCACGCTAGATTACGTCATCGTCAAGATGCCCCGTTGGAATTTTGAGAAATTCTACGGCGCGGACCACAGCCTGGGCCTGCAGATGAAGTCGGTGGGAGAAGTGATGGCCATCGGGCGCAATTTCTTGGAAGCCCTGCAAAAGGCCTGTCAGAGTCAGGAAAACAACCGCACGGGTTTGGGAGCCGACAAAAAGGAATGGATCCGCACCTCGGACATCCTCCAACGGCTGGAGGAGGTGAGCGACGACCGCATCTACCGCCTGAAGGATGCCCTACGCTTGGGCGTTCCCGCCAAAACGGTCCGCAAACTGACCTTGATCGATCCCTGGTTCATCAACCAGATCAAGCGCCTGGTCAAGATGGAGGAAAGACTGATGCGGTACAACGTCGCCGAAGACATTCCCGAGGACTTTTTCCGCCAACTCAAGGAAACCGGCTATTCGGATGCCCAGATTGCCTGGTTGCTACGGATTGGGGAAAAGGAGGTGACGCGGCAACGCAAGAAGCTCAATATCCGGCGCACCTTCAAACTGGTAGATACCTGCGCCGCGGAGTTTGAAGCACAAACGCCGTACTACTATTCTACCTTCGACGAAGAAAACGAAAGCATCCCCACCGACAACAAGAAGATCATCGTCCTTGGCTCGGGTCCCAACCGGATCGGTCAGGGCATCGAGTTTGACTACTGCTGCGTCCACGGCCTGATGGCCATCAAGGAGGCGGGCTACGAATCGATCATGATCAACTGCAACCCCGAAACGGTATCGACCGATTTTGACGTTGCGGACAAGCTGTACTTCGAACCCGTTTACTGGGAGCACATCGAAGAGATCTTAGAACTGGAAAAACCGGAGGGCGTCATCGTACAGCTGGGTGGACAGACGGCGCTCAAGCTGGCGGCCGAATTCCACCGGCGGGGCATCAAGATTTTTGGTACCAGCTTTCCTTCCATGGACCTGGCCGAAGATCGGGGGGCCTTCTCCGATTTGCTCAAGGAATTGGGTATCCCCTACCCCGACTACGGGGTGGCCAACGATACCGACCAGGCCCTGGCCATCGCCAACCGGGTGACCTACCCGGTACTGGTCCGGCCTTCCTACGTACTGGGCGGACAGCGGATGCGTATCGTCATCAACGATGAGGAGTTGGAACGCCACGTACTGAGCATTTTCAAACATTTGCCCGACAATAAAATCCTGGTCGACCAGTTTTTGGAGCGGGCCAAAGAAGCCGAAATCGACGCCATTTGCGACGGGGAGGACGTCCACATCATGGGCATCATGGAGCACATCGAACCGGCCGGTATCCACTCGGGCGATAGCTCCGCCGTACTGCCTACCTACAGCCTCTCCGAACGGGCCATTGAGCAGATGATCGAGTATACCAAACAATTGGCTTTTGCCCTGAAAATCAAGGGCTTGATCAATATTCAATTCGCCATCAAGGACGATAAGGTCTACGTCATCGAAGCCAACCCCCGGGCCTCACGGACGACGCCTTTCATCGCCAAGGCCTACAAAGATCCCTACCTCAAGATCGCTACCCAGGTCATGATCGGGACGCACAAGCTCAAGGATTTCGACATCACCAAAGAACTGGAAGGTTACGCCATTAAGGTCCCCGTATTCTCTTTCAATAAATTTCCCAATGTCGACAAGCAACTCGGACCGGAGATGAAATCCACCGGCGAGATGATCCGCTTTATCCCCGACCTGCAGGATCCCTTCTTCCGGGAATTGGATCGCAACCGGTCGATGTACCTCACGCGCTAAACTACCTTGGTATGAAAACCAAACAGGAGATCGTTGAAAATTGGTTGCCGCGCTACACGGGCACCGCGCTCGAAGACTACGGCGATTACGTCTTGCTCACCAATTTTTCCCACTACGTGGAGCTCTTTGCCGAGTGGCACGGAGTGGAAATCCAGGGGAAAGATCGCTCGATGCCCTCCGCAACGGCGGGGCGCATCTCGATCATCAACTTTGGGATGGGCAGCCCCAACGCGGGAACGATCATCGACCTGTTGACCGCCATCCAGCCCAAGGCGACGCTGTTTTTGGGTAAATGCGGTGGTTTGAAAACCAAATTGAATAAGGTGGGCGACCTGATCCTACCCATCGCCGCCATCCGGGGAGAGGGTACCTCGAACGATTACATGCCCCCCGAGGTACCCGCTCTTCCCTCCTTCGCACTGCAAAAAGCCATCTCGACCACCATCCGCGAATACGATCGCGACTACTGGACGGGAACGGTGTACACCACCAACAAACGCGTTTGGGAACACCGGGAGGATTTTAAAGAATACCTGCGCACCCTCCGCCCCATCGCCATCGACATGGAAACCGCCACGATCTTTATTGCCGCCTTTAAAAACCACATTCCCGCCGGTGCCCTACTCCTGGTGTCGGATATTCCGATGGTGCCCGAAGGCGTAAAGACCGAACGGAGCGACCAAAGGGTGACGGAAGATTACGTACAACTCCACCTCAAAATCGGGATCGACTCGCTCAACCAGCTCATCAATAATGCACTCACCGTCAAGCATTTGAGGTTCTAGCCCAAGCACCGACGCGCTCCCCTATCCGACCTGCCAACGATCCGTCCAAGGCCCCTGGTCCGTGGGTTCAATGACGTTTTTCTGCATTACTTCCAGGAACTCCGCCCGGGGAATGCTGCGCCCACCGAGGCTTTCGAGATGGTCGGTCTTTTGCTGGCAGTCGATCAGCCAGTAGCCCCGGTCCCGGAGGTAGCGAACGAGGCTGATGAATCCAAATTTGGAGGCATTGCTGGCCCGGGCGAACATGGATTCTCCGTAGAACACTTTGCCGAGGGCGAGGCCGTACAGTCCCCCCACCAGCTCCTCCCCCCGCCACACTTCGCAAGAATGGGCAAAACCCAGCTCGTGCAGCTGACAGTAGGCCGCAATCATCTCCTCACTGATCCAGGTACCACCGACCTGACCGGGGCGGTACTGGCTTTGGCAAGCGCGCATGACGGCTTCGAATTGGGTATCGAAGCTGAGGGTAAATTTCTTTTGGTTGAAATAGGGACGCATGCTTTTGGAGACCTTGAGTTCGTCGGGGAAGAGGACAAAGCGGGGATCGGGCGACCACCAGAGGATGGGGTCTTCGGGATTGAACCAGGGGAAAAGCCCAATGCGGTAGGCGTGGAGCAGCCGATCGGTCGATAGGTCACCGCCGATGGCGAGGATGCCATCCTCGTTGGCCAGTTCGGGATGGGGGAAGGCGATGTGGTCTTTGGACAGCCAGAAAACGGGCATAGCTACATGGAGGGTCGGATAAAAAAATAGCAATGATGTGGATGGATCATTGCTATGTACGCCCTCAGAAACTTGGTGTTTTTGAAGACGAAAAAATTTATTACAAACTTAGTCTTTATCTTTTTCGATCACCACCGACAGGCCGCGTTCAATCAGGGCGTCCTTGAGGGGGCGAAGTACTTTGAAGGGGGCCGTCTTGACGATGGCCTTGCCCTTGAAGTGGATCAGTAAGGAACACTGTTCCGCCTGCTCCGAATCGTGGTTGAGCACTTCTATAAAGCAGCGGATCACCCACTCGAAAGTATTGACGTCGTCGTTGAAGACGACGAGCTGAGCGGGATTGCCACTATTTACATCGGCCACTTCCTCCACGACAACAACTTCCTCTAGCTCTTGGGTACTATTGTGATATAACAGCATCTTAATTAGATTTTTGAATTAGCCTACTAAGCAGTTAAACTAGTTCAGGCTCGCCAAAGTTGCCTTTACTTGGTCAAAATTCGGTAAGTCGCCCGCGGATTCCAACACCTCGGCGTAGCGAATGATTCCCTCTTTGTCGATCACGAAGGCCGAACGCTTAGCCACGCCCTTCATATCGAGCACAAAATCCTCGTACAGCGAGCCGTAAGCCTGGGCGACGTTTTTGTTAAAGTCGGAGAGCAAGGGGAAGTTGAGTTTTTGATCCTCCCGAAATTTCTCCAAGGTAAACAAGGAGTCGACCGAAACGGCAAGCACTTGAGCATTCGTGTTGTTATAGCTAGCGATATCGTCCCGCATCGTACAGAGCTCGGTGGTACAAACGCCAGTAAAGGCCAGGGGGAAAAATAAGAGTACGACGTTTTTACCACGGTAATCTTCGAGGGAGACCTCGGACTTGTCGAAAGCTCGCAAAGTAAAATTAGGGGCCTTATCGCCAACGGTTACGCTCATAGTCAGGTATTGTTAGGGATTGTGAATAAGCAATCAGGATGGTTGCGTGTTCAAAAATAGCAACGTAAAGATACCAAAAAAGCCGAAAAATAGGGCGCTTTGGGGAGAATTTGCGGAAGATTAAGGTGCCAAAGTTTCATGAAAAAGACACATCGCGCGTATCTCGAACTCCACTTCGCCGTTTTCTTGTTTGGTTTTACCGCCATCCTGGGGGACCTGATCTCGCTGGCGGCCACCACCCTGGTGTGGTGGCGGGTGCTGCTCACCTCCATCAGCCTACTTTTTCTCATCCGCGGAGGCCGGCAACTCGGTGCCCTCCCCCGCTCCCTGATCCTACAATACATGGGCATCGGCGTGCTCGTCGGCCTGCACTGGATCACCTTCTTTGGTGCCATCAAATATTCCAACGCCTCGGTCTGCCTGGTCTGTATGGCGACCACCTCCTTTTTTACCGCCCTGCTCGAACCCCTGCTCCTGCGTCAGCCCACCCGCGCCTACGAAATCCTCCTGGGGCTCCTCATCATCCCGGGCATGGCCCTCATCGTACGCAGCCTCGATTGGAGCATGCTCACGGGCGTCGGCCTGGGGCTCCTCTCCTCCCTACTGGCCGCCCTCTGCGCCATCCACAACAAAAAAATGGTCGACCGCGCCGACCCCCTCAGCATCACCTTCCTCGAACTGAGTAGCGCCTGGCTCTTCATCAGCTTCCTACTGCCCCTACTCTACTACCAAAATCCCGACCTCCCCTTCTGGCCCCGCGACTGGGATTGGGGCTACTTGCTCATCCTGGCGCTGCTCTGTACCACCTTGGCCTACGTCCTGGCCCTGCGCTCGCTCCAGCACCTCTCCGCCTTCGCCGCCAACCTGACCGTCAACCTCGAACCCGTCTACGGCATCGTCTTGGCCATCTTTCTACTCCAAGACAACAAGGAGCTCAACCCCAATTTTTACGGGGGCGGTCTCATCATCCTGATCGCCGTTTTTAGCTACCCCCTGCTCAAATCGCGTTTTGAAAAGCCAGCCGTAGAGCAGCAATGAGCGAGCGGATCAATTGTAAAACTGGGTCATTTGCTCTACAAACTCCAGGCCGTGGTGGGTACCGTTGTACCGAAAGGCAAAGGAAACGGTCTTGACTTCGGCCAGGCCCAGCTTATCCCGAGTGAGGGTGGCCTCCAGGATTTTGAGTCGGACCCAAAAGACGCTGCCCTGCACTTCCAGTGGGAGGATGCGGACTACGGGTAGGGAGCTACCCCCCTTGCGCAGTTGACGCTTGAGGTCACGCGGGCCCACGACTTTGATGGTGTAGTGCCGCCGCGTATCGGGCAGGACCGTCGCGATACTCGCGTCGCTCATGACGTAGAGCGTACTCGAAGCCCGTTTTTTGGTTTTCAGGCCCCGGACGTACTCGGTAAGTACGAAGCGGTACAGGTTCGTCGAATCGGCAGTGGTGGTATTGAGACGGACTTGAGCGGGGAGAACGTTGACGCCAAAGAAGAGCAGGCAGCACCCGAGCAGGCAGGGAATGTGGTAGTTCATGATACAATCGTTAGATGGAAAACCTTCAGGTGGGCAGTCCAACAGAAGATAAGACTAAAAACCGTAGCATGCCAGTTTCCCTAGTGGATTTCACTACCTTTGCCGCAATCAACAAACACCACGCTATGCCACGCGAAATTGATGCCTTGGGGGCTTACTGCGAACGGTGGAGCACGGCACAATCGACGCTCCTCCACGAATTGGAACGCGAGACGCACCTCAAGACCCTGGCCCCGCAGATGATGTCGGGGCACCTACAGGGCCGGCTCCTGAGTCTGCTGAGCCAGTTGTGCCAACCCCGGGTCATCCTAGAAGTTGGGACTTTTACGGCCTACGCTACGCTCTGCCTCGCCGAGGGCCTTCCTCCCGGGGGCAGGCTCCACACCATCGAGGTCAACGAGGAGCTGGCCTACCTCATCCGCAAGTACATCCGGCGGGCGGGTGGGGAGGATCGCATCCAATTGCACCTCGGCGACGCAGCGGAGCTCATCCCCCAAATCGAGGGGGATTTTGACCTGGTCTTAATCGCCGCGGGGAAAATGGAATACGCCCGCCACTACGACCAGGTGATCGACCGGCTGCGGCCGGGGGGGATGCTCCTGGCCGATACCGTCCTG
>ERZ1740065.310-NODE-310-length-25112-cov-5.646686_pt1 | contig 25112 bp, 24 predicted proteins | sample MGYA00581738_ERZ1740065 | MGnify/ENA primary metagenome ERZ1740065 (study PRJEB43018, sample SAMN04849749) | marine metagenome | isolation source: floating plastic debris | place: Pacific Ocean | collected 2008-09-01 | study: EMG produced TPA metagenomics assembly...
GTAGCGGGTGCCGAAGCGGTAATCGATGGAGTAATGGAACCAGTCGCCGCTGGCGCGCAGCAGGTTCGACATATGGGTTTTGCCCAGCCCGGACATTCGGTAGACAAGAAAGGATTTGCGCGGGGCGGCTCGCCAGACGGCGGCGGAAGAATAAAGCATGTGGCGCGTCCTGACGGCAGTAACGAGGATCAGTCGTAACCGCCCCCATGAGAGGGGTCAATCGGTCTGGCGCGGGACAAAGACGTTCTGCAGGGCCGCCCAGAGCCGCCCGTCGAGCACTGCCAAACCAAGGGCAAGCAGGGCAAAGCCCGCATAGGCGTTCGGGTTCAATGCCTCCCCCAGCACAACTGCGCCGAGGACGATGGCAAAGGGGGCACCCAGCAAGGTGACCAACATCAGGTTGCCGCTGCCCGCGCGGGACAGAACATAGTAATACAGCAAATACGCCCCGCCTGTTGCGATCACCGAATAGTAGACGATGGCCACAAGCGTCAGGGGTTGCAGATCCATCCGGATCGGCCCTTCGACAAGCAGCGCAAGGGGCAGGGTGACAAGGGTCGAGCCGGTAAGCATGCCCGCTGCCGCAACCTGCGGCGTCAGGCCGGAGAGGGTCTTTCGCCCCCATACGCCGGCCAGCGCGTAAGAGACCGTGCCCGCCAGTACCGCGATTTGCGCCAGAGAGCGCAGGTCGAAACTCCGCAGGTTCTCCAGCCCGATGGCGGTGGCGACACCGGCAAACCCCAATGTGACGCCAATGATCTTACGCAGGCTCAGACGTTCGTCTGCGAAGAAGATGGCCGCTGTGATGACCCCGAAAACCGCCGTTGCCGCGTTGAGGATGGAGGTCAACCCCGTCTCGATGTGCAGCTGACCCCAGGCCATCAGGCCGAAGGGAATGACATTGTTGAGCAGCCCCATCACAAGGAATGCCCCCCAGACCGAAAGGCTGCGCGGCACCGGCAGGCGCTTCACGGCGACAACCAGCCAGAGCGCCAGCATCGCCCAGAAGGTGCGATGCGCAACCACGGTCAGCGGGCCGATTTCATCCAGCGCAATGCGGATGGAAAGAAACGAGGCCCCCCATATGAGGGCGAGCAGGATCAGCGCGCCCCAGGCCTTCGGGGAAAGTGTCATCTGTGGTGTCATTGGGGCACCTTAGGTCCGCGGGCCTGAGGGAGCCACCCGGATCATGCGAAAAAGCCCCGCAGTTTTGCTGCGGGGCTTCTTGGTGTGGTTCGTTGTTCAGGCTCTAGAAGTTGTATCCGACCTTGACGCCGATGGCGACGGCATCGTTGTCCTCAAAGCGGGCAGCCGGCGCAATAGTTCCCGCGCGCGTTACCGTATCGCCGATGCGCACGTAGCGGACACCCGTGGTGATCTTCATGTTGCCCTTGGTGTAGATCGCCGCAAGGCCGATGCTTTCCTGACCGTCGGAGGGCCCGAGGTTGGTGAAGAAACTGCCGTTGGTTTCCTCGTACCCCAGCGTCGCGGCAACGGACCATGTTTCGTTCAGACGCCGACCGATCCCCAGAGTGTAGGTGTAGACATCGTCTTCGTAGCTGAGCAGGGAGCCACCGGTTGCAGTCCGATAGGTCGCCGGTGTGAGGGCGAAGTCAGACCAATCGACCCAACGCACACCACCGAAAAGAAGGGTGCCCGGGGCGATACCCGTTTGAAAGGCAAGGTTGACCGACTGCGGCGTTTCGAACTCGGTTTCCGAGGTCAAAGCCACCGGGATCGGGTTGATCGTTTCGATGGTATTGACCGAATGGGAGATTTCGGAGTTGTAGGTCAGCGAAACACGCAGAGCGATTTCAGGTCTCTCGTAGGCGACACCGGCAACATATCCGATGCCGTAATCGCGTTCCGCAAATGCCGAGTAGCCAGTTAGACCAAGCACGGGAAACTCGATTGCGGCGTTTGCCTCAACGGCCTGAAAGCGCAAACCACCATAGACACTCATGCCCGAGCCGACTTTGTATTTCAAAAAACCTGTCCAGGCGTGCGACCTGAATTCCGCGTTGGACCCTTGCGCAAAGTAGCCGGTGCCAAGCGCGTAGTCGACGTCCGCCTTAAAAGGCTGGTCATAAACAAGCGCGACGGACCATTTGTCGTTCAGGTCGGTTTTGAAGGCGGCCCCGAATTGATTGTAGGACGGGGAGATGTCTCCCGATCCGGAACCATTCGGCAGCAATGCGTCCGCCGAATTACCCGAGAGATCGGGCGATACCGTCGCAAAGCTGAATTCCACGTAGCGGCCGTCTTCGAACAAAACATCGACCGATTGCCCGGTCCTGTCCAATGCACCCGCGTGCGCGCCCCCTGCGGCAAGACACAATGCCGTTACACTTTTTACGTAGTTTCTCATAAATCTCCTCCCCAGAAGATGCGCCTATAACTCTGCGTATTGTTTTCAAGTAGGCAGGGGCAATAAATCACGATACCCGGGCCGGTCAATTCGTGACGCTAGGGAAGCCTCTGCTGTGACCTGACGTAAAATCAAGCTTTTTGCCGTGTTTCGACCCAAATGTTCAAATAATTGCCGGCAAAAATGATGAGTGCGCCCAAAAAGACCCACATGTCCACAGCTTCATTGTAGAGCAGCATGCCAATGACGGCGATGGCGGGCAGGCGGATGAAGTCGATGGGGACCACGACAGTCGCGGGCGCGATGGCAAGCGCGTTTGTCATGCAGTAATGCGCAAGCAGACCCGCAAAGCCGATCATCACCACATAGGGCAGGCTGGCGGCATCGGGGAGGGCAATATCGCCATCGTACCCGGCGGCGGCGAGGCCCATGACCAACTGCATGGTTGTCAGGTAAAACAGAATGCAGGTGATCGTCTGCGTGCGCGTCAGTCTCTTGGTGAACATGATGGTCAGGGCAAAGAAGATCGCCGAGGAGGCGGCGGTGATCACGCCTGCGTTGATCCCCGCCATATCCGGGCGTGCAACGATCAATATGCCGATGAATCCCATGATGGCGGCGATGCCGCGCACGAAGGTCAACCGCTCGCCGAGGATCAGGGGCGACAAGACAATGACCCAGAGCGGCGAGGTGAATTCCAGCGCAAAAACCTGTGCCAGCGGAATCACGGTGACGGCATAAAACCATAGGTTCTGGCCGGTGAAATGGGCAAGATTGCGGACCAGATGCGCGCCCAGACTGTCGCGGTTGATCTCTCGCCAGGATCCCGTGGCGCCCGCAAGTGCCACCACGACAATCACGCCGATCAGGCTGCGGTACATCATGATCTCGAAGGTATCGAGCTGGGCGGAAGCTTCGCGCCCGGCCACGGCCATGGTGGAGAAAGAGGCAATAGCGCCACTCATCCAGAGTGCGGCCTTGAGAGTGGGAGACATGGGAAAACCTTGATGCAGGAGGTGCGAAAACAGCGATGGCGGGGTTAGAATACCTTCCCCGGTAGTCGCCATAGTCGCAGAATCGCCCGCATCATCGGATCATTCCCATTCAATCGTGCCCGGAGGCTTCGACGTGATGTCATAGGTGACACGGTTGATCCCCGGGACCTCGTTGATGATCCGCGTGGCCGTTTCGCCCAAGAACTCGTGGCTAAAGGGGTAGTAGTCTGCGGTCATCCCGTCAACAGATGTGACCGCCCGCAAGGCACAGGCGTAGTCATAGGTGCGATAATCGCCCATCACACCCACGGTGCGCACCGGCAGGATCGCCACGAAGGCCTGCCAGATGTCATCGTAAAGCCCATGTTTGCGAATCTGGTCGATATAGACCGCGTCCGCCTCGCGCAGGATATCCAGCTTTTCACGGGTGATCTCGCCGGGGCAGCGGATGGCGAGGCCAGGACCGGGAAAGGGGTGTCGCCCGATGAAACTGGGCGGCAGGCCCAACTCGCGGCCAAGCGCACGCACCTCATCCTTGAACAATTCCCGCAGCGGTTCGACCAGTTTCATGTTCATGCGCTCGGGCAGGCCGCCCACATTGTGGTGCGATTTGATCGTGACCGACGGCCCGCCGCTGAACGACACCGATTCGATCACATCCGGATAGAGCGTGCCTTGGGCGAGGAAGTCCGCGCCACCCATCTCCTTGGCGTGTTTCTCAAAGACATCGATAAAGAGCCCGCCGATGATCTTGCGCTTGGTCTCGGGGTCGGAGACGCCTTCGAGCTTGCCGAGGAAGAGATCGGATTCGTCCGCGTGGATCAGCGGCAGGTTGTAGTGTTCGCGGAACATGCCCACGACCTGCTCACTCTCGCCTTTGCGCATCAGCCCGTGATCGACATAGACGCAGGTGAGCTGATCGCCGATGGCCTCATGAATGAGAACCGCCGCGACAGAACTGTCGACACCGCCCGACAGCGCGCAGATGACCTTGCCATCGCCCACCTGATCGCGGATGCGCTGGATGGCCTCTTCGCGGTAGGCGCCCATCGTCCAGTCGCCGGTGAAACCTGCCAGCCGCACGAAGTTCTCGTAGAGCTTCGCCCCGTTGGGCGTGTGATGCACCTCCGGATGGAATTGAACCGCATAGAAATTCCGGGCGGTATCGGCGGTGATGGCAAAAGGCGCATTGGGCGAGGTGCCATAGACGTCTAAGCCCGGCGCGATCTCGCTCACGCGATCGCCGTGGCGCATCCAGACCTGCTCCCGATCCGCCTCGAACCAGCCTTGCAGCAACGCCAGTTCGCGGGCTTCCGGTGTGACATAGGCCCGTCCGAACTCAGCGGTGCCGTGGCCGCGCTCCACCTTGCCGCCAAGACAGTGCATCATCACCTGCTGACCGTAGCAAATCCCCAGAATCGGCACACCCAGATCAAAGACCGATTTGGGCGGCATCGGCGCGCCATCGGCAAAGACCGACGCGGGGCCACCCGAAAAGATCACCGCCTTGGGAGCGAATCCGGCGAGAAACGCATCGGTGACCGCGTTGAACGGGTGGATTTCGCAATAAACATTGAGCTCCCGCAAACGCCGCGCAATCAGTTGCGTGACCTGGCTGCCGAAGTCGATGATGAGGAGGCGGTCGTGGTCGGATGTGCTCATAGACGCTGATTAGGCGGGCAGGGCGGAAGTGGCAAGGGCCCGATTGGGCCGCATCGGCCTCCGCGCCTATTATAAAGGCGATACCCGTCCGCATGTCGCTTTTTTCCCTGCAAGGACGCTATACGGATGAGGCCGCGCGGAGGAATACTGTAGCACCGGCGCAAGCAAGAGATCGGGAGTATGAAAATGGCCGAAGCAGCAGAGCGCAGACGAGGTCGGGGCGGTGGCGGTGCGGCGCGCCGGGCGGCACGCAGTGCCGTGTCCTTCGAGACGGCGCGCTATATCGAACGCAATATTCCCAATTTCGAAGTCCTGAACGACGAGGCGCTCGAGATCATCGAGACCAATGCCGAGACGGTGCTGGAAGAGATCGGCGTGAACTTAGTCGAGAACCCGGCAGCGCTGGCCCGCTGGCGTGACGCGGGCGCCGATGTCGACGGCGAGCGGGTGCGCATCCCCCGGGGTCTTGCGCGCAAGCTCTGCGCAACGGCCCCGTCAAGCTATACACAACACGCGCGCAATCCGGAACGCAGCGTCGTCGTGGGCGGCAAGAACCTGGTTCTGGCCCCCGTCTATGGTCCGCCCTTTGTGCGGGACCTTGCGGGAGGTCGCCGCTATGCCACGATGGAGGATTTCCGCAAGTTCGTGAAGCTGGGCTACATGTCGAAATGGCTGCATCACTCGGGCGGTACCGTCTGCGAACCCACGGACCTACCGGTCAACAAACGCCATCTCGACATGCTGCATGCGCATATGACGCTGAGCGACAAACCCTTCATGGGTTCTGTAACAGAGCCCAGTCGGGCGCAGGATTCGGTGGACATGTGCGAGATCCTCTTCGGCAAGGAGTTCGTTCAGGAAAACACCGTGATGACATCGCTCATCAACATCAACTCGCCGATGACCTTCGATGACGTGATGATGGGCGCGCTGGAAGTCTATGCAAAGAACAATCAGGCCTGCATCATTTCACCCTTTATCGTCGGCGGGGCGATGGCGCCGGTTTCCGTTGCGGGCACGCTGACGCAGGTGCTGGCGGAAGTGCTGGCCGGGATCGCCTACAGCCAGCTCATTCGCCCCGGCGCGCCGGTGATCATGGGCGCCTTTGTCACCTCCATCGACATGAATTCCGGTGCCCCGACGTTTGGCACACCAGAGGCTGCGCATATTACCTACGGGGCTGGGCAGCTGGCGCGGCGTCTTAGGTTGCCCTACCGCTCGGCCGGGTCGTTCTGCGGGTCGAAACTGCCGGACGCGCAGGCCGCGTATGAAACCTCGAACAGCCTGAACATGGGGCTTCTGGCAGGTGTAAACTTCATGCTGCATTCCTGCGGCTGGCTCGAAGGCGGGCTTGTCTCTTCGTTTGAGAAATTCGTGATGGATGCGGATCAGCTCGGCACGCTGCACCATCTTGCGCAGGGGGTTTCTGTCGATGAAAATGCGCAGGCGCTGGATGCCATTCGGGAGGTAGGTCCGGGCGGCCACTTCCTGGGCTGCGCCCATACGCAACAGAACTTCAAATCCGCCTTCTGGAAGTCAGACCTGCTTGACTACAAGCCCTATGAGACCTGGGAAGACGAAGGCGGGCGCGACACGCAGACGCTGGCCGGGCTGCGCGTCGAGAAGCTGTTGAGCGATTATCAGCAACCGCCGCTCGATCCGTCGATCAATGAAGCGCTGTCGGAGTTCATCACCCAGAAGAAAGCTGCCGAACCCGACAGTTTCATGTAGCTCAGGCGGCCTGTGAAGCGCGCAGCACGCGGGCTTCGCCCAGCATCGCGATCAGGACGTCCACATGGCGGATCAGGCTGTAGCTGGTATCGCCGCCGGTCCGCTGTGTATTGAGGTCTGCTTCGATCTCGATCAATCGCATCAGCGCCGCCCCGTGGCGGGGCAGGACGCCGTAACCCAGCAGGCGGGGCAGATGGACCGCGCGCCGGTAGTCTTCGGCGCCGATCCGGGCCGCGCGCATCAGGAGTGGTGGTCTACGGATGGCGTGCAGCATTGAGAGCAGGTCTTGCATTATGTCTTCCTTTGTACCGTCTTTCCCCCTGAGCTTTTCAACTCAGCTGCATCGATACTACACGGCGAGACCTCCTGTTGCGCGGCTGTTGCGAAGCACGCTCGGGGGGCTTAGGAAGTTGTTAACACTCTGAAGCTGAGGGAAATTTACGCGCGAACGACAGTTTTCTATTACGCGTGTAGGGGGCGGCATCTGGCCCGTGACCCCTCTGTTGCGCCCGCATGGTCTGAGCCGCACGGAGCTTTAAATACTGTTTATAATTTAGCGACAATACTCCCTAAATCAGAAACTGTTAACGAACGGGTAACTAATTCCTCTTTAGGTTGTGTTCTGAATTATGACACAACCTAAAGCAAGATTTAACGCCGGATCGGACCTTATGAAAGAGCAGGAGATGACCCCATTACGCACCTGCGACGGACCCGAGGCAGGCCTGCCGGATTGGGTCCCGGCAGCCGCACAGGTTTATCTCGCGCATACCGAAGCCGGCCTGCCGATCCGGGCGCTTGCCCGGGCGGCAGGCTGCCACGCCTCGACCATCCTGCGCCAGATCCGGCGTGTGGAAACAAGGCGGGACGATCCCCTGGTTGATGCGGCGCTCAAATCGTTGGGCGCCGCGCATTTTGTTCCCCGTTCCGACACTGCCAGAGTGAACGAAAAGGACTTATCGCGCATGAGCTTCCAGAACCGCATAACCGCTCCCACGACCGCCGCGGACGAACCGCCAAGCGAGGATACGCTGATGGCAGAGGGGGCCCGCGTTCTGCGCCGCCTGTGCGAAACCGGCGCCGTCCTGGCCGTGGCGGCAGAGATGGAAAAAGCCGTCATCGTGCGCGACGGCGCGGGCGGTCAGGCCACGCGCACAGGCGTCGTCTCGCGGCAGATTGCCGAAGCCATGGCGCTCAAGGAATGGATCTCGGCGCAGACCACCGGCAAGATCACCCGCTATACGATCACCCCCGCAGGACGGACTGCGCTGGAGGACATGCTCGATGACGCGGGCGGCACCACCGCCGGTGGGTTTGCCGAAGCCCGTGCCGACTTTGCGGACCAGCATCGCACCTGGGGTGAAAAGACCGTGCCGGACGTCGAGACAGGCCGCCCGCGCCGGATGCGATACAACCTTGCGGAAAGCCCGCTGACGGCCTTGGCGCGCCGGCGTGACAAGAACGGTGAGCCGTTTCTGAGCGACGATCTGGTGACCGTAGGCGAGCGGTTGCGGGAAGACTTCGAACTGGCCCAGATGGGGCCGCGGGTTGCGCAAAACTGGGATCGTTTCCTTACCTCGGGCGGGCGCGGCAGCTTCGTGCCGGACAGCGGCGTCGGAGACGGCCCCTCGAATGCCCGCAAGCGGGTGGCCGATGCGCTCTCCGATCTTGGGCCGGGGCTCTCCGACGTGGTCCTGCGCTGCTGCTGCTATCTTGAAGGGCTGGAAACAGCGGAAAAGAAACTGGGGTGGTCCGCGCGCTCCGGCAAGATCGTCTTGCGGATCGCCCTGATGCGGCTCAAACGCCACTATGATGAAACCATCGGCCCCGGCGGGCCACTGATCGGCTAGAATAACAGGCAGACCATCGAGACCCGAAACGGGGGGCGCGAAAGCGCTCCCCGTTTTGCTATGGCGCGCGAGACACAGCAGCCATGCACCCTGCGACACGGCCAGCGGTTGAACCCGACCCGGCACATCGCTTACATTGGCAGGACCGTCGGCACGCTGCTGGCACCGCGCCCCAAGGAGAAGGTTTCATGGCCCCACGTGACCTGAAAATCCCCGAACAACGTCATCCTGAAAAGGCGCGGCGTCCGGACAATCCGCAACCCAAGAAACCCGAATGGATTCGCGTCAAGGCGCCGGGCGGGCAGGGCTATGCCGAAACCGCACGGATCATGCGCGACAACAACCTCGTCACTGTCTGTGAGGAGGCCGGTTGCCCGAATGTCGGGGAATGCTGGTCGCAGGGCCACGCCACGATGATGATCATGGGGGAAGTCTGCACCCGCGCCTGCACCTTCTGCAATATCGCGACCGGCAAACCTCCCGAAGCGCTCGATGCCTTCGAGCCGGGGCGGGTTGCCCACGCGGTTGAGAAACTGGGATTGAACCATGTGGTGATCACCTCTGTTGATCGCGATGACGTGCAGGATGGCGGTGCGGACCATTTCGCCCAGACGATTCGGGCCATACGGCACCGCAGCCCCGGCACTACCATCGAAATCCTGACACCGGATTTCATCAGATGCGGACCCGAAGCGCTCGAAGTCGTGGTCGCCGCGCGACCGGATGTGTTCAACCACAATCTTGAAACCGTGCCCGGCCTCTATCCCGAGGTACGGCCGGGGGCGCGGTATTTCCATTCGCTGCGGCTCCTGCAGCGGGTGAAGGAGCTGGACCCGTCCATGTTCACGAAATCGGGCATCATGGTCGGCCTGGGAGAAGACAAGCAGGCCGTGATGCAGGTGATGGAAGACATGCGGGCGGCGGACATCGATTTTCTGACCATCGGCCAATATCTGCAACCGACGCCGAAACACCACCGGGTCGACCGGTTCGTTCATCCCGATGAGTTCGCAGCCTATGAAAAGGCGGCCTATGGAAAAGGCTTCCTGATGGTCTCCGCGACACCGCTGACGCGCTCCTCCTACCATGCAGGAGATGACTTCGCACAGCTGCGGACGGCACGGAATCGGAAACTCGGTATCGCCTGATACAACGTGACGTTGCGTAAATGGGGGAAATTACCCGCCCCATTCCCGTGACATTTATCGCTTTGGTTGTGTACTCGGAGAGCGTAATTCTAATTCTCCAAGGCAGAACAAATGACCGATATCCATTGGGCAATTCTGGCCCTGCGCGACATTAATTGCGCCCTCGACCGAAAACGCTACGACGTTGCGACCCACCACATTGACGATGCAATTTTTGCCATCATGGCGCGCGATGCCCAGGACGCTGTACCTGCGCAGGGCCTCCGGAAAAGCCGGGTCAAATCCTGACCCGCGCCAGCCTGCCGCTCAGCTTTCGGTAAAGCGCACTTTACCGATGAACGGCAGGTTGCGATTGCGTTGCGCAAAATCAATCCCGTACCCCACGACAAATTCATCAGGAATTTCAAAGCCGGTCCAATCCGCCTTGAAATCGACCTCGCGTCGGCTGGGTTTGTCGAGGAGTGCGATGGATTTCAGCCGTGCCGGCTACCGGCTTTCAAGCAGGTGGGTGACGTGGTTCAGCGTATGCCCGGTGTCGACGATGTCTTCGACCACCAGCACGTCACGGCCTTCGATGGCGCCGCGCAAGTCCTTGAGAATACGGACTTCTCGCGTGCTCTCCATGCCATCGCCATAGCTGGATGCTTCGAGAAAATCGACTTCGATCGGCAAATCCAGCTCGCGCACGAGATCCGCGATAAAGACGAAGCTGCCCCGCAGAAGCCCGACGACCACGAGCTTGTCGGTGCCGCCGAATTCACTCTGGATCTCGCGGCACAGGTCTTCGATCCGCGCCGCAATCGCCTTGGCCGAGATCATTTCGTCTATGACATAAGGACGCGCGGGCATGGGTTAGACCTTGATCTTGGCAAGCGGACAAAGCACATGGATGGCTAACCTTGAAGAACTGACAAATCAATGCCTACCCACGCCGAAACCCGAACACTCCCGTACAGTGCCCAACAAATGTATGATCTGGTGGCCGATGTTGGCAGTTACCCGGCGTTTCTGCCCTGGTGTTCGGCCGCGCGGGTGAAATCGGTGACCCCGCAGGGCAACACCGAGGTGATGGAGGCTGATCTGGTCATCAGCTTCAAGGTGTTTCGCGAGCGCTTCACCAGCCGCGTGGTTTTGATGCCGGACGACAAGAAGATCGATACCGAGTATCTCGACGGCCCGTTTCGCTATATGAAAAGCAATTGGGCGTTTCGCGATGTCGACGGCGGCTGCGAGGTCAGCTTTTTTGTCGACTTCGCCTTTCGAAACATGATTTTGCAGCGGCTGATCGGGGTGGTGTTCAACGACGCCATGCAGCGCATCGTACGGGCGTTCGAAACCCGCGCCGAAGCCCTGTACGGCGGGCGGGAAGGCTGACGCGCAGATCGGAGGAGCCTTGGTGAGCATCACGGACAAGCTGGTCGCCTTTGCACGGGCAGAACCGGAGGCCGAGGCGCTGACAATGATGCGCCTGTCGCTGTTCGACTGGGCGACATGCGGCATAGCCGGTGCAGGAGAGGCGGAATTCGCCGGATTTCGCGCTGCCGTTTTGCGATCGGAGGGGCAGGGGCAGGCTGCGCTTCTGGGGGGCGGCTCCGCACCGCCACCCACGGCAGCCTTAATCAACGGAACGCTCAGCCACGCTCTTGATTGCGATGACACGCATTTTGCGCATATCGGGCATCCTTCGGTCGCCGTTGTCCCCGCAGCCCTTGCGCTGGCACGCCCCACCCAGGCCAGCTTCGACGAGGTTCTGGCGGCGGCGTTGATCGGCGTCGAGGCCTCTATTCACGTGGGTCTCTGGCTCGGGCGCTCTCACTATCAGGCGGGATTTCACCAGACGGCCACAGCCGGGGCCTTCGGAGCCACGCTGGCGGCTGGACGTCTGCTCTCCTTGTCTCCTGATCAGCTCCGGCACGCGCTTGGTCTCTGTGCCTCGCTTGCATCCGGCATCAAGGCGCAGTTCGGCACCGGCGGAAAGCCGATGAATGCCGGTCTGGCCGCGCGCAGCGGAGTGGAGGCGGCGCTCTGGGCGCAGGGTGGGCTGACGGGTGCTGCGGATGGGCTTGCCGGCCCGCTGGGATTTGGCGCGACCCATCATGGCAGTGCGGATGATGAGCACCTGCGGAGGCTCGGGCAGGCGCCGTGGCATATCACCTCGATCAGCCATAAGTTTCATGCCTGCTGCCACGGGCTGCACGCAATGCTCGAAGCCGTCAAAGGGATGAACGTCACCGTAGAAGATGTTGAACATGTGCAGGTTTTCACGAATCCACGCTGGATGAGCGTGTGCAACCAAACAGATCCGGACACAGGTCTTGCCGCAAAATTCAGCTACCGCCACACCGCGGCGATGGCCTTGAGTGGCATCGACACCTTGGACCCGGACAGCTTCTCCGACGCGTGGTCCAGACATCCGCAGCTGGTTGCCCTGCGTCAGAAGGTCGATGTGCTTGCGGATGAGACCCTGTCCGAAATGCAATGCCGGGTCGAGATTGCGACGGTATCGGGTCAGAAGCGCATCGGCAGTCACGATCTGGCGGACACGATCCCGATTGCCGCGCGTCGTGAAAAACTGCAAAACAAGGCGCGCGCCTTTCTGGGACAGGCTGCGGCCGAAGCGCTGTGGCAGGCGGTCGACACCTCGGACCTGCCTGCGTTCGAGGCGGCGCTGATGCGTTCAAAGACCGTCGCGAAGCAGCCCTAGAGCGTAGTCGCGGGCAGCGGCCCGCACGTTGGCCCGCCCGATGGGGCCAAACTCGACCGTTTCGGTCTGCAGGTTCTCCCCGTCGAAGAGGCCGAAACAGACCCGGCCTTCGGGCTTGTGTTCCGATCCTCCCGGGCCGGCGATGCCCGTAACCGAAACGGCCACCTGTGCCTTGGACGCCTTCAAGGCCCCCCGCGCCATCTCCGCGGCAACTTCCTCGGACACCGCACCATACGCTTCCAGCGTGGCCATCTGCACGCCCAGCGTCTCCATCTTTGCGGCGTTCGAATAGGTGACGAATCCACGCTCCACAGCGACCGACGATCCGGGAACATCGGTCAGTGCCGCTGTCACCATGCCGCCCGTGCAGCTTTCGGCGGCGGTAACCATTTTACCCACGGCCGACGCCCGCGCGATGACGTCCTGCGCAAGGCTCATGTCAGCACCCCGTGGTAGATAGCGGCCAGGGCCAATACACCGACAGCTGCAAAGATCCCCGCGATCACGTCATCCAGCATCACGCCCAGGGCGTCGCCGCGCCGGTCGGCCCATCCAACGGGACCGGGCTTGAGAATGTCGAAGAGGCGAAAGAGCACAAAGGCCGCGATCCAGCCCGGCCACATGACCAGCACGTCGAGGCCCATGGACCAAGCCGCATAAGACAGGGGCAACAGCGCAATCCACTGGCCGACGACCTCGTCCACCACGATTTCCGATGGATCGTGATCGACGCTGTCCTGCGTCATGATCCCTGTCGCCCACCACCCCTTGGCAAACCCTACCAGAACAGCGATCAGCAAGAGCGGGAAACCTCCCAGCACGTGCAACAGCCAAGCCCAGGGCAGGGCCACCAATGATCCCCATGTACCCGGCGCAGGCCGGATGTAGCCGACGCCAAGCACTGTGCCGATGATGGTTGCGATCCGGGTCATGACTTCACAAGCGCGGCAGTGGCAAGACAGGCGATGCCTTCGCCGCGCCCGGTAAAGCCCAGCTTCTCGGAGGTGGTCGCCTTGACCGAGACACGTTCCATCGGCACGTTCATGATCTCAGCCACACGGTGACGCATGGTTTCTGCATGCGGTCCGATCTTTGGAAATTCGCAGATCAGCGTGCAATCCACATTGGAAATCGAGAAGCCCAGATCGGCCGCGCAGGTAACGGCGTGGCGCAAGAAGATGTCGCTCGACGCGCCTTTCCACTTCGGATCGCTGGGCGGGAAGTGCTGACCGATGTCGCCCTGCGCCAGCGCGCCATAGATGGCATCCGTGATCGTATGCAGACCGACATCCGCGTCCGAGTGACCAACGAGCCCCCGGTCATGCGGAATGGCGACACCACACAGGGTGACATGATCACCCGGCCCGAAGGCATGTACGTCAAATCCGTTACCCAGTCTGATGTCCATCTTGCGCCCTCAGGATACGTTCTGCCCGATTGAAATCATCGGGCAGGGTGATTTTCAGATTGTCTTCGCTCCCTGGCGTGATGGCAACCGTCATCCCGGCACGCCGCGCCAGTTCCACATCATCTGCGGCCCCCTCCGGATGCGCCCGATGGGCTGCGAGGATCCTGGCCAGGTGAAACCCCTGCGGCGTCTGGGCACGAAAGAGCCCCTCGCGGGAGACCGCGTCGGCAACCGCACCATCCTCACCACGCCACAGGGCATCCACCACCGGCAGCGCCGGCGCGGCGGCCGGGTTGTCCCGCAGGGCTGCAATGACCCCGTCGATCACCGCAGATGAAACGCAGGGGCGGGCGGCGTCATGAATCAGGACCTGATCGCATTGCCCCTCGATGACCTGCAGCCCGGCCAGAACCGAAGCGCTGCGGCTGGCACCCCCGGCCACGATATCCGCCGGCGGATCCGCGGGCCAGTCGCCCCGGGCAAAGTCATCCGGATGCACCACGAGGACCAGTCGATGCACCTGCGGATGGTCCGCAAAGGCACGCATCGCGTAATAGGCGCTGCTGTGTCCGGCCAGCGGGCGCCATTGCTTCGGCTGGCCTGCACCCGCGCGCAGGCCCCGTCCGGCGGCAACGATAACGGCGGCTGTCTTCATTTGCGTGCGACCCCTGACATGCCCCGTATCTATGGGTTTGCAGCGGCAGAGGCAATTAGCACTGCAATCTGCCTAAAAATTGTGCATACTGTCCCGGCGCCCGGTACCTGAGCGCCTTGGATTATTGAGAGAATATCTCTCAATTGATAGACGCTTTGACAGTGCCCAAGGATTAAGCATTTGACCTCTGTTGCTCTGCCGTTTGATTTGACGCCGCCCGTGCTTCTGGCCCCCATGGCTGGAATCACCGATCTGCCGTTTCGAACACTGGTCGGCTCTTTCGGCGCGGGCCTCGTCGTGTCTGAAATGGTCGCAAGCCACGACATGCTGAATGCCCGCCCGGGCAGCCGGGAAAAGGCCGAACTGGGTCTGGGACATGTCGGAACAGCGGTGCAGCTGGCCGGACGCGAGGCCGCCCCCATGGCCGAAGCCGCGCGCATGGTCGAAGGGCAGGGCGCGCATGTCATCGACATCAACATGGGGTGCCCGGCCAAGAAGGTGACGCAGGGCTATTCCGGCTCGGCGCTGATGCGCACACCGGATCACGCACTGACCCTGATCGAGGCGGTTGTCGGCGCGGTCAGCATCCCGGTCACGCTGAAAACCCGCCTGGGCTGGGATGACCAGCTGCGCAATGCGCCCCAGATCGCGGAGCGGGCCGAAGCGGCCGGTATTTCAATGATCACCATTCATGGCCGCACCCGGTGCCAGTTTTACAAGGGGCAGGCCGATTGGGCCGCGATCAGGGAGGTGAAGGAGGCGGTGGCCATTCCGGTGATCGCCAATGGCGACATCATCTGCAGCACCACCGCCCGCCGCGCCCTGGCACAGTCTGAGGCGGATGGGATCATGATTGGTCGCGGCGCCCGGGGCAAGCCGTGGCTGTTGGCGCAGATCGCTCATGATCTGTTTGGCACACCGGTCCCTGCCGTGCCGCGCGGGCACGCTTTTGCCCGCATGGTTCAGGCACATTACGAGGCAATGATCCGGTTTTACGGGCACGACCTTGGCCTGCGCGTCGCCCGCAAGCACTTGGGCTGGTACATGGACACCTGCGGCACGCCCGACACTCTGCGCCGCGCGGTTCTGGTCGCCGCCACCGTGAAGGAAACGCTTCACCTTCTGTCCGAAGCCTGTCACGCCGACGATCCGGTGGCCGCATGAATTCGGACCGCGCGATCTGGGCCAGCTTGCCCGTGCCGACACTCATCATCGGCCCGAATGACGAGATCATCGACATCAATTCCGCGGCAGAGGGATTTCTCAACGTCTCTGCAAAGTCGGTGCGGGACGTGCCGGTCTGGGACCAGATCGCGGTGAACGATCCGCTGGAGGCCGCCTTTGATCGCGCCCGGGACAGCGGCACGCCTCTCTTTGTCAATGACGTCGATGTGGGCAGCGGTGAACGGGCGCCGATGCAGTCCGATCTGCAGGTGGCACCGCTGGTGGGACACCCTGATCACATGATCCTGATGATTTCTCCGCGCGAGCTGGCCGGGCGCATGACGCAGAACCAGTCGGTGAAATCCGCCGCGAAATCGGCGATAGGCATGGCCGAGATGCTTGCCCATGAAATCAAGAACCCGCTCGCGGGCATCACCGGGGCCGCCCAGTTGCTGAGCATGAACCTCGGCACCGAAGACCTTGAATTAACAGACTTAATCGTTGAGGAAAGCCGCCGTATCGTCAAGCTGCTGGGGCAGGTGGAGCAGTTCGGCAATCTGTCCGTACCGGATTTTCAGCCGGTAAACATCCACGACGTTCTGGATCGCGCGCGCCGCTCGGCGCTCTTGGGATTCGGGGCGCATATGAAGATTGTCGAAGACTACGATCCCTCTCTGCCCCTCGCGCTCGGGGATCCCGATCAGCTGTTGCAGGTTGTGCTCAACCTTCTCAAGAACGCCTCCGAGGCCTCGGGAGAGAGCAAGGGCACCATCAGGCTGCACAGTTACTACGAGCATTCCTTCCGGCTGCGCCGCGCCGATGGCACCGGCCAGTCGTTGCCGCTGCAGATCGAAATCATTGATGATGGCCCGGGACTGCCCGAAGCCATCAAGGGTGACGTGTTCGATCCATTTGTATCGGGCCGTGAAAACGGCACCGGTCTCGGACTCGCGCTTGTCAGCAAGATCATATCCGACCATGGCGGCTGGATTTCCGTCACCTCGGTGCCGGGCAAAACCGTGTTTCGCATTTCCCTGCCGCGCGCCCCGAAAAACGCACAGTAACAGTAGTAAAGGAGTTCCGACAGATGGATGGCACAGTACTGGTTGCTGATGACGACAGAACGATCCGGACAGTCTTGACGCAGGCGCTCACCCGCGCGGGGTGCAAGGTACATGCCACTTCCAGCCTGACCACGCTGATGCGCTGGGTTGCCGAAGGCAAGGGCGATGTCGTGATCTCGGACGTGATGATGCCAGATGGGAACGGCTTGGAAATGCTGCCGAAAATCTCCCAGGACCGTCCGGGCCTGCCGGTGATCGTGATTTCCGCGCAGAACACCATCATGACGGCCATCAAGGCAGCGGAAGCGGAAGCCTACGACTATCTGCCCAAACCCTTTGATCTGCCGGACCTGATGAAGCGCACCGCGCGAGCGCTGGAGACGCGGCCGCAGAACCGCCGCTTGCCCGAAGATGCCGAGGCGCGCCCGGACGATCTGCCATTGGTCGGGCGCACGGCGGTGATGCAAGCGCTCTACCGTGTTGTCGCCCGCGTGATGAACACGGATCTGCCGGTGCTGATATGGGGCGAATCCGGAACCGGCAAATCGCTGATCGCACGAGCCATTCACGACTTTTCCGACCGGCGAAACCTGCCGTTCATCACCGCCTCTTCCGAAGACTTGCAGGATCTGGAAGGACCTGCGCGGCTGCTGGCCCGGGTCAAGGGCGGCACGCTGCTGGTCGAGGAGATTGCCGATCTGCCCGCCGATCTGCAGGCCCGGCTCGTGCATATGATGGACACCCCCGGTGACTACGCGCCGCGGTTTCTGGCAACCAGCCAGTCGGATCTGAATGCCGCGATGGAAGCCGGGCAGATGCGTAAGGATCTTTATTACCGGTTGAGCGGGGCAACGCTGACGGTGCCCGCGCTGCGCGAACGGGTCGATGACATTCCCATTCTCGCCAATCACTTTCTGGCCAAGGCAGAGGCGGCCGGCGCCGCGCCGCGGGAGCTTTCCCGCGAGGCCAGTGACATTTTTCGGAACTATTCCTGGCCCGGCAACGTGCGCCAGCTCGAAAACGCGATCCGCCGGTTGGGGCTGACCAGCCGCGCGGCCGAAATCAGCGCAAGCGAGGTCGAGCAGGTGCTGGGCGCGCAACCCGATCTGGAACCGATGCGCGCCTCCGGCAATACCGAGAAGCTCGGCGCATCGGTGGAACGTCACCTGCGCCGCTATTTCGATCTGCACGGCAATATGTTGCCGCCTGCCGGGCTCTATGCGCGGATTCTGCGCGAAGTCGAAGCGCCGCTGATTGAAATTTCGCTGGAGGCAACCGGCGGAAATCAGGCTAAATGCGCTGATTTGCTGGGGATTAACCGAAATACGCTGAGAAAGAAGATCACGGACCTCGATATTGAGGTGACACGCCGCCGCAAATTGATGTAAAACCGCCACACAAAGCGTGGCTATTGGGGGACACCCCTGATCAGGACCACAAGATAAGGCGGTACGGCGTGCATAGCGCCACATCATGAGTGAGGGCATCGGGTGAACCCCCGTGTAGAAAGGTCACTGTGGCTCCGGCTCGGGCGTCTGCGCCGCATGAGACGCATGCGCAACTTCGCCACCCTCGGGCTCGTTGTGCTGGGGCCGGTGCTCGCGCTGTCGACCTATCTGATACTGGGGCCATTGGGTCAGGCGGGCAACACGCTCGGCCTGCGGCTGATCCTGCTGGCCGATATTGTCTACATTCTTGTCGTTGCCGCCCTCGTACTGGCCCAGGTTGGCCGGTTGATCGCGGCGCGGCGGGCGAAATCTGCCGGATCGCGGCTGCACCTGAGGCTGACCGGTGTCTTTGCGCTGCTGGCCCTGATCCCCACGGTGACGGTTGCGATCTTTGCCGGCCTTACGGTGAACGTGGGTCTTGAAGGATGGTTTTCCGACCGGGTGCGCGAAGTTGTCGGCAGCTCTCTTGCCGCCGCACAGGCCTATGAGGAAGAGCAGCGCATTGATCTGGCCGAAGACGCGCTGGCGCTGGCCCGCAGCCTGGACGAGGCCCGTCGCAATGGCGTCAACATCTCGGACAGTGAATTGCTGGGGGAAGGGCAGCGGCAGATTCAACGTGGCCTGCGCGAAGCGTATCTCATCGACGGAACGCGCGAAATCCGTGCCCGCGGGGATCGATCCTATCTTTTCGATTTCGAACCTCCGTCTGTGACAGACATGCAGGAAGCGGACGAAAAGGACGTGGTTGTCATACAGGACTGGGACAACAACGAATTCCGCGCGCTGGTGCGACTCTCAGCCTTCGTGGACCGCTTTCTCTACATCAGCCGGGACGTGGACGGTGAGATCCTGTCATTGCTGGATGAGACGCAGGAAACCGTACTGCTTTACCAGCAACTCGAAAGCGAGCGCGGCAAGCTGCTGTTTAACTTCGGTCTTTTGTATCTCGCCTTTGCGCTCATCCTGATCCTCGCAGCGATCTGGCTGGGGCTTTGGTTCGCCGAGCGCCTGTCCGTCCCGGTGGGGCGGCTGACCGGCGCGGCACAGCAAGTGGGTGCGGGCGACCTGGACGTGCATGTGCGCGAAGACGAGGGCGATGACGAGATTGCGATGTTGGGCCGGTATTTCAACCAGATGACCAAGCAGCTCAAGGCGCAGCGTGAAACCTTGGTCGAGAACACGGAGCAGATCGAGCGGCGCAGGCGTTTGTTCGATTCCGTGCTCAGTTCCGTAACCTCCGGGGTGGTGGGGCTCGACCCGCGCGGGCGAGTGACCTTTGTGAACCGCGCCGCCGAACGGTTGCTGGACTGGAAGGCGGGGCAGGAATCGTTCTCCCTGAGAGTGGCGGTGCCGGAATTCGGCCCGCTGTTCGAGACGATCTTTCAGTCCCGCAACGAGGTTGCGCAGGGTGAGGTCAAGGTTTCCCGGCAGGGGCGGCTGGAGAACCTTCTGGTGCGTATGGCCACCCGGCGGTCGCAAGACGGCACGCTGGAAGGCTACGTGGTGTCCTTTGACGACGTGACCGACCTGGTCAGCGCCCAGCGTATGGCGGCCTGGGGCGACGTGGCGCGGCGCATCGCCCATGAAATCAAGCACCCGCTGACCCCGATCCAGCTGTCGGCGGAGCGGCTCAAGCGCAAATTCTCTCCCAAGGTTGGCGAAGACAGCGAAACGCTCGACCAGATGACCGACGTGATTGTGCGGCAAACCACCGATCTGCGCCGCATTGTCGATGAATTCTCGAAGTTCGCGCGCATGCCGGAGCCGGAACGCAAACCGGTCAATCTGAATGAGCTTCTGCGCGATGCGGTGCTGCTGCAACAGACCGGTCAGCCCAATGTGCTGATCCAGGCGGATCTGCCGGAGACGCAGATCACCTCGGATCTTGACGCGACAATGATCAGCCAGGCGCTGACCAACCTCATCAAGAACGCCGGAGAAGCCATTGAAACGCTTCAGCAAAAAGGCGCACCGGAGGGGCATGCACCGCGTATCGAGATCACGCTGACAGCGGATGAGACGCGGGCCACCATCTCGATTGCGGACAATGGCATCGGCCTGCCGGAAGACCGCGCGCGCCTTTTCGAGCCCTATGTCACGACGCGCAGCGAAGGCACCGGCCTTGGCCTGCCCATTGTCAAGAAAATCATGGAGGAACACGGCGGCAGCCTGTCCCTTGAAGATGCGCCGCTGTTTGACGGCCAAACCCATGCCGGCGCCATGGCGGTGATCACCTTGCCGTGTTCCTCCATGCGTGCCGAACCATCTCCCGTGCAGGAAGGAAATTGACCGATGAGCGATATTCTTATTGTAGATGACGAACGTGATATCCGGGAATTGATCTCGGATATCCTGCGAGATGAGGGGTTCGGCACACGGCTTGCCGGAAATTCGGACGATGCGATGGCCGCGATCAATGCCGAGGCCCCTGCGCTCATCATCCTCGACATCTGGCTCAAGGACAGTCGGATGGATGGCATCGACATCCTCAAGACGGTCAAGCGCGACAACCCCGATGTGCCCGTGGTGATCATTTCCGGTCACGGCAACATCGAGATTGCCGTCGCGGCGATCAAGCAGGGAGCGTATGACTTCATCGAGAAACCGTTCAACATCGATCAACTGCTCGTGGTCATTCGCCGGGCCATGGAAACCTCGCGCCTGCGTCGCGAGAACCAGAGCCTGCGTCGGCGCGATGTCACTAAATCGGAGATGATCGGAAGCTCTGCGGCCTTCCGCGCTCTTGTCAGCCAGTTGGACAAGGTTACGAAATCCAATGGTCGTGTGATGCTGAGCGGTCCTGCCGGATGCGGCAAGGAGGTGGCCGCACGCTACATCCACGCCAATTCCAACCGGGCCGCGGCACCTTTCGTAACGGTGAACTGTGCTGGCGTTGCGCCCGAACGCATGGAAGAGGTGCTCTTTGGCCGCGAAACCCCGGAACGCGGCGTGGAGCCGGGCCTGCTCGAGGAAGCGCACAGCGGTGTCATCTACTTCGACGAGGTTGCCGATATGCCGGTTGGCACACAGTCCAAGATCCTCCGGGTGCTGGTGGATCAGCAATTCCAGCGCGTCGGCGGCAATGACAAGGTGCGGGTCGATCTGCGGGTGATTTCATCGACCAACCGCGATCTGGAGCAGGCGATCAAGGCGGGGACCTTCCGCGAGGAGCTCTACCACCGCCTCAACGTGGTGCCGATTGCGGTACCCTCGCTGGAAGAACGGCGCGAGGACATCCCGGCACTTGCCGCGCATTTCATCTCCGAGATGAACACCGCGCAGGGGCTGCCGATGCGTGAGATCAGCGAGGATGCCGAGGCCCTGATGCAGACGATGGTCTGGCCCGGCAATGTCCGGCAACTCAAGAACCTTGTGGAGCGGGTGCTCATCCTCGGTGATGGCTGCGATCCGATTGAAGCCAGGGAACTGCCTGGCGTCGAAGAAGGCAGTGGTGACGAAAACCGTGTTGTCCTGTCGGGGGCCCTGGCGACATTGGCGCTGCGGGAAGCCCGCGAGGCTTTCGAGCGGGAGTATCTGCTCACCCAGATCAACCGGTTTGGCGGAAACATCTCCCGCACCGCGAATTTCGTTGGCATGGAACGGTCCGCCCTGCACCGCAAACTGAAATCGCTGGGCGTGGTGACGTCTGCCAAATCGGGAGCGCGGGTAGCCCATGTCGATGAAGAGCCGGATGCGGCCGAGTAGGTTAGCCCGCGATATCCGCCAGGATATCGATGCCCTGCATCTTCAGGAAATGCAGCATGTCGATGAAGACCCAGTTTTCGGCCAGCTTGTCTCCCTCCCGACGATAGACATCCACCACGCGCATATCGGCGCGGGCCTCACTGGCGGGCACGCCCATGAAGCCGTTGGTGTTGGTCAGCGTCAGGTTCGGCCAGCCGAAAAACCCGCCATAGGTGCCTTCGGCCATGCGGCACAGATGTCCGTTGAAGGCCCGGCCTGACAGCCCGCGCCGAAACGGCGCCTGGTGCTGCTCGATATAGCGATCAATCGTGTAGGTTGCACCGATCCCCGCCGGCCCCCACCAGATCATGTCATCGCGCCAGTTCTGCGCCAGCTCTTCGGTTGGCGGCAGCGGCCGGTGGGCGCTGTTGGCGTGGTCAATCGAGCCGATCATCTCATTGATCCGCGCAAGCGTACGTGCCGATTCCGCCGCATCCTGCGGCGCGTGCAGCAGCCCGGCATGGGTCATCGGGCCGGGTTGTATCAGATGTGCGGCGGTCTGGGGCGCAGGCAGAGGATCATGGCCCGCCGGCAGCATCAGGTGCAACAGATCCACGAACAACGCACTCTGCGTGATGCGCCCGTCTTCGATCTTGTTGAATTCGCTGTAGCGCAGAAACGCCATCTTGCGGGTTGGCGGAATGGTCAGAAACGGCGCATCGAAAAGCCCCATCATATGGCCCATCGAACAGGTCCACTGGCCTTGAAACCCATCCATCTCGTTGAGCCCGGCAAAGAAAATGTCTTCGCGACGCTGGACGCGGGTAAATGCGCGCAGAAACGGCACCCAGAAAGCTTCGGCGATGGCTCCGGGGCCCACCTGCTCATTGAAAGGGTGCATGCCGTACCAATGGCAGTCATCCGTCAGGGTCTGCGCAAGGATCTCAGCGGCGCTGTCCGGCGTCGCATCGGCCAGTGCAGCGTAATGCGCGCGCACAACGGATTTGGCGGCGTGCAGGTCGGCGGACGGGAGATTCGCGATGTTCATGCGCAAGCTGTAGAAAGGCCGCACCGCAACTTCCAGCCCAAATGCGACGGGATCAGCTGGCCTGGTTCACAATTTGCCAGGTGCCGTCATTGTACCGGATTGCGCAGCTTTGCGATGTCAGCCGCGGCAGCACCTGGGTTGCACCCTTGGGTGCGGCCCGAAACACCGCGTTCGGGCAGTTGGGAATCGTTGCAGGCAGGTAATTCTTGTCCACCATGCACTGTTGCTCCGCCCGTTCGCGCAATCCCAGGTTCACATCCACGGTGTAAACCTCGCCGGGGATGTAATAGCCGCCCCGCGTGTAGCAGCTCCCGTCTGCCTTGCATATGCGCCGCGACGGGATGTACCTTGGCGGCTCACGGCGCACCTGGTTGGAGACCGGGACATCGGCCAGCGCGGAGACTTCGCAGGCCAGCAGGTCCGATTGCATCCGCGTCACCGGCACACCTTCGCGGTGATAGATTTCCAGCGGCGCACAGGACGCGAGCACCAGCAGACCGGCGCAAACAGCAACAAAAAGACGCAAGGTAACCATGCGCGCAGTGTGCCCTGACTTGGCGCAAAGGACAATTGAATTGACCGCCCAGGGGCCATCTGCCATTCAGAAGATCGCGAAACGGCTCGAAGGACGTAAGAGCGCATGAAAGTGATAATCTGTGGCGCGGGGCAGGTAGGTTGGCAGATCGCCCGCCACCTGTCAGGCGAGCGCAACGATGTCACCGTCGTCGACAACAACCCCGATCTTGTCCGCCGCGCCACCGACACGCTGGACGTGCAGGGGATCGCCGGGTTTGCGAGCTACCCCGACGTTCTGGAGCGGGCCGGCGCGCGCGATGCGGAAATGGTGATTGCCGCAACCCATTCCGACGAGGTCAACATGGTCACCTGCCAGGTGGCGCATTCCGTGTTCGGCATCAATCGCAAGATCGCGCGGCTGCGCAGCCAATCCTATCTGGATGCCATCTATTCCGACCTCTACCGCCGCGATCACATGCCGATCGACGTGGTGATCAGCCCCGAGCGCGAGGTGGCCGCCGCCGCCTTGCAGCGGCTCAGTGCGCCCGCGGCCTTTGACACCGAACTGTTCATCGACGGGCAGGCGCAATTGCTTGGCATCACGCTGGACGAGGATTGCCCGGTCCTGAACACGCCACTGCGCCAACTGACGGATCTCTTTTCCACGCTCCGTGTTGTCGTGGTGGGTGTGCGCCGCGAAGGCACGCTTTTTGCGCCCGAGGCGGGCGATCAGCTCTTTGCGGGGGACGAGGCGTATGTCTTTGCCCATGTCGACGACGTGCCGCGCGCGATGGAGGTCTTTGGCAAGACGATGCGCAAGCAGGAGCGTGTTGTGCTGGTGGGCGGCGGCAATGTGGGTCTTGCCGTGGCCCGCGCGCTCGAAGGGCGCACCAACCGCATCCGCGCCAAGGTCATCGAAAAGAACCGCCGCTGCGCCGAACTGGCTGCCGAAGCGCTGGAACGGACCATCGTGCTGAACGGTGACGGGCTGGACGTGGCCCTGCTGGCCGAGGCGGGGGTGAGCCGGGCCGACGCGATGCTGGCCGTCACGGATGACGACAAGACCAACCTGCTGGCCGCCGTGCGCGCCAAGTCCGAAGGCTGCCCCTATGCCATCGCGTTGATCAACGACCCGACGCTGGTGCCGATGATGGGCCCGCTGGGCATTGACGCTTATATCAACCCGCGCGCGACGACCGTCAGCTCGATCCTGCGCCATATCCGTCACGGGCGCGTGCGGTCGGTGTACTCCATCGGCGATGCGGATGCGGAGGTGATCGAGGCCGAGGTCCTGTCGACCTCGCCCATGGCCGGGCAGCGCATCAACGAGATCGACTTTCCCGAAGGCGTGCTGATCGGCGCCGTCCGCAAGGGCGAGGACGTCATTCGTCCGGTGGGCAAGACCCGCATCGACGAAGGCGACGTGGTCGCCATTTTTGCCCTGACCAAGGACGTCCCGGAGGTGGAGCGCCTGATGCAGGTGTCCATCGACTTTTTCTGATGGCGGCGCGCGGGCAGCCTCGGGCAGGCTTTGGCGCGTCCGTGTTGCGCCTGCCGCTGTTTCTTCTGCTGCTGGGCGTGTTTTCGGCGTCGATGCTGGTGCCTGCGGTCTATGCCGGGATGATCCGCGAATTGGTGACCGGGCGCGCGTTTCTCTATAGCGGCAT
>ERZ1740065.311-NODE-311-length-25089-cov-5.871734_pt1 | contig 25089 bp, 23 predicted proteins | sample MGYA00581738_ERZ1740065 | MGnify/ENA primary metagenome ERZ1740065 (study PRJEB43018, sample SAMN04849749) | marine metagenome | isolation source: floating plastic debris | place: Pacific Ocean | collected 2008-09-01 | study: EMG produced TPA metagenomics assembly...
GCGGTGTTGCTGTGTTAGGTAGGCCCAGCGCTTTCCTCGCATTCGCCATCGCCTTTTGCACCATGCCGGGGGAAAGCGCACCGCCTTTTACGCCTCTGAACAAGGGCTCTTTGGCCTCAAGCGGGTAGGGGCAGGCTTGGGTGTATTCGCGCACCCTTTCCCGGGTGATCGCCAGAACCGGTACAATCCGCTGTTTGCCGCCTTTGCCAGTGACGCTGAGCGTCTCGCCCAGCGGGGCATCGCGGCCTGTAAGCGACAAGGCCTCAGCGATGCGCAAACCGCTTCCGTACATTAGCAGCAGCACAGCGCGGTCTCTTGCGCCCACCCAATCGTCACCCGCCAAGCCGTCGACCAAATCGGCGATGTTCACCGCCTCGTCAGGGGTCACGGGGCGGGGCAGGCCTTTTTTGAGGCGAGGGCCCCGCAAACGCGGCGCTGACGGTTCCGGATCGCCCGCCTGAACCCGCGCAAAGGCGATGAAGGCTTTGAGCGCCGAGAGCTCCCGCGCGGCGCTGGCGTTGCCAAGCCCTTCGGCGCGGCGCGCGGCCAGGTGTCGGCGCAGATCGGGCGCTTCGATCCGGGCGGCCTCTTCCCACGTATTCAGCTCCTGCGAGACGATGATCCGCTGCGCCGCTGAAGTGTATGCGCGAACGGTGTGTGGGGATCGGCGCTTGGCATGGGTAAGGTGATCACGCCAGGCTTCGAGAAGGTCGGCGCCGCTCATGTTGCCATCAATTCATCGGCGACCAAAGCCTCGATCAGCGCGTTCAGCACGCCCATGCCTTTGGGTTCCACGCCGATACGGTCGCCGCGCCGCCAGACAAAGCCTAGATCGGCATAGCGCGCCAGCGCGGCCTCGCTCACCATGGAGCAGCGCGGAATGCCAAAGCGCGCTTCGAGCGCCGCCAAATCAATACCCTCGACCAGCCGCAAGCCCATCAGCAGCGCCTCGGACGCCTGCTCGTCGACCGGCAAATGGGATTGCTCGGCAATACCGTGGCGCTTCTCGGTGACGGCTTTGAGGAAGTTCTCGGGTTTCTTGTGGCGCACGGTTGCAAAGCCGCCCCGTCGGCCGTGTGCGCCCGGACCAATCCCGCAATAGTCCTGATACCGCCAATAGGTGAGATTGTGGCGGCTTTCCTCGCCCGGCCTTGCGTGGTTGCTGATTTCGTAGGCGGGGAGACCCGCGTCGGCTGTTAGCGCTTGCGTCAAATCGTAAAGCTCGGCGGCCTTATCATCGTCAAGCGGAGCAAACACGCCGCGCCGCACGTCGGTGGCAAAGCGCGTCCCGGGCTCGATCGTGAGTTGGTAGAGGGAGAGATGCGACGTTCCAAGGCGAAGGGCGTGATCAAGCTGCGCCTCCCATTGATCGGGTGATTGGCCAGGCAAAGCGTAGATAAGATCAAAGCTCACACGATGGAAATTGGCTTGCGCGGTCTCAAGCGCGCCAAGCCCCTCGCGTGCGTCATGCAAGCGTCCAAGCCAGCCCAAAGTCTCGTCATCCAGCGATTGAACGCCCAGCGACACGCGGTTGACCCCGGCCCTCGCCAGACCGTCAAAGTTAGCGGCTTCGACCGAAGAGGGGTTGGCTTCTAGCGTGATCTCAATTCCGCTCTCAAAGCCCCATAGGCGCTCGGCCTCATCCAGCAGCTTGTTCGCCAGCGCAGGCGGCATGAGCGAGGGTGTGCCCCCGCCAAAGAAGATCGAGGCTAGGCGCTGTTCGCCTGACGCTGCGTGCTCAGCGCGCATGTCGGCTATCAGCGCGTCGCGCCACGCCTTGACGTCGACGCTGGCGCGTACATGCGAGTTGAAGTCGCAATACGGGCACTTCTTCGCGCAAAAAGGCCAGTGGATATAGAGAGCGCGCGCCATAGGCTTTGATCCTATGCGTTCGCGGTGAGCGGGACAATGCGCCGCGCGATCACGCTCCCCGTCAATCGCCTCGGCCTGATTTGAGCGCCGCTCATGCGCGACTGGTGCCACCTGCGCGGTAAGTGACTTTGACCCGCGGCGGTTAAGCCTCTTTCGTGACCTGACCTTAAATGGGTGAGAGCGTATCCAAGCCGATGGAAAATGATCGCACAGTCCCGATTATGGCAAGCACACTGACGCTCACCTTGGCCTTGCTCCTATCCGCGTGTGGCGGGGAGGATACGAGCGCGCCTGTTGGAAACATTGCGGTGTCCCCTTCGCCTTCACCGAGCCCGTCACCAAGCCCGTCGCCTTCCGCGAGCCCCTCACCGTCACCGTCAGGTCAGGGCACCGCGACTCAGCAGGAAGAAATGCTTGCGGTTATGCTGCGCACCCATAACGAAGCGCGCGCGGAGGTCGGGACGCCCGATCTGGTGCTGGATGACGATCTGAGCGCGCAGGCCATCGAATACGCGCAAGAGCTGGCGGATACGGGGCGGTTTGAGCACAGCCCTCAGAGCGCGCGACCGGGCCAAGGCGAAAACTTGTGGGCCGGCACACCGTCGGCCTTCAGCTATGAGGAAATGGCCGAAGCGTGGATCGAAGAGAAGCAATTCTATGTCCACATGCCGTTCCCCTATTTCAGCAACACCGGTCGATGGCAGGACGTCGGGCACTACACGCAGATCATTTGGAGAGACACCACGCGGCTCGGCTGTGGTTTGGCGACGGGAAGTGGGCGCGATTACTTGGTGTGCCGGTATGGCCCACCAGGGAATGTCGCCGGTGAATACGCCTATTAGAGCCTAGCTCCCGAACTGATCGGCAACAAGTTTGGCAAAGGCGTCGGCGCGGTGGCTGATCGCGTGCTTTTCGGAAGGCTCGATTTCGGCGAAGGTTTCCTCGCCATGGCGCGCGGAGGGCACGAAGACGGGATCATAGCCAAAGCCCATTTTTCCGCGCGGTGGCCAGGTGAGGGCGCCAGGGCACAGGCCTTCATAGGTGGCGGATTCGCCGCCGGGCCAGGCCACCGCGAGCACACAGTGAAACGCTGCACGACGGTCAATGTCAGGGCCCAGCTCTTGCAGCATCCCTTCGACCTTCCCCATCGCCATATACCAATCGCGGCCCGGATCGCCTTCGAACCATTGCCGCTCAGCCCAATCGGCGGTGTAGACACCGGGACGGCCGCCAAGCGCGTCCACGCTCAAACCGCTGTCATCCGCCAGCGCGGGCATTTGCGAAGCTTCCGCTGCGGCGCGCGCCTTGATCAGAGCGTTCTCGACAAAGGTGGTGCCGGTCTCGGGCGGTTCTGGCAGACCCAGCGCGCCCGCGGAAAGGCATTTGAGTCCATATGGATCAAGCAGCGCTGAAATCTCTTTGAGCTTGCCCGCATTATGCGTGGCTATCACCAAGGACCCGCCAGAGAGTTTTCGACTCATTTGGTCGCGTCAAGCTGCGCGGTGAAAATCTGATCACACCCCATACGCGCCAAGCGCAGTAAGCGCAGCAGCGCCTCTTCGTCATAGGTCGCGCCTTCGGCGGTCGCTTGGACTTCGGCAATCTGGCCGCCGTCGATCAGGACGAAGTTGGCATCCGCATCGGCTGAGCTGTCTTCGATATAGTCAAGGTCGAGCACCGGCGTGCCTTCGTAGATCCCGCAAGAAATCGCGGCCACTTGACCGGTGATCGGGTCTTCTTTGAGCTCGCCCGATTGGATCAGGCCATTAACCGCAAGACGCAGCGCCACCCAGGCGCCCGAAATCGACGCGGTGCGCGTGCCGCCATCGGCCTGGATCACATCGCAATCGAGAGTGATTTGACGCTCGTCCAGCTTTTTGAGGTCAACCACTGCGCGAAGCGAACGGCCGATCAAACGCTGGATTTCTTGCGTGCGGCCTGACTGCTTACCGCGCGCCGCCTCACGGCTGCCACGGGTGTGCGTGGCGCGCGGGAGCATGGAATACTCGCCGGTCACCCAACCCTCACCTTTGCCCCGAAGCCATGGCGGAATGCGCTCTTCAACACTGGCGGTGCACAAAACGCGGGTTTCGCCAAAGCTGATCAGGCAGGAGCCCTCTGCGTGCTTGGTAAAGCCGGTTTCGATGGTAATCGCGCGCATTTCGTCGGGAGCGCGGTTTGAAGGGCGCATATAGGCAGTCCTGTTTGATGTGATTCGTTGTGTGCGCGCGGGTTTGGCCGCGAACGCCTTTGCCCGCAAGACTTCGCCAACAACAGATGAAGAGCAAGACTTGGCGAACGCGTTGGGAACGTTAAAGACAAGCGCATGGCATCGCCTCCAATCTCCGAGATGACTGAGCGAATGCGCGCCATTTTTCAGCGCGTTGTCGAAGGTTTTATCGAAAACGGCCAGCCGGTGGGCTCCAAAACGCTCGCGGCTGACGAAGTTTTGAATCTGTCGCCGGCGTCGATCCGTTCGGTTTTAGCCGATCTTGAGAAGCTTGGGCTGCTTGCAGCGCCACACACCAGCGCGGGTCGGATGCCGACCGATGCCGGCCTGCGTATTTTTGTCGATGGTATTATGCGCGTGGCGGAACCGACGGCGCAAGAACGCGCCCTTATCGAATCGGGCCTTTCGGAGACGGGCGCAATTGAGGAGGCTTTGAAGAAGGCCAGCGTGCTGTTGTCCGATTTGTCCGGCGCCGCTGGTATGGTCATGATCCCGACGCGAGAGGAGCGTTTGTCGCAATTCAGCCTCGTCAATCTCGGGCAAGGACGCGCGCTTGCCGTGCTGGTAAGCGAAGATGGCGGGGTCGAAAACCGGATTGTAGACCTTGGCGCTGCGGTCGGGGAAAGCGCGCTCGAAGCGGCAAGCAATTACATCACCGCCCGTATGAGCGGCCGAACTCTGTCTGAGGCAGCGCAGGCTATGCGAGCCGAGATTGCTGAAGAAAGGTCGCAATTGGACGCCGCCAGCCGGGATCTGGTCGAGCGTGGACTGGCGGTGTGGAGCGAGGACACTCAGCGCCTTCCAGTGCTGATCGTGCGTGGCACCTCAAACCTTCTCGACGAAGCGGCGCTTGGTGATATCGAAAGAGTGCGATCGCTGCTGAACGACTTGGAAGACAAACAGTCGGTGATGCAATTGCTGGACAGCGCAAAGGACGCGGATGCGACGCGGATTTTTATCGGCAGCGAAAACGCCCTTTTCGGCCTTTCTGGCTCCTCGGTCATCGCGTCACCCTATCGCGATCGTGAGGGCCGGGTGGTGGGCGTTCTGGGCGTCATCGGCCCCACTAGGTTGAATTACGCGCGCGTGGTCCCCATGGTGGACCTGACAGCGCGATCTTTGAGCAAATTGATCGCTTGAACGACTTTCACTTTTCCAAAGCTGGAACCAACCCATGAACGATAAGGACAAGCCGCAAGACGATGCGGTGGCAGAAGAATTGAACGGCGTGCCTGAGGAATTTCTCGATGACGGATCGCAGGACGCCGAAGGAGATGAAGGCGCGCAGGGCCTCGTCTCTGAGGCGCTTGTGAGTTTGAAAAAGGACCTTCAGGCGGCGGAGCAGGAAACGCTTTACGCCAAGGCGGAAACCCAAAACCTGCGCCGCCGAATGGAAAAGGAAATGGCCGACGCGCGCAATTACGCCGCAACGGGCTTTGCTCGCGACGTCTTGAGTGTGTGGGACAACCTATCGCGCGCGGTTGAGGCCATCCCTGCGCAATTGCGCGAGGATGACAGCATGAAAGGTCTCGTGGTCGGCATCGAAGCAACGCAGCGTGAGCTTGAGAAAGTGTTCAAGCAGCACGGTATTGAGCGCATCGCGGCGATGGGTATGCCGCTCGATCCCAATCAGCACCAGGCGATGATTGAGATCCCAAGCAGCGATCAGGAACCAGGCACCGTTCTGCAAGAGATGCAATCGGGCTGGATGATCAAGGACCGGCTGCTCCGCCCAGCCATGGTGGGTGTGGCGAAAAAGCCGGATTGATCAGCCTAAAGCTTCAACACCATCTGCAAGTTGCACCGCGAATAGGGCGTGGGGTGCTCTTCCTCGGGGCTAAGCGCCCGAAAGCCTTTGCGGGTGTAGAGCCGGGTGGCCGCCGTCAAAGTGTCATTCGTCTCAAGCCAGATTGCTTCAGCGCCGCGCTCACAGGCGATAGCGGTGAGGTGGTCGATAATGGCGCTGGCCACGCCCTTGCCTTGCGCGCCGGGATCGGTGGCCATTTTGACCAGCTCCATCCAGCGCGCCACACCTGGGGCTGCGTCGGCGACCATCAAGGCGCCGGTTCCTATCGGAACGCCGTCTTCCTCCGCGATCGCGATGTAGCCGCCGGGCGCAAGGATCGTCTCCTGCGGCGCGTCGAGCGTGCGGCGGTCTTCGTCCTCCATGCCGAAATAGGCTTCGATCCAGCGCCGGTTGAGCGCGGCAAACGCCGCTGCATCGCCGGGTTCGAACGCGCGAACAGAGAATGAACTCTTAGCCAAGGGTCGCTCCCTGAAACGCGACAAGCGGGGCATAGGCCTCCGCTTCAGGAAGGCCGGGCGGGCGAAACCCGTGGCGTAGCCAGAAGGCGTGTTTGACGATTTCGGCCTGTTGCTCGATCCCATAGGCCTCAAACGGTTTGTCTGGCGTCAAAGTGTATTCGTAGCGGCACAAAGGATGGCGGTTGAGCACGAGGTACCAATCGCCTCGCGTCTGAGTCTGCCAAACATGAGTGAGCTCATGGATGAGCAGGCCCTGGCGAGTGATCGTCTCGGCGGCGAAATCTTCGCTATAGGCCTGCCCGTGAGGGTGAAAATGGACATGGCCATTGGGTGCCATTGTCACCTTGCGCGGTTGGAAAGGAAACCATTTGCGCCGGCGGATGCGGACCGGTTCGTAGTCGATCGCCTCGCCAAAGACCGTGCGCGCGAGGCGCACTTCACCCGCGGTCAACGCGCGCTCTCCGCCGATCGGGCAGGGCGGCCCAACGCTTGGTGTGTCGAGCGAGGCCGCGTTCAGCGTTCGTCCCCGGCGGCCTGAACAGGGGCTTGAAACTTATGAGTTTTTCCGCCTGAAATTTTGAGCGTCACCTCCACGCTTGAGCCTTCCACAACGCTTTCGTCGAGTTCAAACGCCATGATATGCAAGCCGCCCGGCTCGAACGTTTTCGAGGTGCCGCCAGGCAAAGCGACCGGGCCGCTTTCGCCCATGGTCATTTCAAAGTTGTACTCCATTGTGGCGTGCACTTCTGTGGTGGCAGCGCCGGCCACTTCGGCGCCGCTGATCGAAACGCCGCGCTCGCCATTATAGGCCACGTCAAAGTAGACGGCGGCCGGGTTGCCCGAGACAGGGGCGAGCACCAGCCGGGCGTTGGTCACTTCGAGGCCGGGAAAGACCCCTTCGACTTCGACAGGCGCGGGTGGCTCTTGCGAGCACGCGCCAAGCGCCAGGCTGGCGGCAAGCGCAGCTGTAAGGCTGGCGTTCTTGAAAGATGCGAAAGTCATAAGGTCATCCCCTGTTTTCATTTTGTGCCTCACTGGCATTGTCCCAAAAACTAGGCCCTGGGGTGCCTTGTGCCAAGCGAAAGCGCACCTATATCCGCGTCATATTCGAGCCGCCAAGCCGCTTTGCCCACATATTTGGTCCCACTGGGTGCCACCGGGGAAGCGCGATGGCGCGGTGTCCAACACATGCCCTTTGGATGGGCCAATTGATGGGGAAGTAATGGGTAAAGTTATCGGTATCGACCTTGGCACCACGAACTCGTGTGTGGCCGTCATGGATGGGGGCAAGCCCAAGGTTATCGAGAATTCCGAAGGCGCGCGCACGACGCCTTCGATCGTGGCCTTCACCAAAGACGCTGAGCGTCTGATCGGTCAGCCGGCCAAGCGCCAAGCGGTGACCAATCCGGACAACACGCTCTTCGCGATCAAGCGCCTTATCGGTCGCCGGTTCGACGATCCGCTGACCAAGAAGGACATGGAGATCGTCCCTTACGACATCGTCAAGGGCAAGAACGGCGACGCTTGGGTTGAAGCGGGCGATGAGGAATACAGCCCCTCGCAGATCAGCGCGTTCATCCTCCAGAAGATGAAAGAGACCGCTGAGAGCTTCCTGGGTGAAACGGTTGAACAGGCCGTTATCACCGTTCCGGCGTATTTTAACGACGCGCAGCGTCAGGCGACGAAGGATGCAGGTCAGATTGCTGGCCTTGAAGTCCTGCGCATCATCAACGAACCGACTGCGGCCGCGCTTGCCTATGGCATGGACAAGGAAGACGGCAAAACAATCGCCGTCTACGACCTTGGCGGCGGCACCTTCGACGTCTCGATCCTCGAAATCGGCGACGGTGTCTTCGAAGTGAAGTCGACCAACGGGGACACGTTCCTGGGCGGTGAAGACTTCGACAACGCGATTGTCGAGCACCTGGCCGAGGCCTTCCAGAAAAAGGAAAACATGGACCTGAAAGCCGATAAACTCGCGCTTCAGCGTCTCAAGGAGGCCGCCGAAAAGGCCAAGATCGAGCTCTCGAGCTCGGCCACGACCGAAGTCACCCTGCCCTTTATCACAGCCCGCATGGAAGGCGGCGCGTCGCCCCCGCTCCACCTTGTGGAAACGATCTCTCGCGCTGATCTTGAAAAGCTCGTTGGCGGCCTGATCGATCGCACGCTTGCGCCGTGTAAGAAAGCTCTCGCTGACGCTGGCGTCACCAAGGATGAAATCGACGAAGTCATCTTGGTCGGTGGGATGACCCGCATGCCTAGGGTGCGCGAGGTCGTCGAAAAGTTTTTCGAAGCCAAGCCTCACACCGGCGTGAACCCGGATGAAGTGGTGGCCATGGGCGCCGCGATCCAGGCGGGCGTGCTGCAGGGTGACGTCAAAGACGTGCTGCTGCTTGACGTGACGCCGCTGTCACTGGGCATCGAAACGCTGGGCGGTGTGTTCACTCGCATGATTGATCGCAACACGACGATCCCGACCAAGAAGACCCAGACCTACTCGACCGCCGATGACAATCAGAACGCGGTTACGATCAAGGTCTTCCAGGGTGAGCGCGAAATGGCGGCTGACAACAAGCTGCTTGGCAATTTCGACCTTGTCGGGATCCCTCCCGCCCCGCGCGGTGTGCCGCAGATTGAAGTCACGTTCGACATCGACGCGAACGGCATTGTCTCCGTCGCCGCCAAGGATAAGGGCACCGGTAAGGAGCAGGTGATCAAGATCCAGGCTTCAGGTGGACTGTCCGACGCGGACATCGATCAGATGGTCGAGGATGCGGAAAAATTCGCTGAAGAGGACAAGAAGCGTCGCGAAAGCGCGGAAGCGCGCAACCAGGCCGACAGCCTTGTCCACGCCACCGAAAAGCAGCTCGAAGAGCATGGCGACAAGGTGGACGCGGACACTAAAGCGGCGGTCCAGACCGCGCTTGACGAAGCCAAGGAAGCGCTTTCGGGCGATGACGCAGACGCGATCAACGCCAAGGCGCAGGCTCTGACGGAAGCGGCCATGAAGATGGGTCAGCAAATCTACGAGGCTGAGCAAGCGGCCGGACCTGAGGCTGAAGACGCTGCAGCGAGCGAAGACAGCTCGGACGCCGATGAGGACGTTGTCGACGCGGAGTTCTCGGAAGTCGACGAAGACAAAAAGGACTGATGTCCCGATGAAGCAGGCTCTCACCGCGGGCGTTTTTGAGCGCCGGCGGTGGTGCCTCATGGGATAAAGAGCAATGGCCAGTCAGACCTATTATGACACTCTGGGAGTGGCGCGCGATGTCGATGGCGGGGCGCTGAAGAGCGCCTATCGCAAGCTTGCGATGAAGTATCACCCGGATCGCAATCCGGGCGACGCCGAGGCAGAGGCAAAGTTCAAAGCCTGCGCAGAAGCCTACGAAGTGCTCAAAGACCCGCAAAAGCGCGCGGCCTATGATCGCTATGGTCACGACGCCTTCACCCAAGGCATGAATGGCGGTGGCGGAGGCCCAGGCGGCGGCTTTGGTGGCCAAGGCGACTTTGGCGATATCGGTGACATATTCGAGACCATTTTTGGCAGCGCCTTTGGCGGTGGCGGGATGGGCGGCGCGCGCCAGCAGAACCGGCGCGGCGCCGATCTGCGCTACGACATGGAAATCACGCTCGACGAAGCGTTCCATGGCAAGAGCACCCAAATCGAGATCGAAGTCAGCCAAGCGTGCGAGGCGTGTGACGGAACCGGGGCCACTCCGGGCACCGGTGAGCGGACCTGCACCATGTGCCACGGGCGCGGCACCGTTCGCGCTAAACAGGGACTGTTTGTGGTTGAGCGCCCATGTCCCAGCTGCAACGGACGCGGCTCAGTTCTCGAAGATCCGTGTAAGGCCTGTCAGGGCGAGGGTCGGGTGGACAAAGTCCAGACGCTCGAAGTCGAAATCCCGCCTGGCGTTGACACCGGCACCCGCATTCGGTTGGCCGGGAAGGGCGAGGCAGGCGCGCGGGGCGCGCCTCCTGGCGATCTCTATATATTCCTCCACGTAAAGCGGCACGCTCTGTTTGAACGAGAGGGGACAACGCTTGCAACGCGCGTCCCTGTGAGCTTCACAACGGCGGCTCTGGGTGGTTCGGTGGATATTCCCGACCTCGACGGCAGCACCAATTCGGTTGAGATCCCGGTTGGCATTCAATCAGGCAAGCAATTGCGCGTGCGCGGGGCCGGAATGCCGGTCTTGCAAGGGCGCGGGCGCGGCGATTTGGTGGTGGAGATAAAGGTCGAAACCCCGACAAAGCTCAGCCGTCAGCAAAAGGAAATTCTTGAAGAATTCCGCGAAACCGAAACCGGCGAAGAATGCCCCGAAAGCCGCAGCTTCTTTACCAAGCTGAAAGACGCGTTCGGAGCCTGATTCCACGTATCAGCATAGCCGCGCGTCGATCTCACCACGCAGGCCGGCCAGCAGGCCTTTTCCGCAGCGGCCCGCGTTTTCCTCATCGTCGATGATGGCCAGAAAGATCGATCGTTTGGCTTTGCGGATGGTGGCCTCATCCAGCCCGCCATCAACGGTTGATCCGACAATGTCGATCATTCGCTCAGCCCCGTGCAATCGGCCCCAAATATAGTCGTTCTCACGGTAAGCGCGGCTGAAAAAGGCACCAAAATTGTAGAACTCAATTCCTCTCAGCGTTGCCCGTGCGCCGCCTTCGCGGATCGAACGCGCGTCTTCGGGCGAGATGCGATCGATCAGAGCGGGATTGAATTCGTCGAGGCGCTCGTTCTGCAACAGCGGCAGAGTGGCGATGTCATAATAGGGAAAAACCAGATAGGTCAGCAGCATGCGCTGGCGCAGATTCTTGGGCATGTCCTCCAGCGCAGCCGACAACATCTTTTCAGCCTCGACATCGGTTTGAGGAAGGAGCCGCGCTTCGGCCAGGTGGTTGAGCGCCGCGCCGGGGCGTTCGAGTGCCTTCGCGGCGAGAGAGGCAAAATCAGGATCATCGATAAGGCGATCATCGGCCTCTTGGTAAAGCGAAAGAATGGCGTAGATCCGCTGGCGCGCCACGTCGAGCGCGTCGTCAGATATCTCCGGATCGTCCTCCCATTCGCGCGAAAGCCGCCGGGCGAGAAGCTCCAGTCGGCGTATTCGAAAGCCGATGTCGTGCGCCCGGAAGAACGCGATGGCGGCCGGGCTGGCGCCGCCCTGTTCGCCTGAGAGCGTGTAAAGCCCGGGTTCGGACAGATAGCGCCGCAAGCGTTCGGCAATAAGGCTCGGCTCTCCCAGCGCGAGCTCCGGGGCCGCCGCGTGGGTGATCTGCGCCAGACGATCAACGATCCCTGTAAACTTGGTCTGCGCGTACGCCTGATACGCAAAACCCGCTTCGGTCGCGGCGGCTTGCTGCGCCTTGGGCCGCCAATTGGCCAAGCGCTTGGGCGTCGGGCGGTCGAGGAAGAATGTGTAGCCAAACAGGCGTTCACCCGCGCGGTCGATTTCGGGTCGAAGGCTCAGCACAATTCGGCGCAAGCGCAGGGCATCGCGCGATTGCTGTTCTATCCGCTCAAGATCGTCGCGAATGGGTTGTTCGCGCGGAATGGTGGAGAGCGAGCCAAAGATTGCGCCGAAAAAGCCTATGGGCTCGCCATCGCCGTCTCCTTCCGCGCCAACCCGATCGGGACGCGGATCGATATAGACGAAGCGGCGGTCGACCTCGCGCTGGGATGGGCGACCGTAGAGCGCCGATATCGCCCCGCCAAACGGCGCGTTGACCAGCACTGATCCATCGATCAACGAGACGTCGCCAATTGACCCATCTCGGTAGTGAACCGGCATAATCCTTTTGAGCAGCTCTTGGCGACCGGTCCAGGCCTCTTTCTCGCGACGGGCGAGCCGATCGATCTCCTCTATCCGCAGCGGCGGAAAGGCCCCGGGGAAGCTGGCGGTCGCCCGAGCAGCCAGAACAAGGTCGAGACGGTCGCCCAACACCGCGCTGCCCGTCTCGCTTACCGCGGTGCGAAAGCTTATCGGCATACGGTGTTCGGTTTCCTGCACGATCGGCGGCGAGTTCAGCCGCAGCCGCTCTGTGTGGCCGCGAAAGTCGGTCGCGGTGACGAACAGGTCGACCAAGTGCCCGGGGGGCAGCAGCGGTTTGCCGGTGTCGCGCTGCGCCATGCTTTTCAACGCTTCAAGCAGCAGACCGGAGAATCGGTCGCCCGAAAAGGGAGGGCTGAACCAGCGTCCGCGCACGAGCGTGGAGACCTTGCGCCGCACCTCCTCACGGGTTTCGGGGGAGACGCTTTGGTTCACGGCGTTGCCCGGTCGGCTCAGAAACCAGTCGACGAGAGGCTGCGTCCAGATCTTGGCGTAGCGCCACATGGGCTGCGCTTCGGAATCGGTCAGCTCCAGCACATCGGCGTTTTCAAGCCAAAGCTCGGTCAAAGGCTCGAGCGATTGGCCCGTAGTGATCGCTTGAGCGAGAAACACCGCGTTGATCCCTCCCGCGCTCGCCCCTGTCAAAACGTCGGGCAGGACGCGCAGGCGCAGGCCGCGTTTGCGCTCAATATCTTCGAGAAAGGCGCCATAGGCCGCGCCAGCGCCGGTGAGGCTTTCGATTTCGTTGGCGTGGAAGGCGCGACTGGCTCGGGCAAGGTGCCAGATTTCCTTTGTTACGCCATGCATATAGACCGCCAAGCTCACCCCGCCATAGCAGACCAGCGCAAGTCTGAGTTCCTTTTGCCGCATGGCCAGCTTCCTACTGTGCAATCTCACTCAAGTGCAATTGCGTTCAACGTTTGTTCTGGTTACAAATTGCGCCATGGCGAAGGCAAAAAAACGTTTTGTGTGTTCGAATTGCGGAGCTGTGACCCCACGGTGGCAGGGCCAGTGTCCGGAATGCGGGGAGTGGAACACGCTCACCGAAGACGCGCCCGCTACCGTCTTTTCACAAAAGCATGATCTCTCACGCGGAGGGCGCGGGATTGAGTTTGTGCCGCTCAACAAGCCAACCGAGCTGCCGGTGCGCAAATCGACGGGGCTTGCAGAGTTCGATCGCGCTTTGGGTGGCGGCCTGGTGCCCGGTTCAGCGGTGCTTATGGGTGGCGATCCGGGGATCGGCAAATCGACGCTCTTACTGCAGACCGCGGCGACCGTTGCGCGTGGAGGCAACGACGTGGTCTATGTGAGCGGTGAAGAAGCCGCTGGTCAGGTCCGGTTGCGCGCCACCCGCTTGGGCGTCGCGGACGCTCCGATCCGTCTGGCCTCGGAAACGTCGGTCCGCGATATTCTCACACCTCTGGGCGAGGGTGAGCCGCCCGCTTTGCTGGTGATCGATTCGATCCAGACAATGCATTCCGACACGATCGAGGGTGCGCCGGGCACGGTCAGCCAAGTGCGTGGCTGCGCGCTTGAGCTGATCCGTTTCGCCAAAGAGCGCGGAACGGCGCTGGTGCTGGTGGGCCATGTGACCAAAGACGGCAATATTGCCGGCCCGCGTGTGCTGGAGCACATGGTCGATGTGGTGATGAGCTTTGAGGGTGAACGCAGCCACCAATATCGCATCCTGCGCGCGCTCAAGAACCGGTTTGGCGCGGTCGATGAGATTGGTGTGTTCTCCATGGAGGGCGAGGGGCTTGAAGAGGTTGCCAACCCCTCAATGCTGTTTCTCTCGGGCCGCGATCAGCCCCTGGCGGGAAGCGCGGTGTTTCCTGCGCTTGAAGGGACACGACCGGTCCTGGTGGAAATCCAGGCCTTGATCGTCCGGCTGCAATCGGGAGCCACCCCGCGCCGTGCGGTGGTGGGTTGGGACAATGGCCGCTTGGCGATGCTGCTGGCGGTTCTCGAATCGCGCTGCGGTCTCAATTTCTCATCGGCTGAGGTCTATCTCAACATTGCCGGTGGGTATCGTCTTTCAGACCCCGCAGCCGACCTTGCGGTGGCCGCCGCGCTCGTCTCAGCGCTGGCGGATAAGCCTTTGCCGATCAAATCCGCATGGTTCGGAGAGGTCTCGCTTGCCGGAGAGATACGTCCTGTCGCTCACGCCGAACTGCGCATGCGCGAGGCGGCCAAGCTGGGCTTTGCCAGTGGCTACGGCCCGTCTGATACAAAGACCGCTTCGTCCACGATCCAATATCGCGGCCTAGGACAACTCGCAAACCTCGTTGACCAGGTCATGGCGAAGACATAATTCTACGGCCAGTATGACGGGTTTCGATATAATCGTTCTGATCATTGTCGGTGTCGCGGCTGTCGGAGGCTTTATGCGCGGGCTCGTGCAGGAAATTCTCTCGCTTGCTGCGTGGGTCCTTGCGGGTTTCTCGGTCTATTATCTTCACACACCGCTGACGGTGGCTTTGCGCGAGTATTACGACGCAGAGCCGGCCACACCGATCCTCGCCTTCGCCTTGCTTTTGCTCATTCCGTACGCGGCGATGAAAGTCATTGCGAGCATGGCTGGCGACGCGTCCCGCGCCTCGCCTTTGGGAGCGATCGATCGGATCTTGGGCTTCGGCTTTGGCACCGTAAAGGGCGCGCTGATTGTCGTTTTTGCGTTCTCTGTCCTGGCCTTGGGCTTCGATACGGTGTGGGGATATAAGGGGCGCCCCAATTGGATCACCCAGGCGCGCACGTATCGTGCAACCGATGCGTTTTCGCGCGACTTGGTGCAGCTCATTGCGGAACGTCGCCGCGCGATGCTTAATGAAGAGGCGAAGGACGAACCCCCGGCCGACGCTTCGTGAGCGCGCTCTACACTCCCACCATGTTGGCGCTGGCCACCCAATTGGCCGACTACCCGTTCGATGACAGTCTGGTGCATCAGGCGCAGTCGCGCTCCAAGATCTGCGGCAGCTCTGTTCGTGTCGGGCTTGACCTCGATCGTTCCGAACGCGTTGCGCGCATCGGGCTCAAAGTGTCGGCGTGCGCGGTTGGCCAAAGCTCGGCAGCGATCCTTGCAGGCGGCGTTGCAGGCGCGACATTCGATGATCTTGCGCGACAGTTTGAACAGATCGAAGGCTGGTTGAGCGGAGCGAACGCGCCACCGAACTGGCCTCGTTTTGAAGCGCTGCTCGGCGCACGCGATCATCCGGGCCGCCATGGCGCCCTCGTGCTGCCCTGGCAGGCCGCTCTTTCCGCGCTATCCTCAGTCCAATTGCACCGCTGATCTTTCATCACGCGCGGCCTCTCGTTAGGACATGCGGTTAGGAAGAGCGCTTCAGCGCGCCGCAACGTTGGATAGAGGGTTTAGGGGTAGCATGGCAGACACTGGCGCGTTGAACGCGGCGAACGCAGAAGCGCAGGCGCTGGCCGCGCGCGAGCCGAGCGACAAGGAAGTCCAGCTTGTGATCGGCGCGTCGAGCGCGGGCACCATTTTCGAATGGTATGATTTTTTCATCTACGGGACGCTGGCTTATATCCTCAAAGACGCGTTCTATGACGTTGATAACGATACGCTGGGCTTGCTGCTGGTGTGGTCGACCTTTGCGGTTGGCTTTGCCTTTCGCCCGATCGGCGCGATCCTGTTTGGCTTTCTTGGCGACAAGCTGGGGCGCAAATACACCTTCCTTGTCACTGTAACGCTGATGGGCATCGCGACTGCGGGCGTTGGCTTTATCCCGACGGTTGATACGATCGGGGTTGCCGCGCCCATTATCGTCATCCTGCTGCGCGTTATCCAAGGGTTGGCGCTGGGCGGCGAATATGGCGGGGCGGCGATCTATGTCGCCGAGCACGCGCCGCCTGAAAAGCGCGGCTTTTACACCAGCTTTATCCAGGCGAGCGTTGCGGGCGGCTTTGTCCTTTCGATCATCGTTGTCCTGGCCTGCCGCGCCTTGCTTTCGACGGAGGATTTCGAGGCTTGGGGCTGGCGCCTGCCTTTCCTCCTTTCGATTGGCTTGCTTGCCATTTCCTTGTGGATGCGACTGATGCTGTCCGAAAGTCCGGTGTTCCAGGCGATGAAGGAAGCGGGGGAAACCGCTGGCAATCCGTTTGTGGAAAGCTTCACCTACCCGGGCAATCCCAAGCGCATCTTTGTGACGCTTTTCGGCGTGACCGGCATTTTGACAACGATTTGGTACACCGCCTTCTTCTCCGCGTTGAGCTTCCTTCGCGGGCCGATGCATATGGACCCGCAAACGGTCGAAATCCTGCTGCTGATCGCGGGCGCGATTGCGATGTCGTTCTATCTCGTGGTGGGCAAATGGTCCGACACTATCGGGCGCAAAAGGCCGATCATTATCGGCGCGCTGGCCACCCTTGTCTTGCTGTTCCCCGCCTTCTGGGGGATGGGCAGCCTCGCCAATCCCGGTCTGGCCCAGGCGGCGGAGGAAAGCCCGGTCACGGTGTCGGGCCCGCAATGCGTGACCGATCCTTTCGCGGACCTGTTTGACCGCGAACAGACCGATTGTGGCAAAATTCTGGAAACGCTGACCGCATCGGGGGTGCCCTACACTTTGTACGCCGGCGCGGACCTGCGATTGGCCGCTGGCGACCGCGATATCGCTATAGACTCAGCGTGGTTCGAGGACGGAGCGGTGCGCAAGGACGGCATTCACGCCGCGCTGAGTGAATATGGCTTTGATTTCAGCAAGCAGCAGCCTTCGCTTGGCAGCGCTTTGGGCATTATCGCCATCCTGCTTGGTCTGGGCGCGCTTTCGGCTCTGACATACGGCTCGGTCGCCGCGCTGTTGTCAGAGATGTTTCCGCCCAAAATCCGCTATTCCTCGATGTCGATCCCGTATCATATCGGCGCCGGCTATCTCGGTGGGTTTCTGCCGCTGATCGCTGGCGTGATCGTGGCCAGCACGGGAAACATCTATTCGGGGCTGTGGTACACGTGGGGCGTTGTTGCGATTGGCGTCGTCGTAGCGTGGTGGGGCTTGCCCGATGGCCCGCCCAAAGACTTCGTCGATGAAAGCGCCTGAGCCGCCACCGCCGACCTTACGCCTCAAGGTTGATACAAGGGCGTTGGCGCACAATTGGCGGGCCCTCGATCGGCTCTCCGGCGCTGCCAGGGCGGGGGCTGCGGTTAAGGCGAACGCCTATGGCCTGGGCGTCGACGTTTGCGTTCCCGCTTTGCGCGATGCCGGATGCGCCAGCTTTTACGTTGCGCATTGGAGCGAGGTCGAGGCGGTGGCGCGGCATGTGCCGCCGGCGCAGATTGCAGTGCTGCACGGCGTGATTAACGAAGCCGAGATGGACTACGCGAGCGCAAGCGGCGCGAACCCCGTGATCAACTCGATCGAGCAAGCCCGCGCTTGGAGCGCCTATAGCGGCGGTGTGTGCGATCTGATGGTCGACACCGGGATCAACCGCCTGGGCGTTTCTCCAGACGAGTTGGATGATCCGGCCATCCAAGCCTTAGACGTGGACACGCTGATGTCGCATCTCGCCTGTGCCGACGAAGACAGCCCTATGAACGCGCAACAGCTTGAGATGTTTCGTTCCTGCGCGGGTCGAGTGAAGCACCAAGGGCTTAGCCTTGCCAACAGCGCCGGGATTGCACTCGGACCCGATTTCCACTTCGACGCAACGCGCCCGGGCCTGGCATTGTATGGCGGTGTCCCTCGCGCCTCGCTGGCTGAAGCGATCGAGCAGGTTGCGTTTGTCGAAGCCGCTATTCTCCAGACACGCGCGCTCAAAGCGGGCGATAGCGTGGGTTACAACGCCGAGTTCACCGCGCCGGCTGCGATGAAAGTGGCGACGGTGTCGCTGGGATACGCCGATGGGTTCTTGCGCTCGCGCGGGCCCGGCGGGTTTCTGTCGTTCGAAGACAAGACTCTACCCATCCTCGGCAAAGTATCCATGGATATGATCGTGGTCGACATCACCAAGGCGCTCGACCTGTCCGCCGGAGACTGGCTCGGAGTGCCGTTCTCGTTGGTTGATGCTGCGCAGCAAAGCCTTGTGTCACAATACGAATTGCTGACAACAATCGGCGAAAGACTTCGAGGCTGACCCATTCTTGTTGCACTGCACATTGTGCAGATGCTAAGGTCGCGACCTACTGTATTGGGATTGGAAAATGGCAAAAAAAATCACCGGTTCTGCGGCCGATGCCGCTGCGAGCCCCGTCATCATCAAGAAATACGCGAACCGGCGCCTCTATAACACCAGCTCTTCAAGTTACATCACGCTTGAAGACTTGGCTTCCATGGTCCGCGAGAATATCGATTTTCAGGTTCTGGATGCCAAGTCGGGCGACGAGATCACTCATTCGATCCTGACCCAGATCATTATGGAAGAAGAGGCTAATGCCTGCCAAATGATGCCTGTAAGCATCTTGAGCCAGATGATAGTGAAGTAAGGCAACTCGATGCAGACGCTGATGCCGTCCTATCTCGAAGCGAGCATGAACAATTTCCGCCAGAACCAGGCAAATATCCGCGAGGCGTTTGAGAAGGGCATGACCGCAGGGCCGCTGTCAGCCATCCATGAAACCAATATGGCGATGATGCGCGCGGCGGCCGAGACCTTTATTCCGGGCAGCAAGAAGCGCGCAGCCGACGCCACGGCTGCAAGCACCTCATCCGCCTCCCAGTCCGAGATCGCGCTGCTCAAGGAACAAATGGCGGCGATGCAAAAGAAGCTGGACGAACTCGGCAAATAGCGCCAACGCGCGCGGGCATACGCTCGCATTAGAAAGCCTAATCCCGTGTCCAACATACGCCACGCGCTGACCACCAAGCGCGAAGATGATTTCGCCAAGTGGTATCAAGAGGTCATCAGCGCGGCTGATCTGGCCGAGGAATCGGGCGTGCGCGGCTGCATGGTGATCAAGCCATGGGGCTTTGGGATTTGGGAGCGGGTCCAGCGCCTGATGGATGACCGGATCAAGGCCGCAGGCGTACAAAACGCTTACTTCCCGCTCTTCATTCCGCTCGCCAATTTTGAGCGTGAGGCGGATCATGTGGAAGGCTTTGCCAAGGAAATGGCGGTCGTCACTCACCACCGCCTGATTGCTGACGGCACGGGTGGCCTGATCCCCGATCCCGAAGCCAAGCTGGAAGAGCCGCTGGTCGTACGCCCGACATCCGAGACGATTATCGGTGACGCCATGGCGCGCTGGGTGCAAAGCTGGCGCGATCTGCCGCTCATGCTCAACCAATGGGCCAATGTTGTGCGCTGGGAAATGCGCACCCGCATGTTCCTGCGCACCAGCGAATTTCTCTGGCAGGAAGGTCACACCGCGCACGCAACACGCGAAGAGGCTCTGGAGGAAACCCACCGCGCGCTCGAAATGTACCGCGCCTGCGCCGAAGAAGACCTCGCTCTGCCCGTCATTGCGGGCGAGAAACCGGAGAATGAGCGCTTTCCGGGCGCGCTTGAAACCTGGTCGATCGAAGCGATGATGCAGGATGGCAAGGCGCTCCAGGCGGGGACCTCGCACTATCTTGGAACCAACTTCGCGCACGCGGCGGGTATTCAGTATCAAGATCGCGAAGGCACGCAGACTTTGTGCCACACCACGAGCTGGGGCGTCTCCACCCGCATGATTGGCGGCGTCATCATGACGCATGGCGATGATGACGGCCTGCGCGTGCCGCCGCGTATCGCGCCCTATCAGATCATTATCCTGCCCATGTTGCGCGATAAGCCCGAGGACGAAACCGTGCTGGCCTATTGCGAGAATCTGCGGGTCAAGCTTGCCGCTGTGTCTGCTTTGGGTGAGCCGATCCGCGTGCTGCACGACAAGACGCCGGGCAAAGCCTCGGCCAAGCGCTGGGACTGGGTGCGTAAGGGCGCTCCGGTTATTGTGGAAGTCGGCCCGCGCGACATGGAAAACGGCAAGGTCGCCGTGCTGCGCCGCGATGCCTTGTGGAACCTTGATAACGGCAAGCCCGCGATGGACTTCGTCGCGCTTGATGACTTTGTCGCAGAGGCTGCGGCCACGCTTGCCGCCATCCAAACCGGCCTCTTTTCCGAGGCGGCTGAGCGTCGTGACGCCAACATCACGCGTGGCATTACTGATTGGGAAGCGATCACCGCGCATTTCAAGCAGGGCGGCAAGTATCCGGGCTGGGTCGAAGTTCAATGGTCAAAGCCAACCGGTGACGCGCTCGCCAAGGTGGTGGAGCAATTGAAGGCTATGCAGCTCACCATTCGTAATGTCCCGCGTGAGGCTGAGCCTGCGACCGGCGCCTGCATCTTCACCGGCGCGCCCGCGGTCGAGCGTATTTTGGTCGCGCGCGCATACTAATCGCAATCGTCCCCATAAGGGTGGGGGCTCGCGCGTGACACGGTCTTCGCGCGCGTTCATAGCGTGACGTCATGGCTAACCGACGCCCCCAACACACCGCAGGCCTGCCGTCACGCGAACAGGTGCTCGAGTTCATCAAAACCTCCGACACCGCCGCTGGCAAGCGCGAAATCGCGCGCGCTTTTGGCTTGAAGGGGCAGGAGAAGATTGCGTTGAAACGCTTGCTTAAAGACATGGCCGAAGAGGGGCTGATCGATGGCAAGAAGACCGCCTATCACCGCATGGGTGGGGTGCCGCGAGTGACGGTGCTGCGCGTTGTCGACATTGAGGACGGGGAACCGGTTGCGATCCCGGACAACTGGGACCCCGAAGCGCCGGGAGAGCCGCCGCGCCTGACACTGCGCGAGCTTAAAGGGAAGGGCGGCAGCCGCAATCCCGCGCTGAAAATCGGAGACCGAGTGCTCTCGCGCACCGAAGAACGCGAAAGCGGGTGGGTTGCGCATCCGATGAAACGGCTGCCCGCGCGGACCGAAGGCATGCTGGGCGTGGTTGAAATCGATTTCGGCGGCAAAGCCTGGCTTGCGCCCGTCGACAAGCGCATCCGCCAATCCGCGCGGATCAGCGATCTGGGTAGCGCGCAGGAAGGACAGCTTGTGCTGGCGGAACGGACCGGTCGTTCTGAACGCAGCGGCGTGCGGGTGACCGAGATTTACGGCGATCCGCTGGCACCGGGCGCCTTCAGCCTGATCGCGATCGCCAAGCATGGCATTCCTCATGTTTTCCCCGAAGAGGTCATCGCCGAGGCTCCGCGCGCGGCCAATCTCACCGTGTCCGAGGCTAAGCGCGAAGATCTTCGCGCGCTGCCCATCGTCGCGATTGATCCGGCGGATGCGCGCGACCACGACGACGCGATCTGGGCCGAGCCCGATGGAGAGGGCGGCTACCGGGCCGTCGTCGCCATTGCCGATGTCAGCTTCTACGTGCGCCCTGGCTCCGCGCTTGACCGCGAAGCGAGAAAGCGCGGCAATTCGGTCTACTTCCCCGACCGCGTCGTCCCGATGTTGCCCGAAATTCTGAGCGCGGATGTCTGCTCCTTGAAAGAGGGTGAGGACCGCGCGGCTATGGCGTGCCACTTGCGTATCGATGCGGCGGGCAAGGTGACGAGCCACCGCTTCACCCGTGCTATCGTGCGCATCCATCACAACATCGCCTACCAAGACGCGCAAGCCCAGATGGATGGGGACGAGGCGCCCGAATATCTCCAGCATCTGTGGGGCGCGTGGACGCTCCTCGCCGAGGCGCGCGAGAAGCGCGATCCGCTGGAATTGGAGCTGCCCGAGCGGCGGGTGATACTCGGAGAAGACGGGCGGATCGCCGAGATCGCGGTGCGTGAGCGGCTTGACGCGCACCGGGTGGTTGAGGACTTCATGATCGCCGCCAACGTGGCCGCGGCCAAGGCGCTTGAAGCGAAAACCGCCCCCGTCGTCTACCGCGTGCACGAGCCGCCAAGCCGCGAGAAGCTGATCGCCTTGCGCGATTACCTCGCCACTATGGAGCGCCCGCTTGCGCTGGGCCAAGTGGTCACACCCAGCCTGTTCAACCGCATCCTCAAAGACGTGACCGACGAGGCTGAGAAAGCGCAGGTCATGGAGGCGGTGTTGCGCACGCAGACTCAGGCCTATTACGGGCCGAGCAATGCGGGGCACTTTGGCCTTTCGCTTGGCTCTTATGCGCATTTTACCTCGCCCATTCGCCGCTATTCCGATCTTCTGGTGCACCGCGCCCTGGTGGACGCCTACAAGCTCGAGCAGCCCGAACCGCCCGGTTCCACACCGCCGACCTCCGGCCTTTCGGACCGCGACCGCGACAATCTCCAACAGATTTCTGACGCCATCAGCGGGACCGAGCGCCGCGCCATGGAAGCGGAGCGCGATACGATCGATCGCTACGTCGCCGCCTGGCTATCGGGCCGGGTGGGCGAGACCTTCGAGACGCGCATAACGGGCGTGCAGGGCTTTGGCTTCTTTGCGACAATTGTGGGGCTGGGCGGCGATGGGCTGGTCCCGATCTCCACCCTGGGTTCGGAATATTTCCGCCACGAGGAAGCCGCCCGGGCGCTGATCGGTGAGGATAGCGGGACCCGATACGCGGTGGGTGATCGCCTCAAGCTCCAACTGGCCGAAGCCAACCCGTTGACCGGAGCGCTCAAATTCGCACCGGTTGACGCCGATGGTAGCCCTGTCGAGCCGCGCGGGAACCGTCCGGATGAGCGGGGACGCAAGGGCTCGCGCCCATCGGGTCCCCAGCGCGGAAAATTTGCCACCGGCAACCGCGGCCGCCCGGGAAACATCCGCCATCAGGGGCGACGGAAATAACGAGGGACCGGTGCGGGTCAGCCGGGGCCCGAACCAACCAGACTAGACTTCGTGGTCGCTGTCCCTCTCGTCATAATCATGCGGGATCACGTAAAGCGGGCAGTCAAGCGAGCCGGCGTTCGCGGAAAAGTGCAGCACGAGCGGTCCGGGATTGCTGCCCTTGGCCGCTCCCAGCACCAGCGCGGCAACCTCTTTGTGCGCGTCCAGAAAGTCGGAGACAATCTTCGTGCCCTTGCCAATCGCGACCGAGATTGTCGGCATGATCCCGCTTTCCGCGAAAAGATTACCGGCCACGCCATGCGCCAGCACCTCTGCCCGGTCGCGCGCTTCTTGTTCAATCGTTGCTTGAACCGATCCAAAGGCGCTGAAGCTCTGCTGGGGAACCAGCGCCAGGATGTGCACCGCGCCTTCAACCGAAACCGCGCGCCGCGCCGCAAATCGTAAGGCCGCGCGGGCCTCTTCGGTCTCATCGGTGATGACAAGAAACGTCCGCATTTCGCGCTCCTGTCATCAAACGCAGGTCGATGTCAAAACGTAACCGACTCCGCAACGCATGCAATGGCTTGCCCGTGCCCGCCAAATTCGCCAAACCGAGCCGCGCAATCGACGCTTGGAAGGGGTCAATCAAACGTGCCGATCGAAATCAGGATGCCCGCCCTTTCGCCGACCATGGAAGAGGGCACTTTGGCCCGGTGGCTGGTTAAGCCCGGCGATCCGATACGTTCGGGCGACATCATGGCCGAGATCGAGACCGACAAGGCCACGATGGAATTCGAGGCGGTTGATGAAGGGACTCTGGCGCAGATTCTGATCGAAGAGGGCGCGGAAAACGTGGCGGTTGGCGCGGTCATCGCGCGGTTGGCCGAAGACGGCGAAGACCCCGCTGATGTCGGCGCGCTTGCCGCGCCAACGCCCGATATAGCGCCCGATAAAGCGCCCGATCCAGCCGCTCCCCCGGCGCCCACCGCAGCGCCCGCAGACGGCGATGCGGAGACGGCGAAGACAAGCGTCCAGGCGACACCGCTTGCAAAGCGTCTGGCGAAGGCCAACGGCATAGATCTTGCCCAACTGCAGGGCTCAGGTCCGGCGGGCAGGATAACCAAGACCGATGTTGAAAGCGCGATGGCCGGCGGCGGCGCGGCTTCGGTGACCGGGGCGCACACGCCTCAAGAACGCAGCGCGGACCGTATCCTAGCTTCACCGCGAGCCAGAAGCCTTGCCGCGGACAAGGGAATATCGCTTGCCGATGTGACGGGCAGCGGCCCTGGCGGACGGATTATCGAGCGCGACATCAAGGATTATGACCCGGCGGCGAAGCCCGTGCGGGCCGCGCCCGCGCCCCCCGCAGCGCCCGCCTCTGCGCCGGACTTTGGGGCACCCTTCGAAGAGGAAAAGCTCTCCAATGTGCGCAAGGTCATCGCTCGGCGATTGACCGAGAGCAAGCAGACCGTGCCGCATTACTATCTGACGATGGATATCCGGCTCGACGCGCTGTTGGACTTGCGCAAGGAGCTGAACGCGGCGCTGGAGCCCGATGGAGTGAAACTGTCGGTCAACGATTTGCTGATCAAGGCTTTGGCCAAGGCGCTGATCCGCGTGCCGTCGTGCAATGTCAGTTTCCAGGGCGACATGATGCGGCGCTATTCGCGCGCCGATATCTCGGTCGCCGTGGCCGCACCCTCCGGGCTCATCACCCCGGTCATCACCGAGGCCGACACCAAGAGCCTTGCGATCATCTCTGGCGAGATGAAGACGCTCGCGGGCAAAGCGCGCGATGGGAAACTGTTGCCGCACGAATATCAGGGCGGAACGGCGAGCCTGTCCAATCTCGGCATGTTCGGCATCAAGCAGTTCGACGCGGTGATCAACCCGCCGCAAGGCATGATCCTCGCGGTCGGGGCGGGGCAGCAAGCGCCTTATATCGTCGATGGAGAGCTTTCGGTGGCGACCGTGATGCACGCCAGCGGCAGCTTTGATCACCGCGCGATTGATGGAGCCGATGGCGCGCAGCTGATGCAAGCGCTCAAGGACCTGGTTGAGAGCCCGATGGGGCTGGTGGTGTGACGCTTTTGCAAAGCGATCTGGGGCGGCTTGGCTTTCGGTTGGTGAAGTTTGCTGGGATTGCGGTGGTCGCCGGAACGGTGGCCTGGCTGAACTATTCGGCGATGATGCGTTTTGCCAGCCGGCGCTTGGCGGGCC
>ERZ1740065.312-NODE-312-length-25025-cov-12.457950_pt1 | contig 25025 bp, 8 predicted proteins | sample MGYA00581738_ERZ1740065 | MGnify/ENA primary metagenome ERZ1740065 (study PRJEB43018, sample SAMN04849749) | marine metagenome | isolation source: floating plastic debris | place: Pacific Ocean | collected 2008-09-01 | study: EMG produced TPA metagenomics assembly...
CTCCCCGCCTCCCCGCCTCTCTTACCTGCTACATGTCTCAGCCAACCTATTTGTCAAAGGCTTCTCCTCAATGCTTACCAATTTATAATTAAGTAGCCAACAATATATTGGAGGTTTCAAAATTTGACTTCAGAGCATCGGTTCGATACCAAAGTTACCGCTACCTTTATTCTGCTGACATGATAAACACTCTTCATGGAATACGTCCACAATCATTCCATTGGTATGGGTCATAGGTCAGAGGTTAGAGTAGCAGCCTGATGAGCCTAAAAGGATGATTGGGTTCGTTCAAATTCTGAAGCTCCGTATTGTGTGGTAATCAAATCAAAAGCAATCAGCTCAACTGAACATAAACCATGCTGGTACTAGCCTCAGTTCCTCGCACCGATAATTTCGAGAAGGACCCGTACCCATTGATTGCACTACTTGCTCAGAAAACTGCTGTACGTAGCTTACATGTAAAAGAGCTGCCAATTGAAACGCAACTCCAGTTTGCTGTCAATTCTCGATACTCACACACCATCACCATGAGAATCTCCGTGGTTGTCGCAATCGCTCTCTTCTGCTTTGTTGCTGGCACATTTGGAAGTGAGTAGACCACTCTAAGTAGATCATGGTTTCAGTCACACTCTTGTTCGCTCAGCCAGTCTTACTCAGTTCTATTTGTATCCCGAACAGCAGGACCATTCTCATTTGAGCATCTTCTTCACGCAATGATGAGATACTCGCCCATTCCCTACGTTAACGCGATAACAATAGTCTTTATCTCTTTTAGCGGGATCGCAGAAAGATGAAAAGCGCCACGCTATAAAAGTACATCCTTTCTACAGATATCCTAACCGTTACTATCATCGACGTCTGCAGCATTCCTCGAGTTCTGATTCCTCGCGTTCCTCGAGTTCTGATTCCTTGCGTTCCTCAAGTTCTGATTCTTCACGTTCCTCGAGTTCTGATTCCTCGGATTCTTCTGAATCCAATCGTCGCCATTACCATTGAGTCTATAGTCACTACATACGCTACAATTATATAGTGGCCGCCTTCCTCCCTTTGCTTTTCTATCCTCCATGGAACAGACAGCAGCACTATAATTATGGGGTGAATAGCAGCTTCAACATGAGTCATGCTATAGCATGCTTACCAGACCAAGTAATCTTAACAAGGCTGAAGTGTTTTGCATTTATTTTGTGGTTGGTGGATCTAAAATAAACCATATTACTCAATAAAACATATTATTCTTCATAAATATGGCTCATCACTCATCAACATTCTACAACCAGTGGCCAAGTTGCAGTTAATCTGAACTTTCATTCATTGTTTGAGTTAACTAAAGTTTAATGACGATTGATTTTGAAAAAAAATATATATGAAAACCTTAGATTACTTTGTTTGACTCTGAATTAATCGTGCTTTCAAAACAGCCCATGCCATAATGGATCAGGTACAGTTCACTGCCACAGAACAGGCAGCTGTGGTGAGTGCTGCCACTGATGCTACCAAGCAGTACTCAAAGCCGTAGAATTAGTAATTAGGCAGAATGTGGGGCGTGAAATGTCTCATCACTCTACTCTTGTGAAACACAACTGCGATAGTAAACACCCAATCACAGTGCCATAAGTGAAGTATCATCACATGGTCATGGCATACCTTCCGCTTGAAATTTTGTACAGTAAATGGTTTTAGCAACGTACACTTGCTATTTAAACACCAGGGAAGTCATCAATAATTTAGAGTTTCTATTTCTCACGGTCTATAGAAATGACATAAATAGAGATTTTGGACAAGTTGCAGCACTATAAATTATAGCTGTCATATGCCAATCAGGTATTCACATGCTCTTGTTCATGATAAATATGTCATTAAGACCGATATCAATCTGAAATTAATTTTCCTCCTCAAAAGATTAACTGTGATCAATCTTTCTGACGATTTGCAGTACTAGCTTGAACTTAGACAATCCGTAATTGAAGGTTGATCTATTGTAGCCGCTGTGGTTAAAATGAAGTGTCTATCTCTGATATCACTGGTATAGGCCCGCTGGTGCACAGAAAGACTGTGGAGAGCAACCCTTCATAAACAGGTAGGCAGGCTATAAGCACATATGCTACCACACCGTGCAATGTGAATTGAAGCATGGTAATAGCCTGTGCTTACGGGTATAATTCTGTACTGGAGTTGTCTCCTCTACAACAAACTGTTTTAGTGAATAGAATCAGCTCATTTATTCTGTCACCCTTGATGGTTTTCTATGATTTTTTATTCTTGAAAGATTTCTTTCCTTTGCCAAAGTACACATAAAGTAACCAAAATGGAACCAGTTCATACTTGTTTTTAGAGCTTCAAATCTGTAAGTATGACAACTCTGTTTGAGGAAAAACATTAATCCAGTTTTATTTAGAGATGAGAAAGAAAGGAACTAGCTGAAGAAAAGCATAGTCTATGGCTGCAATGTACTAAGATATTAGCTATCGTGACTCGATAGTTCTTGAGAACTGTCACACTTGCTTTCTGTCATGGAGCAGCTCCACTAGCCGGTCATAACTTGTTCACTCGCGGGCCACCAACGGTGAAGGTGTCGGATTCCCGCTGCACAAACGCGTGGGGTCTGTTTATACACATATTGTTCAGTTGGCTGCTCTATATCTGGAACGAGGTTCTGGGCTGTTGGTGGGGAACGCTTTCGACTTTGACACCACCATTTGGGAAAAAATTAATCTTTGACTGTAGTGCAGATGTATGGATTGTCTTTGTTTGCCTCTAACTTATCATCAAAAACTTTGCTGCGAATGGGATCTCTGCATCATTTTTCTCAGGGGCAGGCTAGGGGTCATGATCGGGGTTGGGATCAGAGCCGGGGTTGGGCTCGGGGTCGGGGTCGGGTCAGGGCCAGTGTCAGCACAAGTAGGAGTCAATGAGATCCTCAACTCAAGATAAGATAGAACGATGACAACTCCTAAAAGGGAATGATTCCCAATTGCTTCCTGACATTAATTTTTTCTTGCCATTGCTAATTTAAGAGAAATTAAGTCTATAGATTCAGCAAACGATGAGATGACTTTGGTTGGAAACATAAAAGTATGGCTAGAAGCTATAAAACGTCTGCTTAGGCGGTTGTAGACACCAATATACTCCTGAACGTTGAACAAGAGCTTTCTAATCACCAATAGGGAGTTATCATACCCATATCTTTCCTATCAAGCGGTAGGAATGTATCCTGAGGGCACCTATTGCTAGTATGGATGCAGTTGGAAATCAACTTACAATAGCTTCCAATCTTTGCCAACAAAGCAGAAACTATACAGAAATGAATTCACATCATGGTGATGTAGGTGGAGCAATATTCCAAATTTGATGAGGTCATTTAAATGAGGAGGCTAGCGAGTAACAACACTATTTGTCGCCGTGAATGAAACCAGGTAGAATAACTGGATAGATGTGTTCAAATTCAGATGCTAAGCATCTTGTTGTTATCTTTTTTCAGCAAAACAGCCGCCTATGAGGTTTGGGCAGATGAGTCCTCATCGGAAATTATTTTCGTGCGGTAGACCACACGAGAGATTCACGAATGAAAAGCTACTCTTCAAAGCTAGAGTAAAGTCCATTGTACGTTTTACCCTGTGACGTGCATGGCCTTAGCGCTCTCGCTCTGGCGTTCTCTCTCTGCTGTGTGGTTGCTGGTATCGATGGTGATCTGGCTAAGCATTAGTTTTGTAGATATGTTTGACTTGCTGTGGTTTCAATAAACTCAACACTCATCAAGATCACCTCCAGAGAGGCTGCATGCAGCTTTTGGCTACCCTTGATAATAGCCGCAGGAGATCAAACAGAAGGCTCCATTCGATCGAACTGACAGAAGGAGATTTAGCTCCTTTGGTGAACGGAGCAAAGACTGAACAGACCGAAACCGCACATTTAAACAAGCTAGAGAAGACAAATCTCTGGTGCTCCCCTCACTAGCAGACCAATTCGTGTATTCAGATGCATTTCAACCTTTGTAGACAACATTCCTCTCCACCGGACTTTATACCAAGTTTCTGCTGGTTTGGGCTGACCCTTCGCAACAGCATCTCAGTGTATTTCTCCAAGGCTCTGAACTAGTCAAATGGAGATAAATGTGCAATTTGCTTTTCGAATATTGTCAGTTCTGCAAGATGTCACAAAGCAATGTCATCAATCACACAGCTAAAGTAACTGCTTTCACACTGCTGTAGTCTGTCAAATATAGCTAGTATTGACGATAAATGCAGCTAGCTCCAATGAGCTGGTGAGGAATGCTTTGGTGCCATACAGCATTGGAGACTTAAAAAAATCACTCTGTAGTCCGCGAGCAATAATGGCAAGGAATAACACTTGGTTTTGAGCCCCATTAATAGACCCTGGCTAAGGCAATGTGACAAAACAACACAGATGTTAGACAGTGTCATGACTGCATCTGCACTTGTTTAAAATCAGATAAGCATTTCTTATACCTCAGATATCTTGGCCTTGACCTTATGTTCACCTCGAGCTCTCCTAAAAGCCTTGATCTTGACAAGGCCATTGAGTGAAATACTTGCACTCATATGGACCGCACCAATGTCCAGGGATATAACTGTAGGTTTGTCAAGGCCTTCATTTGATATTAATCTCAGTGAGTGATGGTGAATGATCGACTAGTATTCCTATATCAAAGTAATCTATATGAGGTTGGGGTCAATTAGTGCTACACAGGCATGTTAAATATTTCATAGTACTGAGTAAAGGCTTGTACCTGTTATTCTGACTCTCAAGAGGTTTGTGTGACATACATACAGCTCTGGTTGACAGCTAGTTTGAGGGTAAATTTCACAGTTAAACCAAGAGTAATAGGCTACAAAGATTGACTGACTAGATCATATTTTAAAATATCAATTGATAGGTGTTGGAATGCTAGCAGTTAAAGCGTGTAGTAAACTTAGCCACTATGCGTCCTATAGTCACATCGCAGGCAATATAATCCTTCGTTTCTAGTCATCGTCTGCTTGAGATCATTTATATTGCTGCACACAGGAGAAATATCTAGCAGTCTGTTCACTTTCTGATGAGCTTCTATTTATCCTAAACATCCTAACCTGAAAAGAATGTATAGTTGTTGCCAGCGCATGAACAGGCATAACTGATGCTGAAAGTAAGATGAAAAGGTATGGTATGGGTTAATTTGTTGACAAAGAAAATATCTCTATTGATATGGGTATGGGAAGATAATGAATTTTCTCTACTTTCAGGAGCTGTCTGGGTGTACCATAAAAATATCAACACTATGGAAGTTACAAAAAAAAACAATGAGACAAGGTCAGTACTATAAATAGACCCAAAGAATGAAACCACAACGGCGTAACCGGTTAAGCAATAGTGTAGTGGTTAAGTATTTCCTGTTGAATTAAACCCACATGACAGGCAGCCAATAGGCATTGGAAGCACTTTAGCCTCTATACTAACAGGAACACGCTAACTACACTGAGTTGCCTGAACTGACAAGCTTTCTGAGAGGGAGTGAACTGATCTGATCACAGGTTTAGCTACATCGTGAAGCCAAAGAGCCAACCAGAAGGCCAAAGGCCACCAACAATGCCTGCCAAGGATGAGATGAGATGACACTGGGAGATCGACGTGGATTATAATTTGTATAATCCGTATAAGATGCCCTCTAAGTTGCATCCGCTGCAGCTATTTTGTGCCAACAAGTAGGAAGGAAGAAGACAAATCAAACAAACTCCATGTCAACCACATTTATCAATTCTAAATAATTTTACGTGGTTCTTGCAGTCAACAGAATTTCGGGACTGATGGAATTCAATGTGCTCAGTATACAAACAAAATGATGTCCATTGTTGAACTACTGACAGCTCCGCTATTTCTAAGCGGCACTTACTTCATTTCTCGCATCTTGATTTGACAACCTCTCCACATGGACGACATTCACATCCTTTCCATATCTATAAGTAGAGCTATTGAACAGAAAAAAGTAAGCGGCAGGAGAAGAACTGATACCATAGCACCATTTACACTGGCCAGTTCATGAGAACTGAGTCTCCCGCATTTCCTTATAAGGTGAGTTGACAGCTGTTGCGCCCATTCCAAATAATGTTACTTTGGCACAGTACTTTAGTCCATCTACGTACCAATTTTCGATCGGTAAAACCATGGCTAATAGGTCTGTATCTTACCTTTCACAGCCGGTGGTGCAATGATAGAGTAGAGCCTAGTAAGCTAGCAGGCACCAGTGAGTGTACTGAATGAAGGTGGAGGTCAAGAACTGAAATGTAAAGCTAGTTGCACCACAGTGTAGGGCTGCTGGCTACTAAGGGTGCTGTCTTGCTATTGGTTAATTTTTTTACATAAAGGGGAATACAGGAATACGGGGATTTGAATCACAAGTCTCCCACTTGCAAGACAGACGTGCTAACCGCTACACCACAGCAGGTTACATGACAAAACATCTCACCCAGTTCTCAGGAGCTCATCATGGCGTCTCCTACTGGGCTCACTACCCGCCTCTTGACGACCCTCAGCATACACCTGCAGATTTCATACCAGTCTCAAAGTGCATCACAAATCACTATCACACAGTCACAAACAACAGAGCTGGAATAGCTTGTAACAGTGTGCTGCCACGGGGACTCGAACCGCGACAGGCATGCTAGCCACTACACCACGGTAACTTACACGACACAACAGTTTTCATTGATCGGTGTTCGCTCATTGCTTATTATTGTTTCACATATTATTTTTCAACATGTTCAACAATTATTCATATGATCAATAACCTTGAACTTCAACCTCATAGAAATTGAGGTAGGTATCACTCATTAGCTTGTATCTGTACAAATCTGCCCCTGATAGCAGTGGAGCACGGAATCAAAGTGTAACCGCTGTCCAAATATCCGGTCCATTGTCCACACTCCCGGTCGCTGTTGAAAATGTCGGCCTCATTCATAGCAACCGTGATTGTTCCATTCCTCGATCGGTGATGACCGACTAGCATCAAAATCAATCAATATTGACTGTTTTTGAAGAATTTTGTTTGTATAGCATACAAATACTACTAGTAGGCGTTCAGTGCACTTACTGCTCCTGTTGAGTATGTTTACAGCTATGATGCAGCGGATGTCTTGTAGATCTACCCTCCACCATGGGTTCGACTCGAGCTGCGAATGAGCAACATTTTCATATTCGATTAGTGGAGGCTCAGGTATGTAAATACCATCAACAGCTTTTCCCGCAGTCTTAGTTCCAGACACAGTGCTCAGAGATGCTGGCTTATCTGAAGGTATATGGATTGTAGTTCAGCATAGCTTACTTACTGGGATCATTCTTTTACTACTTACTTTGTGCCAGAAACCTATCGCTCATCCGAAAATAGGACCCCACAGCGTCGGAGGATCTAGCCGCAGTCCCATAGTCATCACCAGCTTCTGGCAGGCATGTGATTAGATGGCACTGTTTCAGTTTATCATTTAGCGTGAACCCCACACATGGAAGCTCACTGGACGCGCAGGATGCTGAGCAGACAATAAAACTGCAGACGAGTCCGTCATCTGGTGAGTGCAGGAACAGCCCCGTAGTCACATTTGAATTTTCATTGGTGAATCTTATTTCTCTGTCTCCATAGCAACTAGAGTTGAGCAGTTGGAGAAAGAGAAATTGAACCAATTCCTTAGCCCCTGAAAATATTTTATTTGGAATGTAAGCACTCATCATGTGACCATCATAATTTGTAGCTACAGACATACACATGTGCACAGACATACTGTGAGCCCAAATATTTTAGAGGACAATATGTAACAATGTTTTGCTCAAATCAGCAGTATTTTTAATGATGCCGCCAAGAATTTTGAGCAGTTTCCTTTAAGCCTATATATAACATAAAGGGCTATAAAAAATGTAACGTTTAGTTTTAAGAGTTTTCCTTCGAGTCACTATTATAGCTATTATTGTGAGGTCGCTAAATTTTCCCATGTTTACAGAAGACATAGACATGGATGTAGGCATACACATGGACAACTAACACAAAGCAAGGAAAACACATCAGGTGTCAAAAGTTATAACAATACATCTACAATCAATGTATCCTGTGATGCCACTCCCCGACCCAGATGTCAAAGAGTAACTGTATCGATAACAGCAGGTATATCTCTCTTAGGAACGTTGGACAATGCGAGCCGATGAACAGCGTCCTTATGAGATGTGTTTAAACTATCAGGAAAATCACTGAACAATTTTTTGCGCGTGTGCATGCTAGAAACACTCACCTCGTCTGGACATCGCTAACAGCTGTATCTGAGAGTTGTGAACCTGCTGTGCAAACATTCACTCTGATCGATTTCTATAGTTCATTATTTATAGTTAAATCACTGCATCTGACCTCACAGTATATAGATCTGTGTAATAGAAACTCCCCTCTGTTTCCTACATGCTTAAACATAGTGTAAATCTAGTACCTGACCTCTGAACTCAGTGGGGTTATCATTGAGGATATCAAGTGACATTATTCTCACGTTCAGTCTCTTCTACATAGGAAGCGTTGGGAGAGTGAGTGAAGGAGAGAGGGAAGCCAGAGGAGAGAGCAAGAGGGATGGATGTTGAGAGGGAGAGACGGATTGAGGGACGGAGAAAAGGATGGACCGAGGTACAGCTGGATTGAGGGAAGGGGGAGGGATGGATAAAGAGAGGGTGGGGCGGAGAAAGGGAGTGAGAGAAGGCAGGCTTGCCGAGTGTTGTACCAGCAGAGTATGATGTTTTTCCGGTATGAGCGACTGCCTAAAGCAGTTTTTGGTAGTTAATCCCATCACTAAAAATAAACATGCTTATAATCTCAAAAAATCGTTCATGACAAAAGCAGACCTTTACACCCGTGACAGCGTGGCTTACACACATTAGTTTAGTACTGGTTTGTTTGGTTGAGATAATGAGATAGTATTCAATCCTACTAATCTATGAAACTTTTTTCGCACTTAATAGTCGGCTGCCCAGACTTGCCACTTAAATAATACGCTCAAAACCGGATGTACATTGTACTAGTCCTCTGGAGTGCCAGACAGCTACTGATAAAAAATTAAGTATAGTATGCATATAGTCACTAAGCCCAACCCCACCAGCCCACCAAGCCCCCCAGCTAGCCAGAAATCTGATGTACACACCCCAACAGCCAGCCAGAACCAAGCAGGCAGGCGCAGCAGCAACGCCATAGTCCTACCTTTGCACAATGGAAGGACATTAACACGCTCTATCGCAGGCAACATTGATCAGCGGTAACTGCAAGATGGCTGCAACAACGGTGGAACTAATGACTACGTACAAATGGCATTCGACAGTTAAGCACACGGGAGAGGCATAAAGCCTAGACCCCACACGGGGAGTCTCACTCGACGCGCAATAAGCTGAGCAGTCAATGAAGCTGCACGGCTAAACAGCTGCACTGAAGTCGAAATACACCTGACTACTTAATACAACCTTGTCGTTTCCGTACCAAGAAACCTCCAATTGCTCATCAACATATTGTTTGCACTTGTAGAATGGGTGTTATGAGACTACCACGCCGATAGCTGGGGACGCCCCTGCACTTGCTACATAGTAGCCAGCAAGAAGAAGCACAGCAGATGTATGCGATTTTATCACCAGCTCTTCAGGATTGCAAACAAGTCCTTGAAGTGTTCTTGATACTTCCTGAAAAAGTTCGCAATAATTCATGATTTGTTCCATCAGTTCTAATCACATTTTGAGTGCAATTCATAAGAAAATGAGCGGAAGAGTTGGAAGCAATCATGAATTAATGATACTCTGTTCAGAATTATCAATAGCTGTTCAAGGTATTGTTAGCCTTTCTTAAAATGCCTTCAAGGAGGATTATAAAACCTTTGAAGGAGTCCATCAAGAGGAAACAGGACATTACCATTGTCTCGTATGAGTTGAGGTGCAGAGATAACAAAGCTGGGTGCGGGCTAACGCGACTGACATCGTAGCATCAGCCAAAAAATCTGTTTCGATTATCTTTTGTAGGTTAGAAGTAAATGGATAGATAAACCACCGACTGCACTCATCGCACAGCTACCAAAACCCCAGTTGGCATCACTAAACAATGGGTGATACAGTTTAACAGCTGCAAGCTGTCATTCAGTTGATGACTTCTGTGTCAGTCGAAAAAAGTTCCTGTAGCCCCTCCTGGGAAGCCACAGGATCATGGGTAAAACGCCATTTGATACTTATGGTTATTGACACTTCCATTCCCAAAACTAGCTAGGATCGATCAACCACTATTTTCCAATCTTCAATATTTGATAGCATCCTTGATCTGCCCCTGGAATACTGTCCCTGGAGTACTGCTCCTGGATCCGCCCCTGGGGTCCTGCCCCTGGAGTGCTACCATGGATCCACTCTTGGAGTACTACCTCTGGATCTCCATGTGATAACTACTTAGCCATCAGCTCACAGTCCATTATTGATGGATAATAAACAAAAACTCACAAAAACTCACAAAAACTCTACCTTGTCACCTTCAACTGTCTGCTTGGTATATTTACAGTACGCATTAGTATCGTAAGTGAGAGCAGGGATTTTCGGTCTGCTTTATTTATTTCTTCCTTCATACGCATTGAAGCATGGAACAAGATTCAGTATACACCTGTGTACTGGACCATCACTTGACGCCATTTTCTCATCAAAGCAGATTATGAAGTCTCATGGGAATATACGAACGCACTCTCCGGTGAAGCTGCATCCCCATCCTGCAGGGCAATCATGTCTAGATGTGCAGCCCCCTGCAATGTGATAGATGGTATGAGCCACTTAGGCGAAAGTCGGGGCGTTTGCTGGTTATTTTGTAGATCATCAACCGAAGAACAAATAATTTCTACATAAACACTCTAAGTTTGAACTGAAAATGATCATAGCTTACTTTTGGAGTTTTGTAAGCTAAAATTTCAATTTTCAAACAAAAATGATTGTTGGGGAAAGCATTTTCTACATGCATACTTCTTTAAGTACTGGATTGGAAAAATAAGATATCTTTATACTAAACAGGACTTCTGGTCTTTTTACAGATTGACTGAATCCCACAATGCATCAGCTCTTCTTCAATTAAATTAAGTTTTTTGGTTATTGATACGGACTTAGTATCTCATGCTATGGATTGTATTTATTTGGTAACTTACGGCGGGGGTGGCACTCGTGAATATCAGGGTTGCAATAGAACGCCACAGGGCAGTCATCGTGGACATTGCAATCTAAAGATATGAATATTTGTAGCGCATAATTTGGTAGACAGGAAAATAATCTCATATAGCTGTGGTCATCTCTCATCATACTTGTCTACTTGTGTGGCGAAAAATACTGGGCGATCTTTGCTCTCCTGTCGGTAGACACGCCATTTTCATGCGACAGTGTTACGCCGCTGCTTCGCTGATATAACTCCTGGTTTAGTCGGCACTTAGTAAGCTATCGCCAGCTTTAGTACCGATGTAATACCAGTGAAGCATCAGCTTAACGCCGGCGCTTATGAAACTCATGCACCTTTCTGAGCTACAATAATCCACATCATAAGACTTCTATACCAGGGCAAAAACTATGTTAAACCGCTACACCAAGGCTAATATTTTAGACTAAAACATAGACTAAAACACGCACTGACGCCTCGTCTTTAGCACTGCTAGATGGTTTCGCTTGACGCGTGACTCTGATTGGCCCAAAAAATAAGCGGCAACGAGCCCACATTCCTCATTTTGCCAAGCGCACTGAAGTCACCACATGTTATTCGCTAAAAGATATGATGGAAAAAATATTCTACCGAGCGTTACGCTCTTTTTTCCCAGGTGTACTTTGACCCGCGGCATTGAGTGTTTCACAGGCCTTTATCCGTGGCTCACCATTAAACAACCGGCTCATTATTACTAATGAATAGCGTTAAGTTCATGATGCTACGTGGCAAAATAACAAATAACTATAATCAGTAAGGAAATCAACTCACTGACTGCAGCACAGCGGCCGTGTGGGCAAGTGTAACCGGGAGGACACTCTTTATCTACCTGGCAGTGTTCTGAAACAAGAAAAGGTCACAGGTGAATTATAGCTGTGACTGCTTGCTAAGGGCAGTACCATACAGGTGGGACGGTTTAGGGGAGAGTTATAGAAGTACAGTGCATGACACGGAAATGTTATTATTGGTAGTTCTATTTTTCCTTACAAATAATTTCCTCAAAAACAAGGAGTTTTTGGAGGTCTTATGACAACTTAAGAACTCTTGAGGACTTTTTAAGAGTTCCTGAATAATTATTGAAGCTTCCTTTAGGATTGTTGAATAATTCTCCAAGAACTTTCAGGGTAGGGAAAAGGCACTTTCCCTTATTATTACTCTCAATAGCATAATCATTATAGTTACACTATTATCAATGTTATCATTGTTATTATTGTTATTTTGATTATGTTACAAGAACTTCTTATATGATAGTATTTATGTATCACTACTGCTTTTATAGTAGGCGTTTTCGGAGTTACAGACACACCCACTAACGCATGTGTGGTAGATCAACATTTTCCGAATACTGTTAGCTAGACACGATTGTCATAGGTCACCGGTCATAGACATAGACATAGACATAGACATAGACATAGACATAGGAATTACTAACTAAACTTTTCCACTAGTGTCTTAGTTGAAATTTTTGAGCTGCGAATAAAACAACTCAGTGAGAACGGCAAATTAAGAGCCCACCTTGTGTTGACTAGTTACTACCCATATAGGTAGATTTTGTGGTAAGCGTTCCAAGCATCTATCAAATGTGCGCCGAAAATGTCTGTTACATTACAGGGGCTTTATTTAATTATTCGATTGTTTCAATGGGATAAGTGGGCACAGAAATAGTTGCATAGGGACACAAGGTACTCTATAACACACACAGAAACACGCATGCACACGCAGAGCTAGAGATGCGATGCCGTTCGCTCTTGTTACATGGAGAAGCAAGGCTACATGATTTTCCTGCGCATTTCTGGCACACATAGCCTCTATTCCATAGGATTATTCATAGCAATACCCCTTAAACTTCGTAAAACTCTGGTTTCCATGTCTCCGGCATATGCCAAGGCTGAGATAGCAGAGGTCTACTGAGGATAGTTATAAAGTTTGAGGCGTATCGCTTTGAATAATGGTACAAGCATAGCCTACGTATCCTCGAAATGCGCTAACGAAATCACATAGTGTTGCTACTATAGCTAGCCGGAGTAAAAGCGTTGCATCAGCAGCTCCTTGCCATCACAAGAGCAAAAGTGTTAGCAACTCCTCACAAGGTATGCATAAAATGTGTAAAAGTCACATTACCATTGGGGAAGCAGAGGTTGAAGTTTGAGTTGCAGGTGTAGAACCTGGGACAATCGATTCCATACCGGCAAGTGTGGTCTGTAAAGGCAAATGACATGAAATTATTGGTGCTATTATACTTATAATAATTGTTGTAGTAAAGCAATACGGCATTTTATTTGTTACGTTGACATGCATCGCTGATTATGATATATGCATTGTGTCCTGGTCTCATACTCAGACTGCGCTACATGAGACCTGACTAATACCTCCCTGGAGGTGCAGATTGAGCTCACGTACAATGTAAAGGCTGACGTGACAATCAAAGTGATTATTACTCTCTGCGCATGTACATGTACATGAGATGGTTCTCACTGACTCAAGTGGATCTTTATTACAAGCATGATGCCGTAAAAATTTAGTCATCAAATACGAACACAGAGATAGTTAATCTTTCTACTGCTGCCATACCTCTGGCCCACCAAACGTGATACTTGAAGTCATAGAGGTTCAAAAACACTAATAGCTGATAGCAACCATAAACAAAATAAGGGAAAGCTCAAACAAAGCCACAAACGTATGACAAAAGCCAAAAACTTGCGGAAGCTGCTCAGCCCCATGCAACAGTAATTGTATAAAGCTGTTTGTATATCCATTAGCTATCAAGTACCAGCAAGTTGCTGCCACAACCAATACAACCAGCTCAAGGAAAAACCTGTGTGATTGCTGCGTATCAAGCACTCCTAAATTAGTAAAACAATTTACCTCGGACTGCTGCAACCGCAGAGAGGAGAAGAAGAGCAGCTGTGATGGAGCGGATGATGGCTTGGTGTCCCAGTGTAAAGATCGCAGTGAACTGGATCAAAATGAAAAACTGATTCTTTTTTTATATCGATGAGATTTGACCCTGATAGACGGAGGGAACAATTGAGATGGCGTTATGGTAAGCAGCGTGGCATGAGCTACGATATGCAGACAAGAACAGGCACCTGCCAGTATGCTGATGCCTGACCTTGAGACTAAGGAATGTCTACAGCCTGCCACAAGCTGCTATTCATTATCCAATCAGCTCAAACTGTGTGTCACCAAGATAGTTCATACTTCATCTTTTTGTCTCATGGTTCATACGTGGCTGACCCATGCAGATTCCCTGATTTTAGGATTCAATTAAATTCTGATTCTTTTTCAGAATTATAGATTATAGATTCAATTCAGTTTAGCTCATCATTCCCTTTCGGAGATTTCAGTTCAGTTCAGTTCTCTCATGGGTATAGTTCAGTTCACCATTCTGTATCAGTGACATGCTTCCTGAATGGAATCATTGATGTGCAGTCGAAATCAGTTCAGTTCTAGCGCTATCGATGACTCAGAGAAATAGCTTCATTAAAATTGTCAGCAGATAGCTCAGTTCATCAACCAGTTATTTCTGATGTTTATAGAGTTCAGTTGATTTCAGTTCACAGTTTACTAAGCTCATGTTCAGTTCAGTTCCGATTTGTTTTGATGCTATTAGGATTCATTCTGGAGTTCTCAAAAATAGCGATCATTGGACTTGATTCCAAGGGTCTGCCTAACGCTACAGGTTATCATTCCATTTGAAAGCTTTCCTAATTGGTTTTATAAGCACCTGAGTACTATGCCAGTACTGAAGTCAACAATAGCATGCTAAGCTAAGACCAAACACCGGGCGTAACACCAGCGTAGCACCGGCTTAACGACTGTGCATGAAACCGGTGCGCCTATCTGTAGGAGAGTACAAAATGCCCACCATTTACTACCATGATAGCCAGTGTTTGCGATGAACGCGAATAGCGTTCGTTAAACATATGCAACTGAATAGTACATTGATCTACAAACCATCACTGTACTTATCCCACAGCTACAAAAACCCCAGTGACAAACCCTTTACACTTTCAGCATAACCAAGGTGCCCTTAGCAAAGCTATGAGTTCATCACTTTTGAACCAGTCAATAATACTCATGGATGCACTTCTGGCCGATCTCACCTTTTAACTATGCTGATAAGGACCCCTCAAAACAATGGATATTTTGGCTTTTGTCGTTCTCCCAAAGATATTTGTGCAGGTGGCACATGCAGAAGTGCGCTTGCGTGAGCGAGAGCTCTAAGGTTGACAGGAGAATGACAAAAACCAGTGCTGTTTCCTCTCCTATCAGCTGATACACTGGTTTTATAATTGGTGTTACCCGGATGCTACGCGAGTACTATATCCGGCAAAATCACGCTAGGTACGAACTCGAGCTGGCGTAACACCTTTGTAGTATTGGCGTGTGAAACTGACAGTTGAAAATGCCAAACAATGACTCTGAAGATGCATGGTACCCATGGCTCCTTCTATTCAATAGAACGTCAACGAAGAAGAGGTACTGTGAAAAAGCCTTAGATTTGAGAACAATCCTCTCAATCTGTATTGTAATGGCCTTGTGCTCTCACGTGATGTCGGACCGCTTTTTGCGTAGACATCAAAGTATGCCAAATATCGAGCTGTCTAGACATCGGAAGTGTAGCCCCCATTTTACGACAGATCTACAGAACTCAGAGCTGTCTGTCTGTCTCTCTGCCAATCATTTCTCGCATAATATGCTAGCGATAGTTCGTATGCTGAGTAACATTCTTATTCAGCACAAAAAGCACAAGGAGCCTATCATTCGCTCAACACTGACGGATCTTTGCTATATTCTAAAACTAGATAAACATCTAGCCGTGGGGAATGCAGTAATCTAAACTCAAAATTCAATGTGGCCATTTCACTCTCGAGGTAAGTAGAGAATAATAGTTTAACTGAACCTCTACGTGAAATGAGACTAACTGCTCAGCCTACATCGAGCTGTACCTCTGAGCAGGCGAAAGACAGACCATGTTGCGTTTCCCAGTTTCCCCGCACATTCCTAGCCAATCAATTTTCTTGAAGTTGCAACTCGGCTAGATTTGGGCAACCAAGCGAGTAAATCTGCTCACTCGCCTTTACTGTCATTGGTTTTCCTCAGAGATCGAGGCCAATGAACGATATCAGCATCAAACTGGCTGCATGGCTCTTATGCCTTCTGGTTTTGCGAATTATATACTGTGATCAGATGCCCTTCCTGACACTACCGCAGCTGGAAAATGCATCCAGGCTCTCTTGAACAAGAGACCACACAAGGACCTTTGGAAGTTACGGACGCAACCCATCATGCATACTTGGCATGTCAACGCTTACTGAATGCTGTTAGCTTGATGCGGTTGTGTCATGTACGTAGAGATCACGGAATGTATTTTCTACTAGCTTCATATGTGAAATTTCTTAGCCCTGAAGCGAAGAGCTCAATGAGAACAGCAAACGAAGCGTTCACCACATGCTCGCGAGTTGCTACTGCCAAAGCTAGCTTTTGCGCTAAGCATTTCAACCATCCATTGAATACGCGTATCGGCGAACAAACCTAGCACGATCCTACCAGCCACACTCTGATTGGTCATCTAGTTCACAGAAAGTACAATCCCTGTTGTTGGACATCTGAGCAGGTACAGAATGGTAACAGCACTCTAACCTGTTGTTTTCTACTAGGAGACGTCATCCTACTGTCAGTGATATTCTGTAAATCTGACACAAATGAGAAAGCCACCCAGCAAAATTACTTACACAAACCAGAATTGTTACTCATCAAATGTCACTAGTTTTCCATGCATCAAATTGGGATGCGAATACTCAAGCTTGATGGGATTATGATGAATTCAAATTCATTGCCGTCTGTTTCCATGTGACGAACCGCTCTCTACCGAGTTGTCTGCTCCTGCATCAAATTATGGCGAGCCAAACTAGCTTGTTTTTAGTTTTACGGTGATCTTACGTCTGTAATAGCTGGACATGGATGAAATTAGGCGTAGAGTTTGCTTTGTACTGAGCTGAAATTTACTCCAGCACTAGTTGACAATAATGGTAGCTGTGGCAGACCAATACAACAGTGCAATTACTAGTATTCAACTTAAGCGTACACAGCGCAGTAACAAACCGAAGAGGAAGCGTCCTCGATACTAGCTATCCCTCGAATATGTAGGTATTTTAGGTCTCTGTTTACAGATAAAAAAGTGCCATAGCTGTCCCCCTGTGTAAATCTAGCAAACATGGTCTCGGTATGACAATGTTCTTCTCAAATCCGATGATCAATTATGGCTAATGAAGAGGACCGATGGAACGTGTGACAGCTTTAGTCCGAAATCAGAAAGCTAGCCTAATCCGAGCATAGCTATGGATTCGAATTCATCATGAATCCGTGTTTCCATGCATCGCATCTATTGATAGATCTGAACCAAAGCGGTTTCATGAGCCGGGGTGGATTTGGCTTGATAGATTCGTACCACCCAGTACCACTCTAAGTTTCCATGCATCGAATGCGGTCAGAATTCGAATTCGTTCGTCTCATGAAAAACCAGTGTGTGTTTTACCAATTTAGCGCCTCCTCACCTAACTAACGCACTAGGGGGCGCTTGTTACCTAATCTACCTTCAAAGGTGGCATCCGGTGATGGTGCACTTTCCCTCTAATATTTATGAAGATGCTTTAGCATACTGCTAAATATGTATAACTCATCTGTGAGCTACTTGATGTGTTCTTATGATACACGCAGCGCGAAATGAAAGCAGATCTTCAAAGCAGCTAACAACTATCAAGTAGTCGTAGGGAAGGGAGGCAGAGGTAGAGGGATAGAAGGCAGAGGGAGAGGAGGTCGTGGGTGGCCTGCTAGGGAGCGTCACAAAAACAAAAAATTCAACTAATCTTTCGCAGTAAAAGCCTGGCGCTATCTTGTGCAGGACTTCGGACCAGCTAGTGGAACGGCATCGTGACAGAATGCAAGCGTGACTGTTCTTAACAATTATCGAGACACAAACAGCTAATATCTTAGTCTATTGCAACCATAGACTACGCTTTTCATCAGCTAGTTTCTTTCTTTCTCACTTCTAAATAAAGCCAGAACAATTTTTTCGTTCAAACATAATTGTCATATTTACAGATTTGAAGCTCTAGAAAGAAGTTTGAACTAGTTTCATGTTGATTACTAGTGCATTTCAGCATTGAGAAGTAAATATTTCGAAAATATAAAATCCTAAGAAACGGAAAATGGTAAACGAAGAAAGAAGTTAATTATATTCGCTAAAGCCGTTTATTGTAGATTAGACAACTCCCCTACTGAATTATATTCGTACCTGCTAACGATTACCGCGACTCTATTCGCAGGGTACGGCACGCTAGCATTCGTGCTTGTTACGTTCTGCTCTAATGCTTCGCGGTGCATGAACATGTCTATGATGACAGCATGGAATAATAGAACATTAACCTTATCAGCTGGGGCATAGCCAATAGTGGAATATATGCATCAAGAAGTGAAGTACTCATGTTAAAAAGTGGATATGGCGTAGAGAAAAGTGAACCACAGACATTGAAAAGTGGATAGTGCTGAGTGAAAAGTGGGTGACTGATAGCGAAAAGAGGGTATGACATATAAGTAAGTGAATACTAAATGATGAATATAAGATATGATAAAGTGAAAAAGTGAATGCATGATTGCGTAAAGTGGAGAAGTGAAAGTGAAGTTTTACTGGACGCTGACAAATATTTTACTAATGGCCTCCATACTCAACATTATACGATAAATTAGTTACTGTGAGCCTATGCTGCACGCAACAAGCAGTTCTATGATTCTATCCTGGTAGATTAGCTGCCTGAGAGAGAAAGGCCAGGTATATGGTAGTTGAATCGGTGAGTTTACAGGACAGCTCACTGTTGCTAGGCGTAAATTAATATACAGCAGCAGCAGCTCATAGATGATTTACCAAAATCAGTCAACAAGATAAAGAAGACTGGAAATATATATTTGCTATTCACACATCATCTTTTTTAACGAAGTCAGGGATATCAAGCAATGGTGCGTGGTTCGGGTGAGTGGACAGTGTATAGATGAACACAGCTTCCATCCCTTCCACATCCATATCCTGGTGGACAATCCTCTGCCAGCTTGCAGTTGCCTTAAAAATAAAACGTGAAATAACTTCAATACCCCATTATGTGCTAACGACGTAGCGTGTGTACAATAATGCAAGCACGCAAATATATGGGCACATTGTACGTTCTGGCATTCTGATTGGGTAATTTTCAGTCAATTACATTGGAATAAGTTGAAGGTTGATGCCGGTGGGCACACCCCCGCCTCATGAACGGAGGGAGGCGGGGCTAGTCAGACTATGTTCTTGATGGCAAACACTGGTTGGGATCCAACTCAGAACATGGGGAGGTGACTGCTTGTGAGTGCCATAGCCTTGTCAACTGAAGCCATCGATGCAAATCAACACTGATCCTTGGCATTGCCTTGAGATGTTAGGAGGACAACTCCGACTGGTAAACTATTCTTCATTATCGGAACTCTGCGCGTATGATGGTAAACTTCGTCCACATCATGGCCAAATCCATCTATACCATAGCTAACTCTGCCCACCTCAGAGACAACTCTGCCCACATCATGGCTAATACCCATTCTAACCTGGTTGAATCTATTATCCATCCAGTACTCCAGCTGACTTCTATCTACTATTTCTGCCCCTCATTGTGACGTTAACCAAACCCCTAGTTACTTACCATATGGGATACAATCCATAGAATCCATCTTGCAGTAGAACTGGACTGGACATTCGCTGTAGCTTGTGCAATCTGAAATATGAAGATAAGTGTAGCTCCACCATAATTCCTTGCCTAGAAGGGGTGTGCTGTAGATAGCGGAGTGAAGTGAGGTATTCCCTCTACTATGTGACTTGTGTCTAAGGAAGTGAGGCATTCCCTCTACTATATGACATGTATCTAACAGAGAAAGGTATTTCTTCTACTATAAGGTATGGAGGGTACATTCACCAAAATTTGTCTCTGAAGGTCAATACCAATGTGGTGCATTCCAGCAGCAGATGGAGTGCTGACCTATTTGTATTAGCCAATTAATTTGATGGTTTATACTCACGTGGGAGTTCACATTTGTGCTCCCATGGGCTGCATTCATAGCCAGGGGCACAGTCGATGTCAATATTACATGACGCTGCAAGAGGAAATATGTCAAATTATCTGAATATGTTGCAATAAGGTACCGTGAATGCCTCAAAAAAAAAGAAATGACTATTCTGAAGCCTCAGCTCATGTATGTGCTGTTTGAAGAGCAGCAGCGTCTAACTACTACCAAATACAATGCAGCTGCTTACGTGTGCATCCCAGCACTTGCAAGTTCTTGTGTTCAAGGGAGTTTTCCCACGTACAAGGAGGGGTGTGGGCCATGAGTTGTGGAAAATTGTTCATGCCGAAAAATATCTGGAACGGAACTGTAGCTTTTATTAACAGATCAGTCAGGAATGCAGGGAACGGCTTGGGAAAATCTATGAAAAGATCTTTTGAGTACTTTCCAGAATCCCAGAAAAACCAGGTATTACAAGTTACCTAAAGAGATGTATGTTGGGAGGTGATGACTAGAGTAAATACCAGACAAAACCTAGGAACCCTGAAAGAACACTCAGATTCACTTTCAAGGTACAATATACATTATTTTCCTGCCTAAAAATCAAAATTACTTACAGATAAGTAGACTATGCCTGAGAATATGCGTAGATCGATGAAAGCTGAGTCAGTCATTGTTTAATGCATACTGTAGCTGGATTAGATAGTGACAGAATGTTAGCGGCTCTCTCAAAATAATCAAAGGATAAAAATGATATCGAGCTATCAATAGCGGCTCCATACGTGAGAAGAAAACTCCTATATAAGTCATATCGAGTGTAATTTCTCTAATGAGTCCCAATGGTGGCTATAATTCTTCATGGCTACTTTTGCCACCGTAATACTGTCGCTATCCAATCCGGCCCTACATTATTTGACAAAATCTGGTGTGAGTGGAGAACACACCACAACTCGAAGAGACAAATTGCTTTGACTGTAACTGGAACATTATTTTATGTAAAACCAACAGCAAGACTCAACTTACCAGCTACATTGCAGCGATGGCTGATACAGTCGTAACCTCGAGGGCAGTCCAAGTTTCCATGACAGTGCACTGGAAAAATTATGAGTTTGTTGTCATAGTGATAGCAGAGGAGGATAATTTTGGTTCATAGAGACGGAGGATGCTTGATAGACGACACTTTTCCTGTCTGTCGCTTCGCCTATGAACTACTTATCATTAGCAAAATTCCTCATGGCTGCATAGGACAATTCTTACAGGAACTTATATTCTACTAAATATAAAAGCAGTCTCAGGTCTCCTCACGCACAGTTCTACGGGCAGCCGTGTGAAATCTCAAGCATGCATTGGTGGGTAACAAAAACTGTCGGGCCCAAAGTCATGGAATTTCTTCTAAGAATACCTATGACTAGGTTATTGGATTTAAGTATTTATTTTTTAGGGTAACTCGCCAAAAGGCATGGATGAGGCGCTTTAAATGAGCTTACCATATAAGCACAAATATATTCCAAATTCATTTGGGATTATTGCAGGAGAATTCCGGTCACTAGACCTGGCAATAGAGTTCTACTATGAAGATGAAGCTCTAGTGTTTTAACTTGGAAATGTGAATGCGGAAGCTCACTTTTTGGGTAGCACAGGTGGTGATTTTCGTTGCAGTAATAGCCAGCTGCACAATCCAAATCCGTGTGGCAAGAGTGATCTGCGAAGAAGAACACATGTAAAAATGATGAAATAGTCGAAGTAATAACAACGCTATGCAATCGCTGCATAAATAGGTAAAGGTCCAAGCACATGCTGGGGCACGTCACATTGACAAGATAGAGTCATGTCACACAGACCCTTCACCAATACCGAGACACTCCACTACCAATAGGTAGATCGGTTTATTTCCTTGCACTGAAAGCTCTTGAAGACTTCTTCAAGAACTCTTAAGATGTTTCAAGAATACTTAAGATTCTTTTAAGACTTCTTACTTTGCGCAATTTCAGGACAGGAAAATAGAAAATACCGGTAAATTATTATGTGTGCATTCCTACACCAAGTGGCTGACATGTATCCACTCCACTACTAACAGGCGCACTACCAGTCAGGGGTGTGTATTCATACATTGAACTGTCGAGAGTTCGACTGCTCCAGAGTTAGACAGTTTGAATCCTTAAATAAAAACTGTACGAAAAGCATCTCTAAAACCCCAGTTCGTTGCTACCAAGTACCGATAAAAATGAATGAGTGATGATGCCATACCAACCAGAACAAAAGCTATCAGATCCCAGTGCTGAAGAGGATTGCTCGCAAGTTTTAAAAGCTTTTTAACTTGAATCGCTGAAAGTTAGACTGCTACCGGTTGTGATGAGTAAAACTGTCATCATGAACTCTGAAGAAATCTCTGTGGAGCCCAAAGGGTCCATCGCTCGCCATTTCAAAACCACTGGTCCAGGCAGCCAACAAAGACTAAGTTTCCTTCAGGCAGCTACGAATTAAATCAAATGGATCCCACTTGGTCGAAAAAATGCCTGCCATTGAGCGTGAATCGAAGGAGAGGCTGATATTCCCATAGCACTAAGGTTAAATGAAGTGAACATACCTTCGACGGCTGTGACAGCTGCACAGAGCAGAAAGGCAGACGCGATATAGAGCATGACGGAGTGTCTCTCCGTGAATGTCATGTTCAACTAGAATGCAGTCAGGGGTGGTAAACTCTTTATGACTGCAAATTAAAACCTGGTGGCAAAATATCAGTTGGATGTCTACACATTCGTCCCTGGCTGATATTGAAACTTAGGCTAAAGCCAGCAGAATACCTCTCCACTTTGGGCAACGCAGCGGCTGCTGAACGGCACAGAAAATGTAACATATATCTGAGACAAGGTTGGGAACATGAATGCTCAGCCGACTACTGACTACAAGCACCTGACTGTTCGATGCCTGCCGCAGAACACGCTCACACTGGTACATGCTGCTTACTCAGCAAGCACCTGCGGATGCTGTCTCTCTGAAGCATTTGAAAGTGAAGAACTCCTCATGCTGCTCCTCATCAGCCTAATCTAACTGGTTTGTAAAAATACTGTAGATTTTGAGCGCTGATAGATAAGGCATTGCATCATCAGTACTGTCAGGGTGTCCTCATATCTAGACATGCGGTAATTATTAGAGAATGGAGGCTGTATGAGATAATATTTTATCCACTCGGTGGTAACGTCAAAGCTCACACGTGTAAACCTGTCAGGTTGGGAATACTGAAGATTTCGTCATTCTGAACTTTGAGAGGTCATAACTCGAAACCTCTACCGCCTCTCCACAGATATAACTCTGCCATATTTGAGCTCAGCTCAGCATGATCTAACTGGTGAGTCACAGGAGAACATTAGAAAACCATAAATGGCAGTTTTAACCCTAAATTATGGCATCTAAAATACTCCAGGAAACATCGGATACTCGGCAGGTGTGTCAATGCTGTGGCCGATGATAAAAAAACAAGCACAGAAGACCTTCCGATAGTGTCACTGCAGTCGTGGACTACTGGTGCAATGTTTCACGAAATGGCAAACATATGATGCTGGAATACGTGTCCGTCAAAATATCAACTCTCACTGCCGTTACCACTTAACCAGTAAATGTTGCCAATGAATGATCCAACAGCAACTCAGTCATTCTGAGAGAAAAAAGATCAGGTTAGCCATAATCTGAGAGTTCCATTTCATGGAGATGCGCGCCCAAACAGGTCTAGCGATTAGAACGAACTGATTTCAGCTAGGATAGACTTGCCGTTGTGCAATCACGAGATGTCTGGTAGCTGCTGTGCAGACATCAGCTGACATGGTGTCTGAGAGGTGTATCAGACTCTAGACAGAACATTCATTATTTCATTGATGACCTTGATGATACGAGGTCAGCTGGAAAAATTAGTTACACTAAACAACGTAGTTACTCGTTGAATGTTTTTTACCAATTTAGACCCTCTTCAATTAAAAAAAATATCAACAAGGTTGCTTCTTACCTAAACAAAGGGGGAGGGGAGAGGGAGAAGGAAGGGGAGAGGGAGGGGGAGAGGGAGAGGGAAAGGGAGAGGAAGGGGGAGAGGGAGAAACCACACGTAGGTGGCGTGAAAATCTCACCAAGGGAGGCCTGCAAGGTAAATAGACCTTAACCCCCGTATTGTCTTGATATGATGTAAAAGGGAAGTCAGCTCTGACCAGGGAGAAAAAGTTTGGTTATCAGCCACAGGAGAAGCCGATAAGACTCCTTATTACCCGTTACCAGGCAGAGGGACAACAATTTAACCTAATCCTTTAAATTACCCTGAATACCATAGGCTATAGTAAGTCAGTCCTTGATTGCCCTCCACAATAGAGGAGAAACAACTCCTGAAGATGCTCATAGTGGAGAGGCGACAAATCCTGATTACTCAACACCAAATAGGGCAAGGCGATTGACAGTAATAGCCAGGATAGTCGTCATGCGCTCTAACGGGAAAATGTGCTTCCTACTGAAATGCTCGCAATTCAGTTCAAGCACTTTCTTGTGATAAACAAATCGCGGGACAAAATTAAAAACTAGTTGAGAGACATCAACGCTCCGCCATTGGCAGTTTTGTGCGGGTAGCGGGGCTTAAAGTCTAGTGGGAACGGTGGGAAAGCAGTTCCCATAAGAAAATTTGACGTCCTAGTTGTGGGAACATACATTCCCACAAGAAGAAAGGGACTGGCTAAGTTCACTGGTGCTCTTACCACTA
>ERZ1740065.313-NODE-313-length-25003-cov-11.820186_pt1 | contig 25003 bp, 13 predicted proteins | sample MGYA00581738_ERZ1740065 | MGnify/ENA primary metagenome ERZ1740065 (study PRJEB43018, sample SAMN04849749) | marine metagenome | isolation source: floating plastic debris | place: Pacific Ocean | collected 2008-09-01 | study: EMG produced TPA metagenomics...
CCCCCCCTCCCTCTTGGTACACGTGTATCATCTGTCAGTTTGTAATGATTGGAAACTTATATCTACTACGCGATCGCTAGTTTGCTCGAGATTTTTACTGTTCGACTTGTAAGAGATGCCTTCGGCTTGCCTGCTAATGTCATGTTTTTTTTTCATTCTGCACCTGATTCAAGTAACAAAAATTGTTTTTCCATATGTTGAATAGTTGGGACCACTCAAGTCATGATACTCAGGTGAGATCTGCGTATGCTGAAATAAAGACCAAGACGGTTGAATATGACTCCCCCACTGGATTTCATGATAACTCAAATCGTCTGTTCATCGACACACACTGCCAGGTATTGTGGACGCACCGTTTTCTGTGATGACAGGAATATTCGTCTTCTCACGAACTTTGAACTTTTCAACCTCAAGACTTTTCACCCATAATTTTTACCCTTGGGTAAAGAGTCTTGCTATGGCTGTCAACTCCATTCGGTGAGCCTGATTCGAACTTGAGTATAACTAAGTGACCCGTTTGTTTAGTTTGACTGAACCAAAAACTTGAGAAATTTTTCCCCAGTAAACCTCAAAATATTATGTATAGTCTTTGCTATTCACCCTTAAATTTCATAATAAAATAATTAGTGAAATCAATGCTTGTGTTGAAGACTAAACCTGTACAGCAACAGTTGAAGTAGAGCTGTATATCTATTAAAAAGGAAGAAAGAAGAAGAAAGTGTTGCATGATGATAGCTCTCACTACAGAGTGCAAGTGAAAGTTGAAATCCCTCCTTATAAGATGAAATAAGTACGCTGCCTATAATCCAGTGGCCAGCATCTATTACGAGCTGGTCTGGTTTCCAAATACCATCTCTAACTACCTGTGACAGCTGATCACTGATTGGCTGACAGCTTCAGCATATGAACACATTCTTGCAATGACTACATTTTCTATGTTGGATATGGAAACTGGACTTTATATCACATCTCGGATTCTATCACATCATCCCATCACAAGGCTTTGAATGCTCGGTATCTACATGCTTGTGTGTTGTGTGAGATATGAGTGCCGGGTCGTGAGAGACTACTACAGACTGTAGCTCAAATCTAATATAACTTGCAGAATTCGATTGACAAAAACTTATTGGCTTCAACTTTGTCACATTTGTTACTCAAGGTAGCAAGAGAATTTCTTCAGTACTCCGCTACCATTGGTACACCGCTACCATCGGTACCCTGCTACCATCAGTGTCCCGCTACACTTGGTATCCCGCTACCATCGGTACCCCGCTACCCTTGGTATCCCTACTATCCTCAGTACTCCAATACCATTGGTAATACCATTGGTACCCTAGCTCTAATGATGGGTGATGGTGTAGGAGTTGGGCACATGAAATGAAACGATACGACCAGTCTATAGCACGCAGGTGACCTTTTACCTAGATTATATAAACTTGCCATTCTCCATTTTTTGTGTTTGCCCGCTCTAATACCCTTCATTAGCAATCCACTCTACGGCTAAGCAGCTAGGTTTGATCGTTATACGGGACTCTTTGGCAAGTCTAGTCACACCATCAGTCTGTACACTATTGTATTTTATAGCACAGGTAATTCAATCACTTATTAATGTCCGTACTCTTTAGCCGTGTGGCAATGAAGGAAGTGAACTCATTTGAACTGCACTGATATTTTCTCACATTCTGGGATTTAGATTTTACTTCTTCTGATGTATTTATTTCTTTATTTTTTCATCACGTTTTGTTGAATAAATGGTTGACACTCTGTGTTGTGCCTCACATAAGCGTGATGCGATTCTCTTTGTCTGGCAGTAGTTTCTGACCTCGTTTTGGTGTCTTGCGAGGCCTACAGAGTTGATTCACTGCGGCCCACAGGTGTGAGTCACAGCCTGTGACCTAAGCTGAACCAATCGGTGTAAGCGGATTCTTGGAATGGCTGGGTGCCAATCAGTCAGCTGCTCCATAACTTCCCAGCATTGACACAATAGACACAATCATTAGCACGGATTATTCCCCTTAGTGATTCCCCCCTAGTCTTTCTTCATCTCTGGTTTCCTTCTTCAGTCTGTTGTAATTTGGATTGCTGTGTATTATTGCTGCAACATCCACATCCGTGGGTTAAAGTGAACAATAAATGGCTGTCACTCCCAATCAAAGAAACAAGCAGGCTAAACCCAGTGCCATGTGCTTTCACGCTGCGAGGTCAGTCATATCTTTTCTGTGATTTTTCTGCCATAAATCTTTAGCCGCCATTTCGGGGCGTTGGATCCCCTATCTAACTCGTAAGTTAGCTAGTCCTGTGGTATCCACACCGCGTCCGTTTAGTTCTACAGACTTGCTGGCTGTCCGGCTAGCTGTCCGGCTGGCTGTCCGGCTGGCTGTCCGGCTGGCTGTCCGGCCAGTTGGAAAAGTTCTAATAAAGTCTGACCAGCTGAAATCATCACGGTTCGCTCATATTCCCAACGATCCCATATTCAGTGTTTTTTTGCGTGTGCTGAGTAAAAGCAGATAGATCCGATTCCGCGTATATTTAGAAGTTGAAGCGTTTGTGAAGTCAAACTTTTATTCTATCGCCTCTATTTCCAATAAGTTTTCCGCACAGATTCAATATGTTTGTCATAAAACTCACTGACAGCCTTACTAGTACCGTATTCTCTGCTCAAAGATAGCTTAGATTCATTTCTATTGTTATGCTATGCATCAAAGACACTATATCACTCATGCTCCAATGTCACACGGCAAGGTCAAACCAGGTGCAAACCACAACCTAAAGCTGAGACACCCTAGCTGTCGTACTGATGATAGAGGGCCGGGCAACGGTGAGGCCCTTTCAGGCGATGTTGATGATGGCTTCAGGTTACCACGTGATTATCCAGATATTGTAAGGTTAAACTCGATTTTTTTATTGCCCACAAAATAGTGTTTTTAAGACTATTTTAACTTCTGTATCCTATATATGGGTTACCTCACCACACCTCAACGACCGTCGTGACTTGTACAAAAGTTTATTTTTAAATAACAATGACAACGAATGACTGCACAGTCAAGTTTTTCTCAGAAGACAGTTCTGTTATGTCGTTAGATCTGTGTTCGTCTACTATCACACCGGAATTATTGTCACCAGTCGAGTAAACTCGCTCTCCCCGTCACTCGACTGATGCGGAAACCTCATGAGAAACTCTTTTGCGTTAATGTTCACGAAAGATAGTTTGCAATAGTTCTATCCTATAACACATAGGCATGGATAGGTGGTTTTCCTTCTCTCCATAGACGGCTGTCGGTCGGTGATACATATCTAGAACTCAATCTAACAATTGATGCCCACGTCACTTAGCAGCCGCAGTTTATGAACCTTTCCAATTCTTTGTTGTGATCAGAATGAAGTTAGTCTTTTATCCACTGATCTGATTGGGAGTTCCCGCTCACATAAGCCTTGCACCTACTGCCATGATAAAACCCTGTTATAAATAAAACTCGCAAATCCTTCCTTTCCCACCCTGGGTGGTCGCGTTGTTTTGGCACGTTCAGCTTCATTACACGGTGTTCAATATCGGTAATGACAATGATCATAGCTCAGTAATTCGAAGTAATCCACCATAATTGTTTATGCATCGGTCGCTTTTCTGACTTCTACCAGCGTACTGAAGTATGCAGGGAACTACCCTAATATGTAAAACTTAATGTGACATTTCCTGTGTGCAGGACGCGAACCACGCAGCTGTGGCAGTACCGTATAGGCCAGTTTGATGAGACGTCAATCTTTCATCAATCTCCATCATTATGGAATATATCTTCGCCATGTATTGTGTTGCTGCTCTCAGATTCCACATATGCATGTGTTTTTGACACATTTCGGTTGACACCAGCGCTGTACGCAGTTTTAACAACACGATCGTGTCATTTTTTCGTAGTGCTTTCCCATATGTTGCAAATCCATATCTTACCAGACGATGTTTATTGGTTTTATAATGCTCATCATTACTGAGTATTGATACGGTTGCGTGGATGGATGTTGATAAACTGCTCAATATCGAATCTACAGGCGAGGAGCAGTCGCATGAATGATGTATTGAGCAGTAATAAAAAAAACATACTCTCACATCGGTTGTGGTATAATATATTTCAGTACACCACAGTCTAATACAACTACAGTACATTGAAACGCGATGCACGCCAATGCAATCTTGTATGGATACAATACTGATGCTTGCATGAAACATCTGCTGACTCAGTTTTTGATTCTTTAAACATGCAACCACCCACCCGCCCGCGTCGGATCTTCTGTCCTCCCCCCCCCCCCCCCCCTCTGCATGAAGGAGTCATGATCATGCTAGCATTTTGAGTTAGCGTATGCTGGTTATAGAAGACTGTACTCGCCTATCCTACCCTGGCTCAGATTTATGTGAAGCCGGCCAAGTACTGTCCTATGTCACGTCACGGTTTTCCCAGGTGTGTCACATTAAATATGAGTTAAGACATTCCATCAGTGTTGTCATTTGGAAGTAAATAACCATGATACTGTCTGCTTTCTTCATCGCTGTCAAGTCTCAGCATTGCCAAACTCTCACTGGTCTGTACCATCCTTACGTGCAGAACCTTGCGTCTGTGGAAGTCGATCTAACCATAACCTTCATAGACAAATATGCACAAAATCCAATGAAAGTTGTAATGTTGCGTTCAAGAAAAACGCCTGAAACATTGTTCTCTTGCAGGATTTCACATATTTTGGTTTCCGGTAACAAATGATGGCATGAATTGCCATGCTAGGCAAAAAAAAACAGGCATAATGAGGCTTTGCTAGTTGTCTTCCTTTGTTGTCAAAAGATGCCCATGCCCTGCAATCAGGACGACATGGTTTGTCCTTGAGATCTGTTGATTGATCATGGAGCGAACCTCGTTAGGCTGAAACAGTCGGACTATGGAGTCATCGCATTGAACTTTGTTTGCTCGTATCATATCAGTATCAGTTAACCAGCTTCAAGTCACACTGAGTTTTCTAGACCGGTGGCCAGAAGAAGCAGTAGCAGCAATGGCGGCAGCAACTCCATGATGCAGAGGAGCATAAAATTCTTCCTGTTTACAGTCAGGTGCAGCAGGCAAATCAGAACTGATTTTCCAGGTCACGAAACACCCCTCTGTTACCATCAATCACCTCTGGCTTTAGCACCAATGGTGATGTACTCGGTCTTCTGGTGGCTCATCTGGCAGGCTGTTTTTCAGTGTCTCTTGTTTAAGCTGTCATGTCAGCGGATTGATGTTTCCTCATGGGACAAGTCAGTTGCGTGCATCTATGATTCATGGCTGTCCTTAATTTCACTTAACACCGCCTTGCGGTTTTCTCTTGTTTTAAAGAGTCACCTGGTGGCAGAAATAGTAATCAAAATGGTTGTTGTTGCCTTAAAGAACCTAATCTTCATGATGATTTGTTTCGTTCCGTTTGTTCCATGACAGATGATTGGCTAATTATCCCCTGATCATTATGTTCGGATACTGTGTAAGCTACTCATCAATCTTGAGATCCCTAGGCTCGATCTTGCAGTGCTGAACTTCTATCAAGTGAGTTCATGCATATGCAAAGGAGATAACCCGTTAATCAAGCCCATGGCCATCTAGAAGAACTCCCTCCCTCTCACAACCCTACATAAGTTCTGTCCCATCTTGTTTGCCTCCCTGCAGTGCATAAGCTGCCGTTGCATTTGGGAGTGTAATATCTGCTTGGTATCTCACTGTGTGCGCAGGTGAGCGGTGGACATGAATCCCCGATCTGTTGATGAATGACAATCCCAAGGTATTGCGTATGATATCAGAATTACTCATGAAATCATGACATGTTGCACATTTACATTAGAGTAAACAGTAAACCTGCTGAGCTACACAGTAAACACGAGCAACCAGCACCAACCGTATCGATCAAGTTGTCATAGTCGCATCCATCAATGGACGGTGTGACACCGAGCTGAACAGTAATTGTCTCACCTGCCCGCAAGATCTAGCGGAGCTGTCAAACCTTTTGCTCGAATGTTGGTCAATTGCTTTGAGGCCAGAACATAAGCGAACTATCGTGATCAAGTGTAGATGGTTTGTGTGCCAGATCACCAGGCATCACTGGATCACCAGATATCACTGGATCACCAGGCATCATCTGATTGAGAATCACTCCTACCATACATGATTTGGCAATGTCTCATCATCGTTGAATATGCAATCCTATGTCACCCTCTACTGCTGGACGTCGTTCTCTCCAGGCTACAATAAACCAAAATTGATGGAGCAATAGACTTTTCGTCAACAATATGTTGCTCTTTATACACCATTATGAAAAACAGCCACTGGTACGCGGCCAGGAAAGCATCACACAGCTTGCTGCGTCCTTGATATACTGCGTATTTATTCATGGCACTACACTACAGTGGCATCCAGAACCGTAGTGAAAATAGCCGATAGACCTTTGCTCTTGGGAAATTGTGTGAATTAGCCAGTTAATTGAGCAATATTGTCAGAGAATACTGTATTTTGAGGTTGTGTAAACCATAATATCAGCACCACCACGAACAGATCTCCAACGCCGATGACAAAGCACAGTCTGCGTCCCTCAGACTGATTTCGCCTCGGCTGTTTGCTGAAGCTACATCGGTTCGTCGCTCACCTCGCCGCCAGCCACTTTAATGACTGTTTACTTTCACCCCTTGTTCGGTTGCTACCAACCGTCGGAAAATGTTACACCCACGTTCGGCTACCGACCTAGTTATCATACACCACATACGTCTTGTAATTAGGTCAAGCGATGGAGCTGGCACTGCTGGGAGGATAAGGCGCGGCAAAGCCGGATAATTATCGTAGTCTCGCCAAAGATAAGTAGTAATGAATATGAGGAAGGGCATACAGATATCCCTTACTTCCAGCTACAAGGTGAAACGAGTGAATCACCAGTGGTCAGAAGCCTAGATGTGTTGGTACCTGAAACTAAGTACCATTATCTCCTGCTGTCAAAAGGCTTGCAAGAAAAATTTTTGCTTTGTACATGCAAAACACCCATGCCTACGTAACTGCTGTAGCAACGATGACACTGGCACTGAGAAAGTCAGTTATCGCCATGTATGTGATTAAGGTTATCTCTACTTGCACCTCACATGATTTCTCTGCTATGTTTGCAAGCAAGATGATCTTCTTCCTTGTTTTCAAGGACTCGGAGATCTAAGAGCAGGCGTCATGGCCAGTCAGTACATGCCGACAGGGAATCTCCTGTCGACGACGTCAACGTATGCAGCATTCAAACGTCCGGCAGTGTCATGAGCAGCAAACACCGTCTGACTTTAATTCATCAGGCATTGAGAACTATCGGCAGTCAAACCAGCTGCAGATGCGCTCTCTTGTATCACATGGATATGTGAAGATGTTGCACTCAATGTCTGAGGAAGTGTGGAATCAGATACAACTTTCGGCAGCAACGGATGTGACACAACAACAATTAAAAGCGCGTACTTTCACTGCGCGTATCGCGCGCCTACTCTCCTCTTTTTCCTCAAAGGCTTTCTTCACCCTTGATGAACGTCTTCCTGCTCTAATAAAATTGGGAAGCATTATTCATCTTAATTTTCTTCATTCGTGTGATGATTATCATCGCGAATGTATTGCAATTCTTCCGCTCTGATTTTATCAGGTTCTAATCGCTCTGCCCTGGTGAAATTGTGTCATGATAGGGGGCAGCACAGGAAGCTACTCTTCACCTCATTCAGTGACTCATGCTCGCAATAATCACAATCATAAATCACAGCCAGCTGCGTTCCCTTTTGAAATCAGTGCCACCTTACAGGAACTGATGTTCAACGCATTTCCAGAGTGCCTAAATTGAATAATCAAAACTACAAGCAGCTCATTGTACCTGTTCGCTGCACAGCTAATCAAATCCTCCATGTCCAATCGGCACTGGGTGCGAGTTAGAATAGAGCAAGGTGAATGTTACAACTGATGATGGGGTGATTAACATTCTTTATTGAAGAGAATGACAAACTACTCAACACCCTTTCAAAGCCCAATAGATACACCTGTTTGTGTCCACAATATTTCCTTCTAAATGGAATTGAAGCACTCAAGGTGGCGTGAGTCATCTCAGCTAAATTCTCTGAACCGAGGATATGCCAATCAACGAGATTATCCAGATGTCAATCCTGGTAGCACAAGCATGTAACTGCCTCGGCAGGCGAACCACCCCGCTGGCAACATTCCTGACCGTTCAATCATGTCTGAATACAGTGTTATACCTATCTCACTGCTTCCTTGTTGTTTAGCCTTAATCAATGCAGTAGAGGACTAGGAGCCATTGTTTTTAATCTAATCCCTGTGTTTTTGAGGTGAAAAAAAACAGAAATCTATATGACACTTCCCATGATTGTCTCGCCAAGAATTCCATCACATAGGGGGAGAAAGCGTCACAACAAAGTTCTGACAGTTCAGCCATTGCTGGTCGAGCAGCGGCTCCTATGTAGATCATCCGGTTACATCATAGATAGACACTTTCAAAGATAGCAGCGCTGTTCACTTTTTCCAAGGAGAGAATGAACTGTACAAGGTTCCCGGTAAAGGTATAGTAATAAACTCGTAAGCAACTTGCTAATGGTTCTTATCAACACACAAGCATAAGCCGACATAAGTCTTTACACGACGTTGTACTTCCTTGTTTTCTGTACGCGTAGGTGTGTAAGTACACACTTGTTTACTCTGTAAACACTGATTGATGAATGTTTAAAAGGAACAGATGGCTCCTAACTATCAAAAAATGCCGACATTTCACAGAGCTTATCCCCTTCGTGTATTTCAGGCTGAGCAGCCCAATCCTTTTGTCTTCACCGATCATTTCACAACTGGAGCCCGTAACAAGTACCAGGCGATGCTAGGTTGTGTCTATTCTGTTGATGAATGTCAGTTTGATAGATTAATCCTTTGACTGGCTGACTACTCTCCGGTGCAGTACAGGCAAACAGTTGTATGATGCGTCTCTGTCCTTAGAGGTCACCACTAGGTGGTTTGCAGCAGTGCAGAGGCCTACAAGCTCCACTGTTGCTTTCTGACAGCCGCTGGAACTGAGCAAAAAACGGTGCCTCTAGACGAGCCACACTAATATGTTTATGTATCAACATAAGGGAGGCAGTGGCAGCCGCACTGTCCACTGTATTATGTCTAGAGCTGCCTGGCAGAGACACTGAGAGTGAAAGCTTACGAGAGCCAAACTGGCCTGTCCAATGGTGGCCGCTGACAGAATTCCACTCACCTGGTGATCGGTTGTACACTCATCGGATGATCCGTGTGCCTGTCAATGTTTTTCTATCACCTCTCAAGATTACAACCTTCACACCGCCACTTGGCTCCTGTTTCAAGTCTGTCTCATCGCTACGCGAAGGCGATAGAAGAGTAAACGATAGCGATTTGCTGTTTGACGCGGTAACACTTACGAATTCTTGGTACACACAGCCAATCGACACGACGTCCGCCAGAATCTGAGGCAGAAGTTCGAACAACCTGTCATTCAATGACTCACCTTTTGTGAAATGATGAAATCCAACCACTGATGAACATGCATTTTGGTAATGGATTTGATGTCAGTAGTGTCGTACGCTTTACACGTTGCTGTGTCGATGTGATTTATCATCACCACATAAGTCATTCATAGAGTGGGTTTTACTCATTATCTACCGTTTTTTGCCGCATATACACATATGTACGTGATCAGCGCTATGTTCCACCCTCTCCAAGTAGTCAACCGTGCGCTAAGCCAACTAGTTTGCACATAAATCTCTCAGCAGAAGATGTTACTTACGGTCATTTTAGTTTTTTATTATTAAATATTTTAAATAAATATTATGATGTCATAATCATCAATAAATAGTTATCCAGTCACTCGAGATGTTAGAAACGAGAGAATGTCTTGTCATTCCGTTGCGCAGTTTCTAAGACGGTTGCGTGGATTCTATGTACAGTATAAGGAGCTGGACGGATACAGTGAAGTTTGCAGGTGATATAAAGGAGCCAAGTACTTCTCAATGTCAATGTGGCAGCTTGTGGACACTCAGTCAGTGTCAGAGGTACTTCCAGTTGCACAGGCAGTCAAAGGAGAGCTCGTGGGGCCAGAGCTTTGCTCCGGTGAGATTATGCCGTAGAGAAACACTTAGAGTCCATGTAGAGAGAGAGGATTGAGCTGGGATGATGTTAGTCGGATCTCGTAGATCCTATATTGTCACTGTCATTGCCGCAGGGATCTCCGCTCTTATTACTGCACACTAGGATGCTCCGGGAGGCAGCGTGACGTCTCGACTTGTAATCGCTTCTCGTTGACGTGCTGCAGAAATCGTCATCATCATCATAGTTATTCTGTTGTTTGTAATCTCCTCTCACCACTCCGCAATCGTCACTAAAGTCGTAATCTGAAAGTCAAATTGAGAGCCATGAAATTGGTGTCCAGCTGCAGCTGCAGCTGCAGGTAGAGACAGACATCACTCTTCAGCTTACTGTGGGCAAGAAACTTAAACGTTCTTGAAGTATGAGCAAAAAGTAGAAGAAAGCTCGTGTGTTGTCAGTAGCCGCGCAGTCAGCATTTCAAGGCAAAAAACTCGTCTCAAGTATTTTATACATGATTAATAGAGATTGCCTTACCTCCAATTGAGCCCATGCTGAACGTCTCTTGATGCTGCGTGGCTGGCTAATGCACGACTTATGTCAATGTTGTAGAGAGTTGTTACTCCGTTGAGTAGCTGAGTCTGAATGATCAGCACTGTCACACAGACGTCCTTATATACAGTGCATTGCAGTAGTCCGTTACACGCAAGCGTGACTAACACCTCATCATAAACAAACATAAAAATTAGAGCCTTTGTCCAGCAATATCAGTGCTTATTTCTGAATGAATTATGTAAGCCACATTGACCAATCAGAGAGAAGGCAGTCATCTCTGATTGGTCAGATGTAATGCACACTTGCCTCATACCGAGGGAGGGTAGATCACACATGCAGTGTAGTAGCAAATGGTGCGTCTAACTGATCAACTGTATCAAATAGTCCTACCAACGTCAAATCAACTGTCTGTGACAATCTAGCGAAGACAGGTTTTCGGATGCTGTTGATCTATGAACCCATGACTAGAAATAGCCTCGCTATGAAGCGTAGGATGTATCAGATAATGTACCTACTTAGTGGGTGGCGGCAGCGGTATGCATATACGCACGCACGATGCTGCCACCTACGGCGGAGCAGTGCGTCCAGCGGGAAATCCTGCTGATACCTGGCTTTTGGAAGGGGGGAAATCCTCTGGCAGGCGGTTACAGGTAGTTACAGAGAGTGCTTATCAATTATCTAGGCTGGGAGCATGAGGAAGTTTAAGCCATAGATGTCCAGGCACACTGCCACTGACAAGTAGCAGGAGTTGAGCTCTTAACGATTTGCGTCAAACCCGGTAGAAATTGGCTATTTCCTTAAAGCCACAACGGAGCTGTCAGCCTGCTGTGCAGCATCCAGCGCTAGATGGAAAAGAGTGAAGGACTCGCAGCATCCTTCTTAAGACCACCACAACGCCTGCCTTGTCGCACTTAACCTGCGTATGTCGTCCCCTGTTTGTCAGTCAAGTTCCGAGTTGAGCCACAGCTTAGATGTGTCAGGCATCCATGTGTTTGATTGTCATGTATTGCCAGCAGATTAAAGGCTTGTGAAGTCCCCCAAGACAAACGGGTATTCCATTGAATCGTAAATCATTATCCCAGACAAAAGAGCCACTGTGATAAACGTTTCCTGGTGAGGCTTGGTGGTCAGAGATGTCAACCAGTGAGATGAGGTTCTGTCTACCAACCTTACCGCCCATCGCTCACAACCACTTCATATGCAGCCATTTGTTCCCAGTTGTGTGAACTGATACAATAGTATTTTATATAAAAATCTCTGTAAAACAATTAAGTTTCTTCAGAAGAAACAGACAAAATTAAAAAATGGGACAAAGATTGTAGTAGGCATTAGTGGACAATAGATCATTGGGCGGTATGTATGACGGCAGACGAGGATGAAATGGCGAACGCCACGTTCTCTGCGACAGCAGCAGGCAAGGAGGCTGCTTATTGGTAAACATGTGTGGCACAACAGCCTACCTAGACTAGCGTTCGCTTAGTTTCCTGCCACCCAGATAGCCAGTGTGAGAGGGTCGTTGACAGCGTTTCCATATTCACCCAGCCCGGTGTCTATGTCACAGTCTGCTTGTGTTTTCTATTGACATAGATGTAGTGCAAACACCGAGCCTTCCAGACGTGATGTCAGAAAACCTCGAAAAATAGTATCTAGGAGCGCAAGCGCTAGACTTTCATCACCGACACGCTGCTGTTGCCCGGCTGCCTTGAGGAAATAACCTGTTATTGTTAAAGGCAGGAATGTTTAGACTAGTTACAGATCACAGATACAATAGACGATTCTGCATGGGGTACTGGACCCTCCATCAATGACGCTTTCCCCCACATCTCCAACAGCTGCCCACCCCACCTCCATCGCATAACCCTCCCTCCCTCCTTCCCTCAAAATACAATCAAGTCACGCTATGGCAAAAAAACTTCGCCAATTTTGATAAAATAAATGGTGACCTTGTACCATAGCATATGCCCAGACAGACAGATGGTATGCCGGAAGACAGTGCTGATGAATAATTGATTTAGCTTCATGTTTCTTTCAAAAATATCGTAATATGTAAAAGAGAATTTCTGTAGAGCCGTCCAGCAGCCGTCAAACCATCGGAGACATTTACTAAGTAAACATGGCTGGTTATTGTTTATACGAGCAGTCAGACATCAATAGAGGCACAGCACTGAAGTCACCGCATCATCGCCAAGGAGACACCAGTCTCTCTTCGTTTGTCAAGCTTGGAACGGTTTTCAGTGAGGCTCTTGCGCATACATTTCTGACGGGAGGTGGCTGAGGATTATTCCTATATTCAGAATCCATCACCAAGGCCGGCAATGATGCTGCAATTCAGTTTAGGATAGGCTTCAAAATTGATATCATTTAAATTAGTGATTTCCACCGATGGCCTCTTTTCTAGAAGATAGATTTGGAATAAAATTAAGCTGCAACAACGTCATAGGAAGATGAAGACTGGCAAGCGGTGTGCAGTGATCCATTACAATTGAGAGCCGCATATGATGCTCGTAATGCCTGAGTCAACGCTTGGCCAATACAAGACTATGTCATAGGGCGCTATATTCAGCATCTCAGCTTAGATTCTATCAGATAATATGAGAGGGCCAAGTCCAGTGCAACACCCAGGCCTTCACAAGTTGCCAGAGCATAGCCCTGCACCAGACGGCATTACGTCAGATTGACCATCGATCAGCCTGTGAGTTGACAGATGACGACACGAGCCTCGAAGCAGTGTAGGATGAGACAACGGCTCCACAAATCGTCACCGGATCTGTAGTAACCGGATAGTTGCTAGTGGCCCAAAAATAACCAACTCCATAAAAAGTGAGATATCAGTGACCTAACCGTGGATTAGTAGCCATGAGTGGTCTACTGCAAACACAAACAAACCTCATTACTACACTGAGCAGTCCAGTCATCGCAGCCACTGACAGTAAACACTAGTGAACAAGACGGCTTACAATCCCGTACCTGTAGCCAGATCGCAGTTGCCATCAGCAAGACGAGTCTGACACTACTCATTGTTATTATTACAAGTGATTAGCAGTAAGACAAGGTGAGAGACATTGAGTGTTTATTTTGGGAGAGTACAGCTGTCAATAGGTGGAATTCAAGTACTCGTAAATAAGATACGAGCTGTTTATTTCCTGCCACCATAGCTTGCAGTGAGAGGCTGAGTGACCTGCAGTCCAGGCATGTTGCCAAAGTCCTAGAAATGACAAATGCAAACTCACACTACCTGCGCAGCATCCATGGGACATGAGTAAATAGGAAATGGACAGTGTGATTCATCGATATGGATATCAATTCCGCATAGAGGGAATGAGTGATGGACCTGTACGCCGTGATGGATATACAGGAGATGGAAGGTATGATTGATTTAACGAGCAGGTGAGTCATGCGGATAAGTGGAGACAAGAGTACGTGCAGGGTGAATACTTACCAGCATTTTCAACATCTCCTTGGTCTCAGAGTCGACCTCAATCATGTCCTGCTCGATATATGACACCTGCGAATGCAATACCATAGATATCAGTTCGGTAGCCGGTTCAGCGATTTCATGTGTAGGACAAATGCTGTCTCGTTCATTAATGCATGGAATATGAATTCGCAGCAGCCTAATAGTTCAATATGGTAAAGCGATATCATAGTGAAGGGCGGTAGCACTGACATCGGGTACGTAGTTATCTCTTCTCTCTCTCTCTTCTTCCTGCAGTTTGATGGAGATACCTCTCACAGGGCCGGCTTGGATGCGCTTCATCAGATGTGTGACAAACCTACAGTAATAAAGGAGATGTAAATACAGATACTGCTGCAGTACTAACTGCACAGCTATGGAAGAACCTTTCTGTCCTGTCTGAGACTTGAATATAACCAGGTATGACCAGTGCTCGTTATTTGTGTCATACATTCCGATGTAATTAAGGAATGTAATAGCCATTTAAATATTGTAGCCATGGCAACTGGATTACAGAGGCTTATATCAGAGAGGTGGGACCAGTCTCAATTCTTTTTAAATCTACACACAAATATGTACACATTCACATGCTTTAGTGGTAAACCAAAATAACAGAAGAATTAGGTTCATGATCCCGAATTTACGCCTCAATCAGCATCTTTACCATCACACAATACCAAACAAATATATCCAACGGGAGCAGTCACCAATTCAGTCGAGTTAAAACGGTCGACCATCTATGATTTTCCATCGGACCGACAAAAATGGTATTCCAAGTCGTTGCCCGTCAGTATTGTGACCAGATGCCCAACATGTTATACGCTTAATATACGAAAAACAAGTAGTGGTGACCAATCTAGCCAAAAATTCTGGAGTTTTAGCAAAGTTTATTCTCCAACTAAATTTTGTACAGCAATGTAAAATAGTTAGAGGCTGAGAAAAATAAATTGATAGGTACAGGTTAGTTACAGGCTGTACAGGTTACATATATCCCACTTCGCTTCAATGTTAGAAAGAGTGCATATAAAGTACAGCTCATCATAAATCGGCTAGCAAGATGGAATATGGGTTAGAATAGCGACGGAAGAAATGGACATCATGGTCGGGCTGTGTCACTACTACCGCTTCACGGTGGTACAACAATAACAATAAATGATTCTATGTTTTTTTGTTGATTAGAATACAGTAGGGTATGAGAGCAGATGTTTCGCCACACTAAGCACTGACGTGAATACGGTGACTGATCCCTGTATACATCACAGCGCCCGATTACGAGTGGGCGATGTCGCAACTACGAGCTATAAACTCAATAGAAAAATGGTATTAGAGGATAGTAGCCTGTGTGAGATATGACGATGGTAGACAACTCCCTATGTACAGACATCGATCATATCTAGCAGCAGCAGGCACTGGTCGATCATTGTGACACAGATACTGGGGAGGAATAAAGCTAGCAATAATATTGGCATAGGCAGAACCAAGGTGTATCACAGATGAAACCGCGCCATGACGTGACACCCACTAATTTTTCCTATACCAATAAGATTCATCAATAAGCCTCAAACCAATGTCAAATAAGAGAAAAAAATAGAATACAATAATCTATAATCAAAGATAGCCAGTGTGATGAAGACATACATATATGTAGACCAAAATTATTGACCTATTTGAGCAAAGTACACGAAGAACCCGAAGGGATGTATGAAAGCTCAATTCAAATCCACAGATGACCCTCACTGCTACTGAGTTTCCCAATATGGAATACTAATTTTTATCAAGGTCAAAAATCTCAAGGTGAAGGTTATCATAATGCTCCTCTGCAATATAAATATAATCATAGACTAACCGCTTACATAACCATCCGAACTCATAGTAGAGTATCAACAACCGCACCACTACGAACACGGAATCGCGCCAATGTTAGTTTCATGAGAACACAACTCCTGACCAGGTATCACCAGTACAGGCTGGTAGTGAGAATTGACTTTGCGATGCACCCATATACAGCAAAAGACCTTTCTCTCGCCAAATTTGGCAGCATGGCAAATGATTGCTATCTGCTCAAGTCTTAGAACTCATAACAGAACTTCCATTAGCTAAGGAATTTACCTCTAAATTATAACAGTCCCTGAAATGTAATGAAGTAATATTATCTAAACACGGCACAGTGCACGCAATCATCTCGATATCATCGCATATAGAAGTCAGTAGAAATACACCGATTTTTTCCCCCTCCCCCCCCCCCTTTGTATAACTATATATGATGCGATACGGTATATGGAAGAAAGCAGTTTCCTTTCTGCTGTTACACTAACCAGATTAGATACGAGAAACTATACGGGTTTTACAACCATTATCATCTCATCTAGTGTCCAAATTACCTACAGGGAGCCAATGAACATTTTGCATAAGCCCCACTTCCACAAAAAACTAGAATAACATTCGCAACATGAATCTTTTGTGGTAAAAATTCTCATCCTAGTAACTTGGATGGGCGTACTGTATAACAGCATTAGAAACCAACAGAAATGTTAGCGTTTCCTTCAAAATATTCAAGAAATAAAAATGATAGCGATCCAATGATAATGATCTCATAAATGGGAAGACAACTCCTATATAAGGTAAAATGGGTATAATGTCTATAGCGAATTCCAACGATAGAGATCATTTTCCATCAGTATCAAATTCGGTTCTACAGTATACAACATCGAAAATCAAAATCATCTTTCACCAACCCGATTCGACAAAACTATTCAAAACTAATTTATATCAACCTCCAAAACTCAAGGCACTGAGCACAAAGGGCAGACTAACCAAGATGAAACCTCCATGATGTACATATAATTCACTGCAGTAGGCCTAGTTATACTTCAATACAAGGTCTGTACATAGTAAATCGGAAAACACAGCCCAAACCAAGTCAGTCAAAGTACACTAAACACACTGCTGGATTAGTTCTATAAACAGGTTGAATAAAAATTTCAAAAGAAGTTTATATAGCATGTTATAGCCTTGACACTCAAACATTCCACAGATGCACATCGACTAAGAATCATTACTGATGCTTAACGATACTACGACTTTTGTTTCAAGGGACAAAATAGCAAAGACCATGTCTAGTGAAGCCCTTAGGATTTGTAGACCCGACCAAGATAAATAACACTAACTCTCTGGATCACTTATAAAAAGAGAACGTTCTACCTGTTCACCATTTCCTACACCTTCTGTAAGTATTTGACATAATTATGCCACCAAAGGTATCGTAAGCACGAACTTATGACCATGTAGGCGTTTTTGGCTAACTGTTATTACCGTAGGAAGTGTGCAAGAGGCGAGATGAGACTTACCCAGCAATTTTGTTTCGCAGAGGTTTGCTTGGGATAATAGCTATTTCCTCACATATCCTTTTGTTGGTGTGGAAATCTAGAGTGAGACGAGTGTAGTATTTCTCGATGATAACTCGAGCTGCTTTCTTAACAGTTTTCGTCCTGACACGACCCTGTATGAGAAAAAGTATGATAACGTTTCAAGGTTTTGGGACAATAATATGGTCATCATATCCATTTAAAATGGACAGATTTAGTCTCATAGCATCATAAAAGCGAGAAAACAGCTTTGATGTCACTGATAAAGATGGAACAGAGCCGATGGGAGTTTGGGTTAGATTCACTTCATAGGATATGGGTACTCACCATCTTGGACTTCTCGCGAAAAAGGGTTCGATTATCGTGATGGACGAGATTCGCACCGACGATGTGAGCGAAATTTTCTGCTTCGACCAAACCACTAAAATGGCTTGGCTAACTGACCAGATGAACTGTGATTGTTTACATATATGATTATTGCAAGCTGCCCAAGTAATTTTAGCAGGGATATGTGTGAATATGTGTGAATGTGCAGTGGCTGGAACTGGGCTAAATACAGCAGCAATCAAGGCGGTGTTGATGATAATTGCAAAGGTATCACAACTCCAACTATGTTACCATACCGTCGTCAAGTGATCCATACACATGACTTGGCTGACGTTTTAGTGCATGACTGTAACATTATTCGGTGTTGCATGAACTATGGCATTGCCAATGAAACTGAAAATGGTTGCAACTAGTAGCACAAACTCTACAACTCTCATCCTTGGTTCAACAATAAGTTGTCATGTCAAAAATGGCAGAAGCACGCAGCTTTTTCTCATCCCTCTGAGCTCACATGATTGCAGTGCAATCTGAAATTGAGATCAGTAGTCAGTTTCACCAATAATATAATACAAATGGTAAAAAATTTCACCATATAAAACATACAACATGGTATTCGATGTTCTCGGATTGTCTATATTCCTGCACACCCAGCCTTCACAAGGCAATGGATGCTTACAAAGCGGCATAATGGCTTTGTCATAGTAGCCATAAACTATATAGGTCATATATATATAGGTCATTAACTCATAGCTGGCTCGAATTGTCAGTAGCAGTGGCCCATATGCATTGATAAGGGCTTGATGTCACCGCGTCCTCACAGTATTCCAGTCGCACGTTTGTGAAACCAACATGCTCGAGTGTGGACATGTATGCAACAAAATCAATGTTAGCATGCGCAAGATATCCTCTCTTCTTCAGTCCTATGATCCTTCGCATATTTTGCACAGTGAGCAGTTTGCTACCAGGTTTCAAGACGCGATGTAGTTCATTGCAGCCAGCCCTGATATCTGGCCAGAAGTAAAAGCAGTTGCAATGGAATGCTTTGTCCATCGTGTTGGAGTTCAGCGGTATGTTTGCCGCAGAAGTCTCATACAAAAATAACTTCTGCTGAGCAATTTCGATAGAGAATTTATCTTCGGCTTTTCTATGTACAGATGAAGATATGTCAACGCCATAAACCTTCCCGCCATCAACTAAAATTCAAGCAAAGTTTATGGTTTGCGAGTCACATTTCAATTCAAAGACGGAAAGAGCAATGGTTTACCTTTATTGAGTACATGTTCGAGACCGAGGCCAGGACCAAAGCCCACCTCTAGTATGTGATCATCCTTACTGATGTCCAAATGCTCAACAGCACATCTCTCCAGATATGCGTTGTACTTAGTCATCTACAACAGCAGATATCGAGCAAGCAGGAGTAGGAGATAGCTCAGTGGTAGAGCCAGCACCTCGAGGTTGTGGCTTCTAATCCCACTGAGTCCTTCTGCTGGGCTCCCGTGCCACAGGTGTACTCCAACCTGCCTAGAAACCAAGAGTAGCCTGGCGCCGCAGATGGTAGCCTTGCCCTTAAGGCACGTTATTTCTTAGTGCACAAGCATGGAGACAGACTCCCGATTTTAACAATCAAGTTACTGCATCTAAAATTGGATAACTATGACTGAGACTAGAAGCATCGAACGGTATAGCTGATCTATAGTACACGTGCGCGTCACACTTAACGTCTAACAAAGTAAGGAACAGTGCTCTGAGCTAGTACACTCATCCCTCTTTCATGTACGATGCTATGAAAATGAGCACTTTTATGTCTATATATATGTAGTTATCTCTTTGGAGAAAAAATACAGGCCTACGTTCGTACCTCCTGAAGTTGAATACTGTGCACATGCTTCCCATACTACAGCATCCTTGTAGCTTACCCAATTTAAGGCATATCGACCCAGCAGTGTTCGAGACGGTCGACCTAGATTAGCACCCAGTCTCTGCCGTATGTACTGCATTCTCTGCTAACTCAGTCTCTAAATCTGCAACATTGCACAGGTGCATCGATATAGTGCCTTCTAATAATATAACTGATCAGCTGAAAACACTTCGTGTTCTAGTTAGTTAGAATACTTACATTTATACAGCATACACGTATAACAGTCTTTTTCACCGGCAAATATAGCTGTTTTTCCCTTTCAAAACAGGTCTACTATCTACTAAGCTTAGCAGGAGAGGAGAGATCAAATTCACTGCTGTATGCAGTCAGGCCTAGGCTGACAGGTGATCTTCGACCTTGAATCGTGACCGTGATGAGGTAGTGGAGAATAATGGAATAGTTGTGCTTGAAAATATCAATTTTCATTTTATTATCTGTAGATATTTTTGTGTGATTTTTTTGTATCTAAACTTATTTATATGCAATGTAAAAACATTGAATTTCTGTATCGATGAATTGACGTGTAGAAGTGTTGGCGCATCGCAGCCAATGAGCGTACGATTCAGAGAAGAAGAACGATCGACCATCTCCCATCAGTTCGTCACATTCAACTGGGCTGCATCTACCGTGTTGTTTTCCTCCATTCAATTTGGATACTGATATTCTCCTTTGACTTTAGTGGACTCCTACACTTCCTCTGCAGGTTAGTTGCGTATAGAAACCTTACATCTGTTCGTTCATTCCATGTTCTTTTCTATTTGTCGGCATATGTGTAATGTCATGTGTGTGGCCTTTTTTCAGATATGGATCAAGTTATGCAAGCAATAGAGCCTTTGAAGGAGTTTAGCAAGGATTCCGTGAGACTGGTGAAAAGGTGCACAAAACCAGATAGGAAAGGTACGATGGTGAAATGTTAAATTGTTTCCCAGTAGCTTGTTATTCGAATGCTCTCGGCATAGAATGAATGGCAGCATCAAAACGATGGTGCTTGACACCTAATTCTAGTAAGGATAGTGCCGTGTGGCTGTTCTTCATCATTCCTCCATATTGGTTCTCATTCAAACTCTGTTTTCTAGAATTTCAAAAGATTGCTGTGGCCACAGCTATCGGATTCGCCATCATGGGTTTCATTGGCTTCTTTGTCAAGTTGATACACATCCCCATCAACAACATCATTGTGTAAGTTCACTCCCCAATCCGCTGCACACTTCTTACCTGTGCTTCTAGCAGCTGCTGACTAGTAACAACCAGCTTACACACTCTTACACAGTATATTAGACCTTTGGCTGCTGTAGTCTTAATTCATTGATCATCTCTCTTTTGTCCCCATTCGTGACTTTACGCTCTATTGTTTATGCTTATTTTTGTCTCTCCTTTACAGAGGCTGATCGTACTATAAGCAAGTTCCATCCAGAAATCTATCAAGAATATTATCTGTGAAGTAATCCGTTGGAGAGATTGTGTACATTGCTGATTATCTTATCATTCATATGATCTGTAGCCTCGACAGCTGTCCCTACCGACTGCAGTAATATCCAAAACATGAATTCGTGATAATCTTATACATGTGTCACCTCTGCAATAGCGATGAATTCAGTAATGGGCCGTATTACTCAATAAATAGTTAAAACTTGACGATAGAGTTCGACTCTTGTTGTCCACTTTCATGATTTCTAGTTAGTCAGTATGGGTGATGAAATGATTGCGCGAACTTTGAGGTTTGAAATGTAGCAAATCAACTATTCATGAGTTGTCTTCCCATGTAGAAAGTTCGTTGTTGGAGCCATAGATTGTTGTGTCGGTTATGTCAAGCCTGATTTTCACCCACATGAAACTATATAATGCAGACACTGACATGCCCTAACCACTCGTGTACTCATCAACTGAAAGCAGCCATTTTGGAAAGAAGAAGACACTGTCATATCGAATGGCAGCCTGTGCTAGCTGCTTCAGCCATGACAGTAGATCATACACATCGACACACTAAACAGAGGACTTGTTCCAGCAGCCTACAAAACCCAGTGCTTTCTAACTTGTCAGAACACAATTGATCTTGAATTAGTCCCGAGGTATTCCATAAAAAAAGAGCATGAGAAGATAACTCCGAAATATATTCCACGACATTATTGTCATTCATTTATTACAATGATGATGAAGCTCACAATGTTGTTTGATGCAACTACTAATATACAGCAAATGGATAGAAGTAATGTAGAATGCACTCAGTAGAAGGATACGGTGTGTTACTCCGGTATTCTGAGCAGGAGAGGACAACTATGATAAGGACGTCATCATGCAATGATGAATGCCATCAATGAAACAGTTGAGGCACAAAACATCAGGCAGAGCACCATCAAAGCTGCCAAAAATTCGTCACGTGCATAGGAAACATGGAAGTGTACCATATAATATATGTATTATTACATGCATTATATTATATATCATATTATACAACAAAATAATATAATACAATAAAATACAGTAAATTAGTAGAAATAAGTCATAAATAAAACAGTACTGGAATCTGTCGATGGAAATGACGTGGTTTACTTGGGCGCCATGTAGTACTGTGACGGAAGGAAAGGCATCTTAGTGATGACGCCATTGTATGGTTTATTACGAGTCACCACGCTGACCTCAGTGCCCGTCTTGCTGTGACCTGTTTGCACGTATCCCATGGAGACGTTGACCTTGAGTGATGGAGACGGACAGCCGCTAGTGATCACTCCTACCTCAGCGCCGTCCACACAGATCTTTGATCCGGCTGTAATACGGTTGGTGGGAGTTAAAACACTCAAAACAATTCGAATACGAGACAAGGCATTGCATACTGTAGAACAGGATTTGATACTGACAGAAATATTAGTGTTTTAGAATTTATCAAAAATGAAAATTATAGCAATCTAAAGTCACATTCACACTGAGCCGATAGCCACCGCCGATACCATCATTTCGCGCATCTGCGCGGTATGAGAGGGCTACCTAGCCAGTGATTTGGCTTCAGCCGATGAATCTGAGAGAGTCGGGTAGAATTTTCATTGGCTATGTATTGACCAATGGGAGCTCAGCTGTATCGGCGCTTTTCTAGAGCTGCTCAAACTGTGCAGATGCATGAAATGATGGTATCACCGATGGCTATTGGCCCAGTGTGAATGCTTCTTAACCATAGCAATCCCAAAAATGGGAAGATAACTCTTATATAAAGTATACAAGAATAGTTTCTAGAACGTACTCTAATGATAGCGATGATGAACTAGTCGCTAAGTTCGATTCCAGTTCTGCAGTACAATACAATAGTTTTCATGAAGGAGGAGAATTCTCATGTAAGGGACATGCATGAAAGCATTGCTCTATGCATAGGAAAATGTCCGACAAATGCATGCGGGTCACTATCATCCACAAACTCCACCCAGCATGTTACACACGTACATTGCAAAGAAATTAAAACCCTTCTCAGATTTAAAACGATCTTCAAATGTACACGATTGACAGTTTGGGTGTCGACGTAGTGAGTCTCAGAAGAATTTGAACACGATGAACACATCTGCCAACACCAACATGATGACTAAGAAGTTCTCAGAGACAGGATCGCCATTGCAACGATTACCTCGAGCGGGCGGGCCTTGCTTCGTGACAATGCCGACACGTTTGCGTTCGGTTTTGTTTTTAATCTGCTTCACGATGACGTCTGCGCCAGGAAAGTCAGCGCGCTTTCTTCTCTTCTTCCCTGAACAGAAGAGTTAAACTTGAACCTCCAAATTCAGTAGGCGTATTTAAAGTTTATCTCCACATGTTACCAACCTATAAGCCACGTCAATCCAGCTTCCACGGGAGTTGTTGTCTCATCGATGTCGTTGCCATAGAGACAGAGGCCTGCCTCCAGCCTCAGGCTATCCCTAGCCCCGAGACCGGCCAGTTTCACGTCTCCAGACCGGCTGTTTAGTAGACCGGAGATAACCTCCCGCTCCCCACCGATGGGAATCGATATCTGCCAGACAAAAATGCACCACAAATTACACACAGGGGAGATGACTACCGATTGAATATACACGATCATTCCCTCCTATTAAAACCTTTCACATTGGACCGTACAAGTGTGAATAATGAATCATGAGAATTTGCTCTATCCACACGAGTGAATCTACACGCACATCATTCGTACATATGTGTCATAGATCGGTCTGTCTGTGCCACCAACTTCGTGTGCCACTAACTATCTGTGCCAGTAACTGCGTATGCGGTGGTCAAATGTAAGAATGATATACGCAAAGATACGATAAATATCGGCAGACCTCTACACCATCCTCTCCCGTGTAACCGCAGCGAGATATTCGACAGCCAGACACACCAAACACACTCGTCTCAGCCGTGTCCATAAAGTATAGCTTAGACATGTCCAGGTCAGTGCCCTTCTGTAACACCTGCAATTATTCACGTACAATTGAGGAGTACAAAACGCAACCAACTCTTTCTGGACTGGTTGACTGCTAAACCAGATAGTACAGTGTAAGAAAATAAAGGCCGACTCTCCAAGCTGAGTAGAGAGGGGGTAAAATAGTTGTGATAGTGAGGTAAAGGAATGAAAAATACACATTTCCTGTTCGCATTGACAGCTGAGTGGAGACAGAATTACATCAGGCACATGGGGAGGAAACTCTCCGCATCTGCCACACCGGTGTCATGAGGACACAACTCCACGAGTCTGCTACAATCTTTTCACGACAGGGATTTTTTTGTGAACGTTAGAAATCAGAGAACTGTGATTGAAACAAATTTCAATCACTACTTGATGAAGATAGTAGTAATGAATTCTCACAAGAAAATTTTGGTAGCAAACATTTTTCAGTGAAGTTTTCTGGCATTCACATAAATCTTTTTCGGCGCAAATATCCTAGTCTTTTGATTATTTTTTGTCCCCTTGATTACGACATGGTTCGGGTGGACTATGGTTCATTGCTAAAGCTGTAGAGATCAGTGGACGAGTACTTTACCTGCGCAGTCTGCGGTCCCTGTACAGCAATGAGCACATTATCTAGTATCTCTAGGTCTACATCCATCCCAGCAGCCTTGCACTCATCCAGCTGAGCCTAGAAACATGTAAACAACATGGTAACCATAGCAACTGACTGAATGGTCTTTAGATACTGCAGTATGCTCAGAAATTCTTGCGACAGATGTGTATGTGCCTGTCAACTCTCGGAGCTCGAGGGGCGAGCACCCCCCCCCCCACCCCAAAAAAATAAAAAAAAATAAGATAGAGAAGAAAAAAAAAAGT
>ERZ1740065.314-NODE-314-length-24998-cov-5.775929_pt1 | contig 24998 bp, 23 predicted proteins | sample MGYA00581738_ERZ1740065 | MGnify/ENA primary metagenome ERZ1740065 (study PRJEB43018, sample SAMN04849749) | marine metagenome | isolation source: floating plastic debris | place: Pacific Ocean | collected 2008-09-01 | study: EMG produced TPA metagenomics assembly...
GATCCATCATCTTCACCTGCGGCAAGTCCAGCTCGTCGCGGTCCGTGCTGCGCCGTTTCGGATTGTCCACCGTGGCCGCGATGGTCTCCAGCTGTACCGCGCGCTGCCCATCGACCTGCCCCATCGCGCCGCGGCTCACGATCCGCCCGTCCAGCGCCAGGATTTCGACCGCGTCGAAAGCATCCGGCCTCAGGTTCAGCTCATCGCCGACGCGCAACTTCTCCAGACGGGCCAGCGGCAGGCGCACCCGGCCGAGCACGGCGGTCAGATCCGCCTTGATCCCCATCATCGTCTTCTCCAGCGTCAGTGGCGCGGCGGTGTGCTCCGCCTCGGGGTCATCGGGGACCACCGGCTCGGCGCGTCTCTCGATCACGGGCAGCAACAGCGTCAGGGTCGACTGAAACGCGCCCCCCGCGATGTCGACCGTCAGCTTGAAGAGCGTGTATTCCGTTGCGTCGAGCGCTAGCCCCAACAGCCGCGCATTTTCCACCCGTGCGCCGAATTTATGGGGGGACAGAACATCGCGATCCTCATCCGTCTCCAGCAGGCCATGCGCCCGTGTGAAAAGCGAATCCAGCAAGGGCGCGCAGAGGGCGGCATCGGTCGAGGTGAGCGGGCGCGGCTCCGGCGCGGATTTGCCAACCTTGCCCGTGGTTTGCTGCTGGATCATCGCGCCCACCAGCTCCGGCCCGACCATGGCACCGCCGGGGGACCTGCCCGGACCATCGAGCAGCATCAGCAGCGATGCATCATCGAGTTTCTCGGCAATCGTGTCGCCTTCGCACCGCTCCTGCGTGATCCCGATGACCACCAGCGCCATGTCAAAGATTTCATCGGCGATTTTGGCCACGCTCACGCGCAGCGCCTTGGGCACGGTCATTGCCCGTGCCTGATGCTCCTGCTTTCCTGCCTGCGCCTTGCGCTGCAAAACTGACATCTGCGGCCCTTGTCAAGATGACCGCTGCCTCGCCCAACGCAGCCGGTCCTGTGGGTAGGGGGATAAGGCGCAATGGTTACCATTGCCTTTATGTCCGCAGAAACATGCGGTTTTTCCGCTGCCGGATTATTGTGCAGCCAGCGCCTGCGATTGTGGCAGTGTCACGCGAAACGCGGTGCCTCCGGTGCCATCCAGATAGCGCACATCGCCGCCCAGGCGCGCCATGATCTCGCGGCAGATCGCGAGGCCCAGCCCGGCCCCATTGCCGTCCTCCGCGCCGATCCGGCTGAATTTCTCGAACATCACGTCGCGGGAGGCCACCGGAATGCCCGCGCCGTTGTCGATGAAATCCACCACCACGGTCTCGCCCGCGCGGGAAACTTCGATGCGCAGCTCCGGCGTCTCGGCAGAGCAGTATTTCTGCGCATTGGTGATCAGATTGATAAAGACCTGGCTCAGCCGGTCGAGATCCGTGTGCAACGTCACCGTCTCCTCCAATCGCCGGCGCTTGAAGGAGATCGGACGCGCCTCGCTCACCTCCGCCGTGGCAATCGCGTGATCCAGCAGGTCCACCAGGCTGCCGGACTGCTGGTTCAGGGTCACCTGCCCGTTTTCCAACACGCTCAAGTCCAGAAGATCATCAAGCAGCCGGGTCAGGCGGATCGCTTCGACATGGATGATATTGGCATATTTGGTCTTTTCCAGCGCCCCAAGCCCGTCGGTATCCCGCAGAATCTCGGAAAAAGCCCGGATCGAGGTCATGGGCGTGCGCAGCTCATGGCTGATCTGGCTCAGGAAGGCGTCCTTCTGATCGCTCAACTGCATCAGCTTGGCATTGGCATCGCGCAGCTGGGCCGCGGTTTTGCTCAGCTCCGCTGATTTGGCTTCGAGCTGGCTGGAATACTCCAGCATCTGTGCCGATTCGTCGGCCACCGCCAGCAGGTCCTGCACCGAGACCGCGGTGCCGCCAACGATCTGGCTGATCATCGCATGGGCCGTCGCGCCGCCGACGGACCCGGCCAGCTCCCGCTCCAGACGCTGCAGGAAATCAGCCGTGGGCTCGGGCAGAAAGCCGCCCTGGCCCTGCGCGTCCGCCTCTGCCTGAAACAGGCGCTGCGCCTCGCCCGCACCAAGGATCCGCTGCGCCATGATCATCAGGTCTTCGCTTTCGGCAACGGACGCCTGCCAGCCACGGGTCTGGCCGGAATGCTCAAAGATGTTGACGAACTGCGCGCCCTGCAGCCGCTCCAGCGGATGCGGGAAGGTCATGAGCGAGACCAGCGCAAAGCTGACCGCGTTGAGCAGCAGGCTCCAGAAAATCGCGTGCACGGTCGGGTCCAGCCCCGGAATGCCGAACAGCGCCTGCGGGCGCAGCCAGCCGGTGCCGAAGAGCCCCTGGTCGAAGATCGCGGCACTCAGCGCCACATCGGGGCCGAAACTGGGCAGCAGCATGGTATAGACCCAGACCGTGAAACCGACGCCCAGGCCCACAAGCGCCCCGGCCCGTGTCGCCCCGCGCCAGAAGATGCCACCCAGCATCGCGGGCAGGAACTGCGCCACCCCGGCAAAGGAAATCAGCCCGATCGCGGCCAGCGCGCTCGATCCGCCCGAGAACTGGTAGTAGATGTAGCCGAGGGCGATGATCGCGAGGATCGACAGGCGGCGGGACAGGATCACCACGTTGCGCACATCGCCCGATTGCGTGGCCCCGCCCTGTTGCAGGTAGAGAAAGACCGGCATCACCACATGGTTTGACACCATCGTGCTGAGCGCCAGTGTCGCCACGATCACCATCGAGGTGGCCGAGGAGAAGCCGCCGAGGAAGCTCAGCATCGCCAGCCCCTCCTGCCCCTGGCTGAGCGGCAGGCTGAGCACGAAGAAATCCGGGTTCGCATCCGCGGGCAGCAGGTCTAGACCGATCACAGCAATCGGCACCACGAAAAGGCTCATCAGCATCAGGTACAGCGGGAAGGCCCAGCTGGCGATCTGCAGGTGCCGCTCGTCATCGTTCTCCACCACCATGACCTGGAACATGCGCGGCAGGCACAGAAAGGCGGCGGCGGAGACAAAGGTGAGACCGGCCCAGCGGCTGCCATCCATCTCCCAGGTGCCGAGGTCGGAGGCGTCGATGCGCGCCAGCGTTTCCGACACCCCGCCCGCGATGCCCCAGACCACGAAGACACCCACCGCCAGCAGCGCGATCAGCTTGACCACCGCCTCCACCGCGACGGCGATCACCACCCCGTGCTGGCGCTCGTTCACATTGAGGTGGCGGGTGCCGAACAACACGGTGAAGAGCGCAAGGCCCACGGCGATCCAGAACCCGGCGGCCCGCGCCTCTTCCGCGTCCGACAGGCTGCCCTGCTCGGCTGCGGCAAAGAGCGAAAGAGAGGCCGTAACAGACTGAAGTTGCAGCGCAATATAGGGCGTCACACCGATGACCGCCATCACCGTGACCACGATGGCGAGCCCGTTGGACTTGCCATAGCGCGAGGAGATGAGATCGGCAATGGAGGTGACCTTGTGGCTGCGCCCGATGCGCACCAGCCGCCGAACGATCCACCACCAGCCGACGATGACGAGGCTGGGGCCGAGGTAGATGGTCACATATTCAAACCCCGACCGCGCGGCATATCCGACCGCACCGTAAAAGGTCCAGGCGGTGCAGTAGATGGAGAGCGACAGCGTATAGACCAGCGGCGAACGCAACAGCCAGCCCGCCCGCCCCTGCACCCCCGCCCGCTCGGCGGCAAAGGCCACGCAAAAGAGCAGGAACACATAGGCCAGACAGACCGCGACCAGAGCATTCAGCGAGGCCATCATGGCGCTTCGCTGTCATCCGGATCGTCCGGCATGCCCCGCAACCGGTAGGCCAGGTAGAAGGAGGTGACGATCAGCACCGTCCAGACGCCAAAGACATACATCAGGGCGCGCGACATCGGCACGGCCTGCTCTGCGGGCGCGCCCTGCGCCGGCCACAACAGCGGGATCATCCACAGCCCCGCGCCCAGAAACACCACCAGCCGCACCGCATCCATCACCCGGCGCTGGCGGTAGCTGCCGCGCTCCAGAAACAGGGGAGATCCGCGCGGCGCCATCGATCAGCCCCGCTGACTGTGGACGTAGAGCAGATCCCGCACCGCGGTCAGCACCTCGGTGTTCGAAAACGGTTTGGTCATGAAGCGGCTCACGCCTGCCTTCTCGGCCATTTCGCGGTCCCGGCTCTGCCCGCGCGCGGTGAGCATCAGCACCGGCAGATCCGCCGTGGCCTCATCCCCGCGCAGCTCTTCGAGAATGTCGAATCCGCTCTTGCCCGGCAGCATCACGTCCAGCACCACCAGGTCCGGCTTGCGGTCCCGGATCACGTCGGTGGCGTCGGACCCGTCCGAATGTGTATCCACCTGCCAACCCTCCCGGCTCAGCAAAAACCGAATGGCCTCGATGATGTTCATCTCATCTTCGACCAGAAGCACACGCTTTCCCATCGCTGCCTCCTCCCAAAGGCATTGCCCCGTCAGACCTGCGGTCTGCCTCCCCAGGGCGGAGTTTGACTATTGTCCGTTTTGCCCATTCTGTCAAAACTTCGACCCGGGGCAAGACGGTTCATTCGGTGGCGGCGGCCGCTCATATCCCGGTGCTCAGGATCGAGGGTTCGCGCCGTCCGGGACAGGCCGCACGCGGGCAGACGCTGCAGGAGGCACCGACATCCGCGGCCCCGGCATCATCCGCCGCCGGATTGGGCAGCACCAGCATGCTCGCCTGCACCAGCGGCGCCTGGTTGTAGACGGGCTGGCCGACCACCTCGGCGACGGCAAAACAGTCAAAGGCGGCCCGGCCCCGGCCCAGTTGCACCAGCGAGGTCCGCACCACCTGCCCGGGCTGCCCCAGCACCGAAAAAAGCGGCCAGAGCGCACAGGCCGGGCCAAAGCGCGGGATCACGAAGCCTGCCGCCGGTTTGCGAAAGAGCAGGCTGCCCGCACGGTCACAGACCACCAGCCCCGCCTCCAGCGCGGGCAACCCCGCCAGGCGGCGCATCACCAGCGCCACCGGCACATCCAGCTGCCGCGCCAGCGCCACGGGATCCGGGCCGAGATCCCTGACCGCTTGCTCCACTGCCGCCTGCGGGGCACGTGCGGCATCATCGGCCACCCGCTCCAGAATGCCGCGTGCCATGTGCCGGGCCGCGTTGGAGCGCAGCGCGGCAGACTCTGCCACGATCTCCTCCGGGCCTGCCGTACCGGTCTCCAGCGCCTCGAACGTAAAGGCGTGATCGTTCAGAAAGGCCTCCAGCTCATCCTGCGGGCTCGCCCCCGCATCCTCGACCCCCTGCCCGGCGTCGAGATAATCAACCAGCGCCTTGGAGCTGTCCGCCAGCCGGCGGCTGTCCTGGTCGATGTTGCCATGAAACCGGTCGCGCCACTCCGGGGTCAGATCCGCGTCTTCGGCCAGGATCGCCGCCGTCGACCGGATCGCGGCCGCCGTGGTCAGCAGCTCGTGCACCGACGAGGCCAGATGCGGATCATGGGTCAGCCGGTCCGACAGCGTCTCCACCGTGCGCGCGAGGCTGGAGATGCGCCGATGCCCCGCCGCCATCACCTCGGCCCTGCCGGGAAACCGCCCCGCCAGCTCATCCGCGCGCTCCGCCTCTTCCTGCGGCAGATTGGCCTGGGTGGCCGCCTCGCGCAGGGTGGCGATCAGCGCCGCCTCCGCCCCTTCGGTCAGCATCGAGGGTTCGACGCCGAGCACCCGGGCGATGTCCAGCAGCAGCTTGCCCCCGATCCTGCGGCGGTTGTGTTCGATCAGGTTGAGATAGGAGGCCGATATCCCGAGACTGCGGGCCAGATCGGCCTGCCGCATGCCCGCAACCGAGCGCCGTTCCCTGATGCGACTGCCGGTCAGCCCTTCACGCGCCATGCATCTCCCCAAGGCAATATCATGTTTTTTCAACGGGTTTCTGCGCCGCAATATTACATAATTTACAATTTACCACGCGCCCTTGTCGATTTATTTACAAAATAAATGAGCATTTCAAGGCACTTGTTGCGCAATTTTCATTTGATGCGCCATAACTTCTTTGCACCTTTGTGCCTCGCACGCCGGATACGGGAGGAAATCTGTCCGGCGTTCGTTTTACCAACTGGGAGGATTTTCATGTCCAATTCGAAACTGACGCGTCGCGGTCTGATCAGGACCGGTGCCGTGGCCGGTGCTGCCGGTCTGGCACTGCCGACGTATCTGCGTGCTGACGGGCACGCGGGCTTTCTGAACGCGCCGCAGGGCGACACCGTGACCCTGGGCTTCAACGTGCCCCAGTCCGGTCCTTACGCGGATGAGGGCGCGGACGAGCTGCGCGCCTACGAGCTGGCGGTCGAACACCTGAACGGTGGCGGCGACGGCGGCATGATGAACACATTCACGTCCAAAGCCCTGCAGGGCAACGGTATTCTCGGCAAGAAGGTCGAGTATGTCACGGGCGACACGCAGACGAAATCCGACGCCGCGCGCGCCAGCGCCAAGTCGATGATCGAAAAAGACGGCGCGATCATGATCACCGGCGGCTCCTCCTCGGGTGTGGCCGTGGCGGTGCAGGCGCTCTGCCAGGAGGCGGGCGTGATCTTCATGGCGGGCCTCACGCACTCCAACGACACCACGGGCAAGGATAAGCGGGCCAACGGTTTCCGCCACTTCTTCAACTCCTACATGTCGGGTGCCGCTCTGGCACCAGTGCTGGCCAACGCCTATGGCACCGACCGCAAGGCCTATCACCTGACGGCCGACTACAACTGGGGCTACACCACCGAAGAAGCGGTGAAGACCTCGACCGAAGCGATGGGCTGGGAAACGGTTGCCGCGGTGAAGACACCGCTGACGCAGACCGACTTCTCCTCCTACATCGCGCCGGTGCTGCAATCGGGTGCCGACACGCTGGTGCTGAACCACTACGGCGGCAACATGGTCAACTCGCTGACCAACGCGGTGCAGTTCGGCCTGCGCGACAAGCAGGTGAACGGCAAGGACTTCCAGATCATCGTGCCGCTCTACTCGCGCCTGATGGCGAAGGGTGCCGGTGCCAACGTGAAAGGCATCTTCGGATCCACCAACTGGCACTGGTCGCTGCAGGACGAAGGCTCCAAGGCGTTTGTGCAGTCCTTCGGCACCAAATACGGCTTCCCGCCCAGCCAGGCCGCGCACACCTGCTACGTGCAGGCGCTGCTCTATGCGGATGCGGTGGAACGCGCAGGCTCGTTCAACCCCTGCGCGGTTGTCGAAGCGCTCGAAGGCTTCGAGTTCGACGGCATGGGCAACGGCAAGACGCTCTACCGCGCCGACGACCACCAGTGCTTCAAGGACGTGCTGGTCGTGAAAGGGAAAGAGAACCCGGCCTCCGAGTTCGACCTTCTCGAAATCGTCGAGGTCACACCGGTCGAGCAGGTCACCTACGCCCCGGATCACCCGCAGTTCGCGGGCGGGTCTCTGGGCACCTGCAACCCGGGCGCCTGATCCAATCGCTCAGGGCGGAGCCGGTCTCCGCCCTGACACTCCGGCCACGTCAGGCCGCACTCGTTTCATGAAGGTGGGACCATGGACGCAATCATCCTGCAAATTCTCAACGGCCTGGACAAAGGCTCGGCCTATGCGCTGATCGCGCTGGGTCTGACATTGATCTTCGGCACGCTTGGCGTGGTGAACTTCGCCCATGGTGCGCTGTTCATGATCGGCGCTTTCTGTGCCGTCACCCTCAGCCGTATCCTGACGCTCAGCCACACCGTCATCGACGAGACCCAAAAGGATTTTCTGGGCAATCCGCTCAAGGTGGATGTGCCCTATATCTACGATATTTTCGGCCAGGCCACAGGGGATGCGATCATCGACTGGGCGGTGCCGATCTCCATCCTCTTTGCCATCCCCGTCATGGTGGGCATCGGCTTTGCGATGGAACGCGGGCTGATCAAGCATTTCTACAAGCGCCCGCATGCGGACCAGATCCTCGTGACCTTCGGCCTCGCCATCGTGCTGCAGGAGATCATCAAGTATTTCTACGGTGCCAACCCGATCCCCACCCCGGCACCCGACGCCTTCCGCGGCTCTTTCGATTTCGGCGCGATGCTGGGGTTCGATCCGAACACGATCATCTACCCCTACTGGCGGCTTGTGTACTTTGCCTTTGCCGCCGTGATCATCGGCGCGGTCTTCGCCTTTTTGCAATTCACCACCTTCGGCATGGTGGTGCGCGCGGGCATGGCGGATCGTGAGACCGTGGGCCTCTTGGGCATCAACATCGACAAGCGCTTCACCATCATGTTCGGCATCGCTGCCGCGGTGGCAGGGCTGGCAGGCGTGATGTACACGCCAATCAACTCGCCAAACTACCACATGGGAATGGACTTCTTGGTCCTGAGTTTCGTGGTGGTCGTCGTCGGCGGCATGGGCTCGCTCTCGGGCGCCGTGCTCGCCGGGTTCCTGCTGGGCATCCTGGAAAGCTTCGCCTCCATGGCCATCGTTTTGGAGACCCTGCCGGGCATCAACCAGATCATCATCTATCTGGTCGCCATCATCATCTTGCTGACACGTCCGCGGGGCCTCATGGGCCGCAAGGGCGTGATGGAGGAATAAGCCATGGGCCTGAACAAAAAAGACTTCACCCTCCTGCTGATCGTTGCGATCCTCTGCCTCTTTGCGCCCTTCATCCTGAACCCCTTCCCCGAAGGCTCGGCCATGGCGCAGTTCAACGCGGGCTATCCGGATCTCATGCAGCGGCTGGTGATCTTCGGCATCTTCGCGATCGGCTTCAACATCCTCTTTGGCCTCACGGGCTATCTCAGCTTCGGCCACGCGGCCTTCCTCGGGGTCGGCTCCTATGCCGCGATCTGGATGATGAAACTGCTGACGATGAACGTGATCCCGGCGATCTTCATCTCGGTGCTGGTGGCGGGGCTCTTCTCGCTGCTCGTAGGCTGGATCTCCCTGCGCCGCTCGGGCATCTACTTCTCGATCCTGACGCTGGCTTTCGCGCAGATGTCCTATTCACTGGCCTATTCGGTGCTGACACCGATCACCGGCGGCGAGACCGGGCTACAGCCCAAGGTGAACGATCCGCGCATCCTCGACGGCGCACTGGCCGCCGGGGAGACGCCGCGCGCCAACCTCTTTGGCCTGCAAATGAACCAGAGCTATGAGATGGCGGTCGGCAATTGGATCTTCACCTTCAACGCAGGCTACTATCTCGCCGCGCTGGTGATGCTGGTGGCCTTTTACATCTCGATCCGCATCTTCCGCTCGCCCTTCGGCATGATGCTGCGGGCGGTGAAATCGAACCAGCAGCGGCTGAACTACACCGGCCTCAACGCCAAGCCCTACACGCTGGCGGCCTTCGTGATCTCCGGCATGTACGCCGGGCTTGCCGGTGGCCTGCTGGTCGCGATGGATACGCAGGTGGGCGCCGAACGTATGTTCTGGACGGCTTCCGGTGAAGTCGTTCTGATGACCATCCTCGGCGGCGCTGGCACACTCATCGGGCCGGTGCTCGGCGCGGGCTTCATCAAATACATGGAAAACATCGTCTCCAAGATCAACAAGTCGATCCTGGAGCAGTGGTTTGCCTTCATGCCGGACGGGATCGAAGATCTGCTGATTACGCTGGTCTACCCCTTCATCGGCAAGGGCTGGCACCTGACGCTGGGCATTCTGTTCATGCTGGTGGTGATCTTCCTGCCCGGCGGGCTTGTGGAAGGCGGCCAACGTGTCGGACGGCTCTTCAAGCGCAAGAAGTCCGCGGATGACAAGCCCGACGGCAAAACCACCCCGGCGGAATAAGGAGAGACACAAAATGGGTATTCTCGAGGTTAAAAACGTCGGCAAACGCTTTGGAGGCCTGCAGGCGCTGGGGGATGTGAACCTCAGCGTCGCCGAGAACTCGGTGCACGCAATCATCGGGCCGAATGGTGCGGGCAAATCCACCCTGCTCAACTGTCTGGTGGGCAAGCTGATCCCCGACACCGGCTCGGTCATGTTCGACGGCCAGTCCGTGCTGGGCCGCAAGCCCTATGAAATCAACCAGATGGGCATTTCCCGCGTGTTCCAGACACCGGAGATCTTCGCGGATCTGAGCGTGATGGAAAACATGATGATCCCCTGCTTTGCCAAGCGCGACGGGGCCTTTCAACTCAATGCGCTCTCCTCGATCCCGTCGCAGAAGGATATGATCGAACGCGCCGAACATATGCTGGAAGACATGAACATGGCCGACAAGCGCGCGATGCACGCGGGTTCGCTCTCGCGTGGTGACAAGCGGCGGCTGGAGATCGGCATGTGCCTCAGCCAGGAGCCGCGGCTGCTGCTGCTGGACGAACCCACCGCGGGCATGGCGCGGGCCGATACGAACAACACCATCGACCTGCTGAAACAGATCAGCGAAGAGCGCGACATCACCATCGCGATCATCGAACACGACATGCATGTGGTGTTCAGCCTTGCCGAGCGCATTACCGTGCTGGCGCAAGGCACCCCGCTGGTCGAAGACACGCCGGACAAGATCAAGGGCAACCCAAAAGTGCGCGAAGCCTATCTGGGCGAAACCCAGGAGGCCGCGTAGAGGCCCGGCCAGGGGTGGCCTGAAAGCCCACCCTACCTGCCACCACAGACGGCAGGTCAGGCAGGTACGGTGGGCCTTCGGGCCACCGCCTCGGCAAGGAAGACAAGGAGACAGACCATGAATGTGAAGCCAGATTTCTCCAAACACGCCAACCAGGCGGCGACGGCCCCCGCCTTCCTGTCGGTCTGGGACATGCACGCCTATTACGGCGAGAGCTACATCGTGCAGGGCATCAGCTTCAACGTGCATGAAGGCGAAATCCTCGCGCTTCTGGGCCGCAACGGGGCGGGCAAGACCTCCACCCTGCGGGCCATCGCGCGGCTGGGCGATCCGGAAATCAAACGGGGCGAGATCTGGCTCGATCACCAGCCGCTGCACAGCATGTCGAGCTATCAGGCAAGCCAGGCGGGTCTCGGCCTCGTGCCAGAAGACCGCCGCATCATCGCTGGCCTCACGGTCGAGGAGAACCTCAAGCTCGCCCAGATCGCGCCGCCCATTGGCTGGTCGCTGGAGCGGGTCTATGACCTCTTCCCGCGCCTGCGCGAACGCCGCACGCAGGAAGGCGTGACCCTCTCGGGTGGTGAGCAGCAGATGCTGGCCATTGCCCGCGCCCTCTGCCGCGACATCAAGGTGCTGCTGCTGGATGAACCCTATGAGGGCCTCGCCCCGGTGATCGTCGACGAGATCGAAAAGACACTGCGCATCATCAAGGAACAGGGCATCACCACCATCCTCGTGGAGCAGAACGCCGTGCGCGCTCTGCAACTGGCCGACCGGGCGGTGATCCTCGACACCGGCGGCATCGTCTTCGACGGCACCGCCAGCGAGGTGCTCGAGAACCAGGAGCTGCGCGAGGAATATCTCGCCATCTGACGGCGACCCCGGATCAGGTGTCGCCGCCCCCGGCCGCCCGGGCGGATGTCGTTGTTTCGGGCGGCAGACCGCAGCACGCGCGCAGGCTTGGGTCATTGCGGCAGCAATCCTCCAGCAGGAACCGGACCAGCGCCCCGATGGTATCGAAACGCACCGCATAGATGATCTGGCGCGCCTGCCGATGGGCGTCGACCAGACCGGCGGCGGACATGTTCGACAAATGAAAGGAAGTGCGCGACGGCGACGCGCCGACCTGCGCCGCGATGTCCCCGGCCGTCATCCCGGCACGTCCAGCCCCCACGAGACATTTCAGGATCTTCAGCCGGGTTTCGTTTGACATCGATGCAAAGGCCTCGCGGGCAGTCGACTCATTCATATTTCAACATCCCTTGAAATGTCTCCAATCTCATGCCATTTATATTTCAAGAATCATTGAAATGAAAGGAGGGATGACATGACCCCCAACCACCTGCTGAGCAAGCTGACCGCCCTGCCCGGGGACCACGCGCTGATCTTCGAAACCCCCGCCGGGCCGATTGGCCGGGGGTATCACATCACCGAGCTCAAACACGCCCGCATCACCAGCATCGACTGCGGCGGGCGGATTGCGGAATGGCAGGAAGCATCGCTTCAACTGCTGGATGGCGCGCAGGGGGCGCCGCTGACCGTGGGCAAGGCAGCGGCAATCATCGCCCAAAGCCTGGCGCGCGTGCCGGGGCTGAAGGACAGCCCGCTGCACGTGGAATTCGCCCATGGCAACCAGGGCCTGAAGCTTTATCACCTGTCGGATCCCCGCCCGGGGGACGGGACAACCGTTCTGCACCTGACGGACGCCCCCGCGCAATGCAAACCCGCCGCAGAGCACGCGCAGGCCCCGGGCAAAACCGCCTGTTGCACCCCCACCTCTGCGGTCTGCTGCACCTGACCTGCGCCTCGCGCGACCATGGACTGCACCGTTAGGAAACGGCTCACACTTTGGGCCGTTTCGCTTGAAAACAGCCGAAAACCGCCGCTCGCACCGACGCGGGACCGACAAAATACCGACGTGATACCGACGTCGGATTTCGCCGCAAACAAAGGATATGCGGACAATCGCAGGGTCACGCGCCCCGACCGGCCTCAGCCGTTGCGCGTACGCTCAAGTAACCCGCGCAATTCCGTCTTCAGCACCTTGCCGTAATTGTTCTTGGGCAGCGCATCGATCGCGATATAGGCCTTGGGCCGCTTGAACCGCGCGATGTGATCCAGACAAAGCTGATCCAGCCGTGCGGCATCGGCCTCCCCCACCACGAAGGCGACCACCTCTTCGCCCCACTCGGGATGCGGACGCCCGACGACCGAAACCTCGCGCACGCCCCTGTCCATCAGCAGCACTTCCTCGACCTCGCGCGGGTAGACGTTGGAGCCGCCGGTGATGATCATGTCCTTCGACCGATCCTGCAGCGTGACATAGCCATCCGCGTCCACGAAGCCCATGTCACCGGTCATCAGCCAGCCGTTGACCAGCGTCTTTTCCGTGGCCTCCGGGTTCTCCCAATAACCCGGCATCACCGTGTCGCCGCGCACCATGATCTCGCCATGGGTCCCTGCGGGGACAGGCCGCGCCTGCGCATCGCCAATACCCACTTCGACCGCAGATTGCGCCCGGCCCACCGACTGCAGCCGCGCGCGCCACCTCGGGTGGTCCCGGTCCGCCACATCCGACCGCGTCAGCGCGGTGATCCCCATCGGGCATTCCCCCTGCCCGTAGATCTGCGCGAAAACCGGGCCAAAATGCGCCACCGCCTCGATGATATCCGCGTTGTACATCGGGCCACCGGCATAGATGACCGTGCGCAGACCGGCACCATCCCGTCCGGAGGCCTTGGCGACCTGGGTCATCCGCTGCACCATCGTCGGCGCCGCAAAGAGCTGCACCGAGCCGAAATGCGCTGCCAGATCGAAGATTTCAATGGGGTCGAATCCACCGGAAACAGGGCAGACATGCCGCGCCCCCGCCCGCACGTGCAGCATGTTGTAGATGCCCGCCCCATGGCTCATGGGCGCGGCATAAAGCGTTGCATCCTCGGCCCGTACCACATCGACATCCTGCGTGTAGCAAAGGCTCATCGCGGTCAGCATCCGGAAGGTGATCATCACGCCCTTGGGCTTCCCGGTCGTGCCCGAGGTGTAAAAGAGCCAGGCCAGATCATCGGCGCTGCGCGAGGCGATCTCCGGGGCCGGCGCCTGCGCCAGAACCGCCTCGAAGGAAGCGCCCGGTGCCACTGTGATCTCGGCCCTGGCGCCCGCCCCGATCAGGTCAGCCGCCAGCTCCGGCGCGGCAAAAACGTGATCGATGCCAGCGTTTTCAAGGATGTAAACCGCCTCACGCCCGTGCAGCTTGGCGTTGATCGGCACCACCACCGCACCCGCGCACCAGATGCCGTAGAAGGCCACCAGATACTCAGGGCAGTTCTTCATGAAAATCGCAACGCGGTCCCCCGGCACCACACCGCGCGCCTGCAGCCATCCGGCCACGGCCCGCGCCTTGGACCAAAACAGACCGTATGTGGCCACCATCGAGGTGCCCAGAAACAAGGCGGGACGCTCGGGGTCCGCCACCGCTGTACGCGCCAACCAATGTGCCAGATTCATCTCACCCTCCCCGGTGTCGCACCCAATCTACGCCGCCCGCAGCCCTCTGCAAGAGGCGGGTTTTCATGGGTCTGCCCTTCCCCTATAACGAGGGAGCAGGAACAAGGGCCGCACAGAACAAGGCTCCCCCGAACGGTCGAGGACTTACATGACAAAAAAGAACCATGACGCCGATGTGGCCTTCATTCAGGCCCTGGCCGAATTGCTGCGGGAAAACGATCTGACCGAGCTTCAGGTCAAGCGGGACTACGGCGCGGATGACAGTCTGAACGTCCGGGTCAGCCGCCATATGCAACAGCAGCAGGTCGTCAGTCAGATCGCGGCCCCCGCCGCCCCGGCGGCAGCGGCCCCGGCAGCCCCTGCCCCTGCCGCGGCCCCCCGCGCGCCCGCCGCCGCCGAGAGCAGCGACGACCCTGCACACCACCCCGGTGCGGTGCCCTCGCCGATGGTCGGAACGGTCTACATGCAGGCCGAGCCCGGCGCCCCCGCCTTCATCACTGTCGGCGCCAGCGTGGCCGAAGGCGACACGCTGCTGATCGTCGAAGCGATGAAAACGATGAACCACATCCCCGCCCCCCGTGCCGGGACCGTCAAGCGTATCCTGGTGGAAGACGGTGCGGCCGTGGAGTTTGGCACCCCCCTTGTGATCCTTGAATAAGGAGCACGGGAGATGTTCAGCAAAATCCTGATTGCCAACCGCGGCGAGATCGCCTTGCGCGTGGTCCGTGCGGCGCGTGAAATGGGCATTGCCAGCGTGGCGGTGCATTCCACCGCCGACAGCGACGCGATGCATGTGCGCATGGCGGACGAAAGCGTCTGCATCGGCCCGCCGTCGGGGGCGCAAAGCTACCTTTCGGTGCCCGCCATCATCGCCGCCTGCGAGGTGACCGGCGCCGAGGCGATCCACCCCGGCTACGGCTTTCTCTCTGAAAATGCTGGATTTGTTCAGGTTGTGCAGGACCATGACCTGACCTTCATCGGCCCCACCGCCGACCATATCCGCATCATGGGCGACAAGATCACCGCCAAGGACACGATGAAGAAACTGGGCGTGCCCTGCGTGCCCGGCTCCGATGGCGGCGTGCCCACGCTGGACGACGCCAAGCGCCTTGGCGAAGAAATTGGCTATCCGGTCATCATCAAGGCCACGGCGGGCGGCGGCGGACGCGGCATGAAGGTCGCGCAGAACGCGGACGAAATGGAGAAGGCTTTCCTGACCGCGCGGGCGGAGGGCAAGGCCAACTTCGGCAATGACGAGGTCTACATCGAGAAATACCTGACCACGCCGCGCCACATCGAGATCCAGGTCTTTGGCGACGGCAAGGGCCGCGCGGTGCATCTGGGCGAACGTGATTGTTCCCTTCAACGCCGCCACCAGAAGGTGTTCGAAGAAGCCCCCGGCCCCGCGATCTCTCCCGAAGAGCGCGCCGCGATTGGCAAGACCTGTGCGGATGCGGTGGCGCGGATCAACTATACCGGCGCGGGGACCATCGAGTTTCTCTACGAGAACGGCGAATTCTATTTCATCGAGATGAACACCCGCCTGCAGGTGGAACACCCTGTCACCGAAGCGATTTTCGGTGTCGATCTGGTGCGCGAGCAAATCCGCGTGGCCGCCGGGATGGAGATGTCTTTCCAGCAGGAAGATCTGACGATCAACGGCCACTCCATCGAAGTGCGCATCAACGCCGAGAAACTGCCGAATTTCGCGCCCTGTCCGGGCCGGATCACGCAGTACCACGCGCCCGGCGGGCTTGGTGTGCGGATGGATTCAGCGCTCTATGACGGCTATTCGATCCCGCCCTATTACGACAGCCTGATCGGCAAGCTGATCGTGCATGGGCGCGACCGGCCCGAGGCGTTGGCGCGGCTGAACCGCGCCCTGGGCGAGCTTATCGTCGACGGTGTCGATACCACCGTGCCGCTTTTCCATGCGCTGCTGCAGGAGGAGGATGTGCTGTCCGGCGGCTATAACATCCACTGGCTGGAGCATTGGCTGGAAACCAATCTCGGCGAAAGCTGACGCGGGCGCATGCGCCTGACCCCCGACGTGCTGATGCAAGGCTACGCCTCGGGCATTTTCCCCATGGCCGAACACCGCGACGACCCGGAGATCTTCTGGGTCGATCCGCAACGGCGCGGCGTGATGCCGCTGGATGGATTTCATGCCTCCCGCTCGCTGCGCAGCGCGATGCGGAAAACCACCTTTCAGGTCAGTATCGATCAGGATTTCGCAGGGGTTGTCGATGGATGCTCGGATCGTATCGACACCTGGATCAATGAAGAAATTCGCAGCCTTTACATTCAGTTACATCGTGAAAGTAAAGCACATTCCCTCGAAATCTGGGAGGGTGAGACGTTGGTCGGCGGTGTCTACGGGGTGACACTGGGGGCCGCATTCTTTGGCGAGAGCATGTTCTCGCGCCGCACCAATGCCTCCAAGATGGCGCTGGCCTGTCTCGTGGACCGCCTGAACGACGGCGGGTATGTGCTCTTTGACACCCAATTTCTGACCGACCATCTGGCATCGCTGGGCGGGGTCGAGATTTCGCGCGCCGCCTATCACGCCGCTCTTGCGGTCGCACGCGATCTGAGTGCCAGTTTCACGACGCCGCCGCTGCGCAGCCCTCAGGAGGTCGTGCAGCGCATGACCCAGAGGTCGTAGCGCGCATGATCCATGGCCGATAGCGCCGGGGCGGAGGCAATCATCCAGCCTGAAAAGACTGTTGTGTCCTGCACGCGATCCGTCACCTCCAGCGCGGCAAAGGCGTCACCCGACGGGTTGCCGACCGGATAGCGGCAGGAATTCAGCGTGATGCGCAACTGCTCGAACACGGCCGTCTGCCCGGACTTCATCTCGATGTCGTAGACCTGACCGCTGATCTTGTCGAGGCCGCGCAGGACTACGCCATCGGCCTCGCTCACCTGCTGGGCCGCGGCGCTGCCCGCCATCAGCCCGACCAGCAGCGCAGCCCGCAGGATCATTCGGACGAACCGCTCACGAATTTCAGCAGCAGCGAGACAAGGCTCACAGCGCCCTGGGTGTCGGTGATCGTATCGCCGGGCTCAAAGTAGAACGGCGACCCGCCGGGCACGATTTCGACGAAATTGCCGCCTAAAAGACCTTCGGAGGAAATCACGATGGCGCTGTCGTCGGGGATTTCGATGCCCTGCTGCACGGAGACGGTTGTATCCGCCCGGTATGTTTCCGGGTTCAGATCGACCGCAGCCACAGAGCCGACACGCACGCCCGCCAGCCGCACGTCGGTGCCGACGCTGACCCCTTCAAGGCTGCGAAAGCTCGCCTCCAGCGGATATGTGGTGGAATCGCCGGCAAAGCCCGAGACCTGCCCGGCATAGACAACAAACCCGATCGCGGCCGCAAGAACGCCGGCGCCGATAAGAACTTCGGTCGTGTTTTCAGACATGTACGGGTTACTCCGGCGACCAGGCTTCGTAATCACTGCGGGGGGCGGGATCCGATCTGCGGATCGATCCCTTGGGCGCATAGGCCAGCGCCGTGCCGGTCAGGTTCTCCTGATGCGGCTTTTCCCACTCCTTGCGGGGCAGCGGCGCTTCCGTAGGGGCAGCATCCCAGGTGTGGTGCAACCACCCGTGCCACTCCGGATCCACCCGGCTGGCCTCGGCCTCGCCGTTATAGATCACCCAGCGGCGACTCTTGTCCTTGTTTTCATAGAAAACATTACCCTGACTGTCCTCGCCGACCTTGACGCCCTTGCGCCAGGTCCAAAGCTGCGTGTTCAGCGTCTGGCCATTCCACCAGGTCACTGCGCGCAGGATAGATGTCAGAAGTCCCATGGATTGCCTCCGGTCGCACATGTGCTGTCACATATGGCGGATTGCGGGGGAAACGTCCAGATGGATGCGAGGCTGCAGGCAGCTTTCACCCGCTTATTCCGGCAAGAGCGCCGTGACCTCGATCTCGATCCGGAGCCTGGGGTCAATCAAGCCGCATTCGATCATTGTCGCCACGGGAGGATGGTCGCCGAAGGCCTCTGCCAGCACAGGCCAGCACGGTTCGAACTCCGCGGCATCGGGCAGCATATAGGTGACGCGCACCACGTTTGCAAAACTGGCTCCGGCAGTTTGCAAAGCCTTTTCGATGGTTTGCAAAGCCGATTTGCATTGTTGCAAAACCGTCTCGCCCTCACCGGTTGTCCCGGCGACATGCACCCAGCCACCGGCCACGACGGCGCGGCAATAGCCGATCTTGTCTTCGTAGACACCGCCGGATTTGATGCGTTTTATCGTCATTTGGATGCTCCTTCTCGCCTGTCTGTAACGGGTCGGTATCGCGTCGGTAAAACGTCGGTATCACGTCGGTGCCGAGCGACCGGTCCTGTCACCTTCCCTTAATCAACAGACGGCAGGAGGAACACGAAAAAAGGCAGGCGTTCCGGCCTGCCTTCATGATCTTTTGTGATACGCGTGATCAGCCTGCGCTGGCGGGTTCTTTCTCTGCGTCCGCGTGGATCATCAGCGGGGCCGAGTCAGAGGTCACGGCCTCCTCGTTCACCACCACCTCGGTCACGCTGTCGAGGCCCGGCAGATCGAACATCGTGTCGAGCAGGATATCCTCGAGGATCGAGCGCAATCCGCGCGCGCCGGTCTTGCGTTCAATGGCGCGTTTGGCGATGGCCGAGAGCGCATCGTCGGTGAAGGTCAGCGCGGTATCTTCCAGCTCAAAGAGGCGCTGGTACTGCTTTACCAGCGCGTTCTTGGGCTGTGTCAGGATGGTGACCAACGCGTCCTCATCAAGATCCTCGAGCGTTGCGAGCACCGGCAAACGGCCGACGAATTCCGGGATCAGACCGAATTTCAGCAGATCTTCCGGCTCCAGATCGGTAAAGATTTCGCCCACACCCCGTTCGTCATTGTCGCGCACATCGGCACCGAACCCCATGGCCGAGCCCTTGCCACGGGCCGCGATGATCTTGTCGAGCCCGGCAAAGGCACCGCCGCAGATGAAGAGGATGTTCGTGGTGTCCACCTGCAGGAATTCCTGCTGTGGATGCTTGCGCCCGCCCTGTGGCGGCACCGAGGCCACGGTGCCCTCCATCAGCTTCAGTAGCGCCTGCTGCACGCCCTCGCCCGAGACATCGCGGGTGATCGAAGGGTTTTCCGACTTGCGGGTGATCTTGTCGACCTCGTCGATGTAAACGATGCCGCGCTGCGCGCGTTCGACATTGTATTCGGAGGCCTGTAGCAGCTTGAGAATGATGTTCTCCACATCCTCACCCACATAGCCCGCTTCGGTGAGCGTGGTCGCATCCGCCATGGTGAAGGGCACATCCAGAATGCGCGCCAGCGTCTGCGCCAGCAGCGTCTTGCCGCAGCCCGTCGGGCCGATCAGCAGGATGTTGGACTTCGCCAGCTCGATATCGCCGCCCTTTTGCGCGTGGTTCAGCCGCTTGTAGTGGTTGTGCACCGCGACCGACAGCACTCGCTTGGCCATCGCCTGCCCGATCACATAGTCATCGAGCACTTCGCAGATGTCCTTGGGCGTCGGCACCCCATCGGTGGCCTTGAGACCGGAGGCCTTCGTCTCCTCACGGATGATATCCATGCAAAGCTCGACACATTCATCGCAGATGAACACCGTCGGCCCCGCGATCAGCTTGCGCACCTCATGCTGGCTCTTGCCGCAGAAGCTGCAATAGAGGGTGTTCTTGCTGTCGCCCGTCGAATTCGTCGCCATGTCAACCCTTTCAGGTCTTTGATGTCTTCCGGCGCAGGGCGCCCAAGCGCCATGCCGTTCGTTCCGTTATGCCAGCTTAGGCCAGCGCTGGCAGGTCCACAATCGCTAAATGGTAAACTGACTGTGCGTCCTGCCTGACCTTTAGCTGTCGTCGTCGTCCTTGCTGCGGCTCTCGACGATCTCGTCGATGAGGCCCCATTTCTTTGCCTCCTCGGGCGACATGAAGTTGTCACGCTCCAGCGCTTCTTCAACCTTTTTAAGGGTTTGGCCGGTGTGCTTCACGTAGATTTCATTGAGGCGCGTTTTCAGCTTCTGGGTTTCCTGGGCGTGGATCATGATGTCCGTCGCCTGCCCCTGATAGCCGCCCGAGGGCTGGTGCACCATCACGCGGCTGTTCGGCAGCGAAAACCGCATGCCCGCCTCACCTGCTGTCAAAAGCAGCGATCCCATCGAGGCCGCCTGCCCGATGACCAGCGTGGACACCTTGGGCTTGATGTATTGCATGGTGTCGTAGATCGAGAGACCAGAGGTCACGACACCGCCGGGCGAATTGATGTACATGCTGATTTCCTTGGAGGGGTTTTCCGCCTCGAGGTGCAGCAGCTGGGCCACGATCAGCGACGACATTCCGTCATGCACAGGACCGGAGAGAAAGATGATCCGCTCCTTCAGCAGGCGCGAGAAAATATCATATGCGCGCTCGCCCCGGCTGGTCTGCTCCACCACCATGGGCACGAGCGTATTCATATAGGTATCGATAGGATCTTTCATGTGGGAATGCCTGTCAGTTGGTGTTCGCAGGACCATACCCGACGAACCGTTACGCAAAGCTTAGTATTGGCGTCGGGGGGCTGCAAGGGGGGCAAATCATTCTTCGATCACGCGTTGATCTGGCCCCGGCGTGGTCTAGATCGCGCTGCATGACCGCCTGTGACAGATTTGACCCGACCCGCACGGCCGCACTGGAAAAACTCGCGCGGTTTCTGCCCGATGCGGGGCGGCATTACGCGGCGCGGCGCAACTATGATCTGGGCCCCGGAAAACACAGCGGCGTGTCGCAGCTGTCGCCCTACCTGCGCTGCCGCCTGCTGACGGAAACCGAGGTTCTGCAGACGGTTCTGGCGCGCCATTCCGCGCAGGCGGCGGAAAAGTTCATTCAGGAGGTGTTCTGGCGGACCTATTGGAAAGGCTGGCTGGAATTGCGCCCGGCAGTCTGGGACCAGTACCGCGCCGATCTGCGCCGCCATCTGGACGATGTGCAGACCCAATCCGGCCTGCGCGACCGCTGGGAGGCCGCCTGCCGCGGCGAGACCGGGCTCGACGCCCTGGATTTCTGGGCGCAGGAGCTGGTGCAGACCGGCTATTTGCACAACCACGCGCGCATGTGGTTCGCCTCGATCTGGATCTTCACGCTGGAACTGCCCTGGGAGCTTGGCGCGGATTTCTTTCTGCGGCATCTGCTGGACGGTGATCCCGCGTCCAACACGCTGAGCTGGCGCTGGGTGGCGGGGGTGCAGACCATCGGCAAGACCTACCTTGCACGGGCCGGCAACATCGCCAGATACACCGAAGGCCGGTTTGACCCCAAGGGGCTGTCCTCTGTTGCCCCGGCGCGGCCTGCGCCCCCGATCCCGGCACCGCGGGCCCTGCCCCCGCTGGCCGCGCCGGACCCGACGTTGCGCAGTGGTTTTCTGCTGCACCCGGAGGACCTCAGCCCCGGGTTTGTGCTCGACCGGCTGCAGCCGGTCAGCACCGCCCGGCTGGAGGTGGGGAATGGCGTCAGCCCGCTTGTGCCCGCCCCGCAGGTGGCCGCGTTCCGCGCGGATGCACTGCAGGACACCGTGACACGGTGGGGCGGGAAGCTGGGCGCCGACGTGGTGACCGTGACGGATACAGAGGGTGTGCTCGACTGGGCGCGGCAGCAGGAAGTGCAGCAGATTGTCACCGCCTATGCGCCCGTGGGGCCGGTGGCAGAGGTGCTGGCAGACCTCGCCGTCCATCCGGGAGCGCCTGCCGTGATCCGCCTGCGCAGGCCATATGACGATGCCGCCTGGCCTCTGGCGACAAAGGGGTTTTTCCCGTTCAAGAAACACATCCCGACGCTGTTGGCGCAGCTCGGGTGAGGGGCGCAGCGGGGAGAAGGCGGCAATGTGCTGCTGGTCCAGCAGCAGGGATGTCCCGTCATAAGCACGTTACACGCAGCGGGCAGATCAGATGACAGGGGGCCGCGCGCGGATTCGGCGCCGCCCCCACCGTCAACGCCACCGACAGAGGAAGCACATGGACCGCAAAGAGATCATCGACGACCCTGAATACGGAAACAAGGCCGAGGCTTTCGAGGCCTTTGACGACATTCCCACCAACCCGACCCTGCACCGCACCATCGGCGATGTGATCAACAGCCGCTATGGCCGCCGCGACATGCTGAAGGGCATGCTGGGCGTGACGGCGACGACGGCGCTTTTCGGGACCTCCGCGATGGTGGCACCGAAACAGGCGACCGCGGCTGCCGCGAAGAGCCGTTACAATTTCGACGAGCTGAGCTGGGGCAACGACGAGACGCACCACATCGCCGAGGGCTACAACGCCGATATCCTGTTGCGCTGGGGCGATCCGATCACCGCGGATGCGCCCGCGTTCGACGTGATGAACCAGACGGCGGAGGCGCAGGAAAAGCAGTTCGGCTACAACAATGACTACGTAGGCTTCACAGCGCTGAATGACGCGGACACGCGCGGCCTCCTCTGCGTGAACCACGAATACACCAACGAGGAGGTCATGTTCCCGGGTCTTGGCCGTCAGGATCGCGACGGCTTTACCGGCATGACCAAGGAGCTGGTGGACATCGAGATGGCCGCGCATGGCGGCTCTGTCGTCGAGATTGCGCAGGGGGACGACGGCAAATGGGCGCTCGTGCGCGACAGCGCATACAACCGCCGCATCACCGCCCTGAGCACCGAGATGGTGCTGGACGGCCCCGCCGCGGGCCATGACCGGCTCAAGACCAACGATGACCCGACGGGCCGCGCGGTGATCGGCACCATCAACAACTGCGCCGGCGGCATGACGCCCTGGGGCACCTACCTGATGGCGGAAGAGAATTTTCACGGATATTTCTGGACCGACAGGCTGGATGCCGACGGGGATCCCGACATCTCCGACCAGGCGGAAGCGACCAATATGAAGCGCTACGGCGTGCCGGGGCGCTGGTATGCCTGGGGCCAGTATCACGACCGGTTCAACATCGACAAAGAGCCGAACATGCCGAACAAATACGGCTGGATCGTCGAGGTCGACCCGCGCACCCCCGACGCCAAGCCGATCAAGCACACCGCCCTGGGCCGCTTCCGCCACGAAGGGGCCGAGACGACGGTGTCGAAAGAGGGCAAGCTGGTGATCTATTCGGGCGACGACAACCGGTTTGACTACCAGTACAAATACGTCTCGGGCGGCACGGTCACCGATGAAACGGCGGTCTTCGGCAGCTCGCTCTTCTCGGATGGCACACTCTATGTCGCGCGTTTCAATGAAGATGGCACCGTCGACTGGCTGCCGCTGGTGCATGGGACCGGCCCGCTGACCGCCGAGAACGGGTTCAACGACCAGGGCGACGTGATGATCGACACGAGGATCGCCGCGGACCTGCTGGGCGCCACCCCCATGGACCGCCCCGAGGACGCGCAGCCGGGGCCGAACGGCACCGCCTATATCATGCTGACCAACAACACCCGCCGGAAGGCGGATCAGGTGAACGCGGCCAACCCCCGGCCCGAAAGCGCCTTTGGCCATATCATCGAGCTCCGCGAGGACGGCGAAGATCATGCGGCCACCCGGGGCACCTGGTCGATCCTCGTCAAATGCGGCGATCCGACCATCGAAGAGGTCGGCGCACAGTGGAATCCCGAAACCTCTGAAAACGGCTGGTTCGGCTCCCCTGATAACTGTGTCATCGATGCAGATGGCCGGTTGTGGATTTCGACCGATCAGGGCTCCAACTGGGGCAAGACCGGCAAATCCGACGGGCTCTACGGTCTGGAAACCGAAGGCGCGCTGCGTGGCCATTCGAAACTGTTCTTCCGCTGCCCGGTCGGCGGCGAGTTGTGCGGGCCCTACTTCACCGAGGACGCCGAGACGCTGTTCCTCGCGGTGCAGCACCCCGGCACCGACGGCACGAAGGATTTCAAGGGTTTCGAGCGCAATTCGACCTTCGAGGACCCGGCGACCCGCTGGCCCGACTTCGACCCGGCGATGCCGCCGCGGCCGTCGGTCGTGGTTGTCACCAAACAGGGCGGCGGCAAGATCGCCCTCTAGGACATTGTTAAAGTCATTTCAGACCCTCCAAGGCCCCGCTTCCCCCCGCGGGGCCTTTATTCCATGATGTCGATCAGTCCGCGCGACAGCGTGCCAAGGCATCGAAAATCTGGATGAAGAACTCTTCGTAAACCACTTTTATTATTACATTTTTAGATCATCGAATGAACTTCTTCCGGACGGGTGTCATTTCGGCGAAGACCGCGTAGCTCAGCCCGGTCTCTACCGGGGATTGCCGTCCTGTCAGCGCCTGGCGGACGGTCAGACGCCCAGGTAGCGGTCCGCCAGATCGTGCGATACCTCTGCCATCGGCCCGGACCAGACCGTCGCCCCGCGTTCGAGGATCATCGCGCTGTCGGCCACCTGGCGCAGTTCGGCGAGGGACTTATCGACAACGAGAATTGTCATGCCGGTGTCCTGTTTCAGGGTCCGAATGGCCGCCCAGATCTCCTGCCGCACAACCGGTGCCAGGCCTTCGGTCGCCTCGTCGAGCAGCAGCAGGCGCGGATTGGTCATCAACGCCCGGCCAATGGCCAGCATCTGCTGCTCGCCTCCGGAGAGGGAGGCGGCGGATTGATCCCGGCGCTCTGCCAGCCGGGGAAAGAGGTGCGCGATGCGGTCGAAATCCCAATTGCCCGGCCGCGCCGCGGCAATCAGGTTTTCATGGACGGTCAGATTGGGAAAACAGCGCCGCCCTTCGGGCACGAGCCCCAGACCCGCGCGCGCCGCCTTGTGCGGCGGCACGGCGGCCATGTCCCGCCCGTCAAAGGAAAGGTGCCCGGCCTGATGCTTCAGCAGGCGGCAGATCACCTTGACGGTCGAGGTTTTCCCCATCCCGTTCCGGCCCATCAGGGCGCAGACTTCGCCCTCGCCGAGTGTCAGATCAACGCCGAAGAGCGCCTGTGACGGCCCGTATGACGCCTCGATCCGGT
>ERZ1740065.315-NODE-315-length-24977-cov-16.189311_pt1 | contig 24977 bp, 21 predicted proteins | sample MGYA00581738_ERZ1740065 | MGnify/ENA primary metagenome ERZ1740065 (study PRJEB43018, sample SAMN04849749) | marine metagenome | isolation source: floating plastic debris | place: Pacific Ocean | collected 2008-09-01 | study: EMG produced TPA metagenomics...
CAAGGCCGCGTCAAAATTAGAACCCAATGATCTTATCAGCTAACCGTCAGCCCCAGCGGCATCAAAGGCGCATCAGGCTTTTCATATTAATCACATTAGTGAGAGCTGATCGTTATCAGTGTCTGACCTGTCTGATGTCGGGACTAACGTGGGGCGCTCCGGTATCTCATAGCCTAAATGCCGCCAGGCAGCTGGGGTGGCAATGCGCCCCCGGGGTGTGCGTTGCAGATAACCAATTTGTAGCAGATAGGGTTCGTAGACTTCTTCAATGGTCTGGGAGTCTTCACCCGTAGCCGCAGCCATGGTATCCAGCCCCACCGGACCACCGTTAAAGTTTTCAATCATCACCGATAACAGGCGTCGGTCGGTCCAGTCTAAGCCACAGGGGTCAACATTAAACAGCTCTAGCGCTTCCCCCGCAATCTGTTCGGTAATGGGGCCAGAGGCCTTGACCTGCACATAGTCCCGGACCCGGCGCAGCAGCCGATTGGCAATTCGCGGCGTGCCCCGAGAGCGCCGGGCAATTTCCATTGCCCCAGGTTCTTCCACATCGGTTTTAAGCACCGTCGCCGTCCGCAGAATAATATTAGTCAGCTCATCTAACTCATAGAACCGGAGTCGCTGAATTAGACCAAATCGGTCCCGCAAAGGCGATGTCAGCGCCCCCACTTTTGTCGTCGCCCCCACTAGGGTAAAGGGCTGTAGAGGAATGCTGCGAGTTCTGGCACTCTGACCTTTACCAATGGTGATATCCAGGCGAGAATCCTCCATCGCCGGATACAAAATTTCTTCGGTCACCCGCGACAGCCGATGAATTTCATCAATAAATAGGATATCCCCCGCCTTAGCATTCACCAGTAGCCCAGCAATGTCCCTAGGACGCTCCAGGGCAGGGGCGGTGGTAATCTTGCAGTCCACCTTCATTTCATGGGCCAAAATCAGGGCCATGGTAGTTTTTCCCAAACCCGGTGGTCCATATAGCAGGAGATGATCCAAGGGCTCCTTACGGGACTGCGCCGCCTTGATGGCAATATTTAAAACCTCTTTGAGCGCTTTTTGGCCAATGTAATCATCTAAGCTTTGGGGACGGATACCATCGTCGTTCCGACTCACTTCATCCGGGCGAGCCTCCGTTTCCAAAAGCTGGTTTTTCTGTTCCGAGGGCTTTTGGGTTGGTGCTTTTTTCGGCTGATTGCCAGCCTTATCGGGCTCAGGCTGTTTGGATGAAATGATTGCCATGGCACTCAACCAACGATGGACACAAATGAAGCGGCTAACCCGTAAGTGCATTAGCTACAACAAATGTACTATATCGTTTAATAAATCATGACGCGTCCGTCGTTAATAATGTGTACGGCACTGTCATTAACGGCCCCACTGGGCAGAAGCTCAATCTGTAGCCGGTCGGCATTGGGTCGATGTAACCGCACTTCGATGGGGCGCTGAGCGGCTTCCCAAAACACTACGGACAGATCCCCCATTCCCACCTGGGCATCGATAGTGATCACCTGATCAGGCCACATGCCATAGGGATGAAAATCTAACACCCGCTCGAGGCTGACGCGCCCCCCGGTGTGATTTACGACTTCCAGTATCACGGCCTGTCCGGGGGCAAATTGAATTTCATCGGACCCGCATTGATAAACACACTCAGCCGCCTGAACGGCTGGGGTCACGGTAGCCAACGCTAGGGCAGTGCTAAGAAAAAATACCTGTTTAAGCATAAAAGTTCCTCCATCACTCAAGGACGACTCGCCGCCACAGTGCGTTCCATTGTCATGGGTGCAAAGAGAAAACATCGCTGTCCCAGACAATAAGGTCGTCGCTGAATAGGCTGGATAAATCCTGGATAAATCATCATTTAGGATTCCCAAAATACAGCGGCGCTAACCTATTACTTTCATGCCGTAATCCGGCTAAGGCCACGTAACGCTAGCGAAAGCTCACAGGCTCTGGTCCCTGATGGCTCGCTGCACCGTAACGGTCATTTCAGAAATGGTCATTTCAGAGGAGCAATACAAAAGACGTCCGCCGTAATGGTAGAAAAATCGTTAAAGTAAAAGAATGTAACGTTTCTAAGGTAGGTATGCGCGTACTCCTGATGACAGGTAAAGGCGGCGTTGGTAAAACGTCGGTGGCAGCAGCGACGGGATTACGCTGTGCTGAGCTGGGCTACAAAACTCTGGTGTTGAGCACCGATCCGGCCCACTCCCTGGCAGATAGCTTTGATATGGAGTTGGAGCATAATCCCCGTGAAGTAAAGCCCAATCTGTGGGGTGCAGAACTCGATGCCCTACGAGAGCTAGAAGGCAACTGGGGTGCTGTCAAACGCTACATTACCCAGGTTTTGCAGGCGCGTGGGTTAGAAGGTGTAGAAGCAGAAGAACTGGCTATTTTGCCAGGGATGGATGAAATCTTTAGTTTGGTACGCATGAAGCGTCACCATGATGAAAACGAGTACGATGTGCTGATCATCGACTCAGCACCAACGGGCACGGCACTGCGGCTACTTAGCCTACCGGAGGTGGCGGGCTGGTATATGCGTAAGCTATACAAACCGTTCCAAGCGGTTTCTGCGGCCCTACGCCCGTTGGTAGAGCCTCTTTTCCGACCGGTGGCAGGGTTTTCATTGCCCACCAACGAGGTAATGGATGCTCCCTATGAGTTTTATGAGCAGCTAGTGGATTTGGAAAAGGTTCTAACCGATACCGCGACGACATCGGTGCGTTTGGTGACCAACCCTGAAAAAATGGTCCTTAAAGAATCTCTCCGAGCCCATGCATATCTGAGTCTCTATAACGTTGGCACCGATATGGTAGTGGCCAACCGGATTATCCCTGACACAGTAACCGACCCGTTCTTTAAGCGTTGGAAAGAGAATCAGGAAGTCTATCGTAAGGAGATTCACGATGACTTTCGCCCTTTGCCGGTAAAAGAAGTGCCGCTCTTCTCGGAAGAGATGTGTGGTCTTGCAGCCCTGGAGCGGCTAAAGGAGACTATCTACGGAGACGAAGACCCCACCCAGGTTTACTACAAAGAGACAACCCTACGGGTTGTACAAGAAGAGAGCAACTATAGCCTGGAGGTCTATTTGCCAGGTATTCCTAAAAATCAAGTTGAGCTGAGTAAAAGTGCCGATGAATTGAATATTCGCATTGGCAACCATCGTCGCAACTTAGTGCTACCCCAGGCGTTGGCGGCACTACAGCCCGCCGGAGCCAAGATGGAGGATGACTACTTAAAGATTCGCTTTGCCCCTTTAAGCTAGCTTGAGTCATCCGCAATCAAGAGCTTCTAAGCAAAACGGACGTGGGCTTAAATCCACGTCCGTTTTGCTTTTTTGTTTTATCGTCTTGGCTGGGCGTAGTAGAGATGGGTGGTGTAGCGAAAGAACAACTGGCCCTGATGGCTGTATTGGTCAAATAGCGATCGCAACTCCTCCATCATTACCCCATAGTTGGCAGCGTCTTCGTTTGGCGCGTAGGAACAGGACAACAGGCGCCCCCGCAATCCGTCAAAATCAAACACCTGATGGTGCTCAAAGGTAGCCACCTCCATCGCCGCCGGAGCAAAAAATTCAGCCAGGGAGACTGCCGTTGGGCGCTGCTGACTCACCACGCCATACTCAGGGGCATGGGCGCACAAAAACCGTTCATAGGCCTGCTGAAACGGATCGCCCATTTGGCGACTGTTCCAAATCAGGGCTACCCGCCCCCCCGGCTGCAAAATCCGAAAAAATTCGGACCGGGCAGCCCGCTGGTCAAACCAATGAAACGCCTGACCAGCGACAATCCAGTCGACAGAAGTAGCGGCTAGGGTCGTGGCCTCTGCCTGACCAACAATGGGCTCAAAGTTTGCATAGGGCTGCAAAAAATCGGCGGCAGCAGCACGCATATTCGCATTGGGTTCCACACCATAAACCGGGTTCCCATACTTAAGGAACTCCTGGGTCAATAACCCTGTTCCAGAGCCAATATCTGCCACCACATGGGCTGCCCTCAAGCCACAGCACTCGACCAAATAGTCCATGAGCGCAGACGGATAGTCGGGCCGATATTTGACATAGTCAGCAACCCGGTTTGAAAACCGTTCTGTTGATTTGAGGATAGTCATCACTCAGGCCCAAACAACATCAGTTCACTAGTGAAGACGCCTGACATTAAGGACGTCTTAAGGGCCATGAAACAGCTGCTTGAGTACGGCCCACCGCGAACAGCTCCAATAGTCCACGTGGGAACAAATTAGTCCGTCACCATTAAGCTGAAGCTCACTCCAACCGGGAATCGAGATTCTGGGTTGCCAGGGAGTGGGGGCCGTAAAATGCAGCGTCCATCGCGTGGTAATAGCATTGGTCTGGGGTCGTTCTACACCGTGCAGTTCTAGCTCAATATGACGAAACCACTGCTGAATAAAGCCGATCATGCGTTGATAGCGCGCCACCCCCCGGAACTCATTCATCGGGTCTTTGAAGTACACATCTTTGGCATACAGGTCATAGCTTTGGGCGGCGGGAAATCGAGCATAGTCTGCTTTGACGGCCTCAATCACCGTTAACACCGCTGCCTCTGACAACTGGTTATCCATGGGCTTATCCATTGCTAGTCGCCTCTGGATTAACCTCTGGATTGACCTCTGGCCACAAGCGTTCTAGCTGACGCTGCCAGGCGGCCAGGGCACGGTTACCATAGCCGCTATCTTTCATATCGCCCATCATGCCTTCGGCGTAGAATCGATTGATGGTTTGCATCGTCGCTTCGAGGGACTGCCCCTGTAACTTAGCCGCTAAAACAATCTGGCGTACCCGAGTTTCAATGAGCGCATTAAAAAAGGGTTCTATCCCTGCTGTTTTCATGGATAGGAGTTGCTCTATCGCCGCTGAGAACTGGTCCTCTCCCAAACTGGCCACATCGTGCTGAAAGACGCCCCATAGCGCATTTTCATGGGTGGCGTAGCGGACCATTTGGGTTTGGTCAAAGTTAGCCGTTAGGATTTCGGCCATAAACGGCTGGGCCTCTGCCATGGGGACCACGGGTACCAGGATTCGTAACCAGCTTTGATCCTGGGATAGCAGCACCAGCACTCGTAGATCAGGAGTGTCTACCTGCCATGCATCGGGCGGCTTCACCTCACACGCATCGCCAAAGCGCGTATTCAGCAAGGTAGTGATGTCTTTGGGGGTCATTAAAAAAGGAGGTGTAAACTCTACACCTCCTAACCTAGTTTGAATTCAGATAATTAGCTTGAACTTTGCTGGGGCAAACTGCCCCGGGCTAGTTAATCAACGCTAATCAACTTAAAACGCGAACCACTCTTCAACGGCTTCAGCCTTAGTGTTGGTGTTACGCTCGGGGGTTTCACGGGTGAACTTCATGTGGATTGAACGAGTTTGCTCACCGTCAACAGCCACGGCCTTGATGGGATAGTCAATCAAACCATCCTGGAAGGACATTTGATAGCGGAAGGTGCCATCGGGCTTGAGGTCAATTTTGCGATCGCCAATGGTAACCGTTGCATCGGGCTCGGTGGCACCGTAAACAATCAGCTCAGCATCGGCAATTAACCAGAACTGGCGAGGACGGATTGGGGGAGCAGAGGCCGAGAAGCCAGCGCCCGACATGTTGACGCCAGACGTGGTCGGTAGCGCCCACATGCCCACACCAGAGGGGAAGACAAAGGAGCTAACGGATTGCTCAGGCACTTGATGCATGGAACCAAACAGGGAACCAGCGATGCGCTGAGCTTCCATGGATTTAGCCTGGGCAAAGATGGCGTCATATATGGGATTGCCCTCAGCGTCGAAACCAGCAATGCCAGCTTTCTTGCTGGGGGGTACCAATGTCATGACGGTTTTGCCACGGAGGTCGTCATCCCAGTTGACGGTGACAAAGTGGTCTTCAATCCAGTCGGAAGGATAGACGGGAGGAATATGGATGGGGGTGGAACGGGCCATCAACAACCAACGACCGTCGGCAGCAACGTAACCAATTTCAGCCATGTAGTCGCGATCGCTAACGGGAATCGGCAAGAACCACTCCCGTGTCATCTCATCACATTCAAACTGCTGAAGACTGTGGGGGCTGACCGCGTTGATATCAATGTCAGTGACATCGTAGAAACGAATGGCCAGACGTACACCACCCTGGCGACGCATTTCTTCCTTGTGGGGACCAGGAATATCCCAATAAGCGTAGGCCCACTGGGGGTCGCGGGGCATTAGGACAATTCGGCTTTCACCATAGCCACCGGGCAAATCACCAAACCCGTCATCCACAGTGGCCAATTCGGCCATTGTCATCACGCTGTTGCTACCACCGGTCACTTCAACAGCCGGTACAGTAGCCGATTCAGACGTAGCGGCAACTGTGGCGGGAGTGGCGGAAGCGACCTTACCAGCATCTCGAGCAGCCTTAGCCGCACGAATTGCATCAACCAACTCAACCTTACGCATGCGGCTGTAGCGAGACACCTCATACTCACTCGCTACGAGGCGTAGCTGACGCAGTGTCATATCTTCTAGTGGAATTTTTGAACCGTTACCCATGACCATACCCTTATTTACCAGCACTGCAGGACAGACAGCTAAATCACCCGCTGGGGATCGCTTTCAAGATTCATCATGCCAACAAAAGTCACGGGGATCAAGCCCAATGATCCCCGCAAAAACTTTTCGCCATCGAGTTTTCAGTGCATTCAGAAAATTTTTGGTCATGAATTCATGACCAAAAATCAAATCAAGTCATTTTGTCACTTAAATTAAGTCATGAATTCATGACTTAATGGGATCGTCTGTCTATGGATGCCATAGGGTAGGGCTCGGCGGGTGCGATCGCATCCCTGCCCCATAGCAGATCTCACCCGCCATGGGGTATGCAATGATTGGGGCTGTACATGCTGAGCAGAGGCCATGACCCAATCCCCATCCAAGCCAAAGGGCAGTCGTTTGATCAGCCGGATACTGCCGGTTGCGGTCAAGTTTTGGCTACAAACACAGCTCGATGAAATTGGGGATTTGACGTTTGACATCCAGGCCACTGACCGACAGGTGCTGTCAGGTCAGATTCCTGGTCTTGCCCTAGCGGCCCAACAAGCGATTTACCAGGGCGTCCGGCTGACGGATATCTCCGCACAAGCCAGTAATATCGAGATCAATATTGGGCAGGTTTTACGAGGTAAACCCCTGCGGTTAAAGCAGGCATTTCCGATTGAAGGGCAGGTGGTTTTAGATGGGGATGATTTAGCTGCCTCTGCTAACGCATCAGTGTTAGCGGATGGTCTGCTGGACTTTTGGCAAACGTTATTAGCAAAAGATAATGTTGCCGCAGAAATCGCCACCCACTATGGTCCTGATTCGCTGACGTTGCAGGACATGGCCCAGTATCGGTCCAACCTGCAAACCGTTGACACCGATTTAGCCCTAACGTTAATCCAGCCAGACCAATCAGACATCTGTTTGCAAGGCAGCATCGACGTTGACCAGGGTCATATCCTCCGGCTGGCCACCGCCCAATGGCGTTTACCCTCTGGTCAGCTGGTGCCGAGCGCAGCCCTGAAGGGCTTTGGTTGGAATCTAGGTGAGCAGACTGATTTGCAGTCCCTAGTCATAGAGAATAATCAGTTGATTTGCCAGTGTCGCATCATGGTACAGCCCTAATTTCCTGGCCAGCTCCCCGGCAAGATGGGCAGCAGCATGGTGATGAAGTAAAACACCAACGGGGCGGTAAAAATATAGCTATCGGTGCGATCTAAAATGCCGCCATGGCCGGGAATCAGGGTGCCTGAATCCTTAACGCCAGCGTCGCGCTTCATGAGGGATTCGGTCAGGTCGCCCAGCAGGCTAGAGACCCCAATAATGGTGCCAAAGGCGGAACCGGTCAGCCACCACAGGGGCCATTGCATGAGCCAGGCGCCGCTACAGCCCACCATCAGGCTGCCGCTGATGCCGCACAGGGCACCCTCAACGGTTTTCTTGGGGCTGATGTTTGTTAGGGGAGTGCGGCCAAAGGTCCGTCCGGCCACATAGGCACCAATATCGGCCGCCCAGATACAGGCAAAGGCCACTAGGGTATGGACCAGACCGATGGGCAAGCTATCTAAACTCCAATCGGTGGGCCAATAGCCGCCCAGGGGTAGGCTGGTGATGTCACTTTGCCAGTCCCGCAGACGAATCCAGTAGCTGGGCAAGTAGCCGCCATAAAAGAGCCCCAAGATCGAGGCGGCCACATCAGCAATCGTGGCAAATTTGGGCTGAAATAGAACGTAAAAGCAAATGCAGGTGCCCGCCAGGGAAAGGATCGCATCGGTGAGCGGCGGGGCAATGTGGGCCGATATCAGCAATACCTGGCTGACGATCAGGGTAGTTTTGACGGCGGCGTTAATGCCCTTAGCCTTGGTGAGGGCAAAGACTTCTAGCTGGCCTAGATAGACGATAATGCCGAAGCCAATGGTGAAGTACCATCCCCCTAAGATAATCATCAATAGGGCAATTGCGATCGCAACTCCACCACTAGCAATACGGATCCACGGCATAAGCGAATAAACAGGCAGGCCTTTATCGTTTTGGCCCAGTTAGTTAACACAAACGTTGTGCACCAAGCTACTTATTTAAGCCAACTGAGCTCACAACTGTCCTAATACATTAGGGCAGTTGCTACTGTCAGCATAGACCGATTCTCCAGCTTGGTCCTCAGACAGATGATGACTTCGCTTACATAAACTAGACCAACGAGGAGTTTAGACAGGTGTCGATACTCGATTTTCCTCCCACTTACGGGGGGCGCTAGCACGGCGAATGTATCGCCAAATCTGAGTGGCTGCCAGGGTGCCATCGGCAACAGCAACAGTCACCTGATTGAGCCCCTGCTTGAGATCGCCCACAGCAAAAATACGATCATGGGTGGTTTGGCCCATATTATTAGTCACCAAATTTTCACCATCCCAAGTCAGCCCCTCAATCCCCTTGAGATACTGATTGTGATAAATCGAGCCCATGTTGATGAGACCCGTGGTGGCCTCCACAATGGTGCCATCCGCTAGCTCCACCCCGCTCATCTTATGGTTTTCTCCCAAAATCCGAGTCACGGGGGTTTCATATAGAGGATAGCCGTGGTCCGCCAACTTTTGTTTCATTTCAGGCCCGACGGTAAACCCATTGGTGAGCACCGAAATATAGGGCGTAAACCAGTTCAAGACAAACGCCACATTAATCTGAGATTCCCGGCTGACCATCACAACAGCCTTCTGGTCCCACATATCAAAGCCATCACAAATCATGCAGACATGTAGCGTATAGCCCGCATAATCATAGACATTTTGCATATTCTCAAGTTCAGGCAGCACATCAATGACACCTGAAGCTGCGATCACATATTTACTACGCAGCGTGTAATGCTTACTATTTTTCTTCCCAACCTTGACCCTAACAGCAAAGGTTTCACCTTCATCAGTGACCTCTTCCACAAAGGCTCTGAGGTGGTCAGCACCCCATTCTAATGACTGCTTAGCACCGTGGGTCAAAATGCTACGCCCGGGAGTATTAGGATCTAAGCCCAGGTAGTTACGGGTATCTTGCATCCAGAGGGAGCGGCCCTTCCCTTTCTCAATAACCAGACATTTCAGACCGTAGCGGGCCAAATAAATAGCAGCTGACAGGCCGCCCATGCCACCCCCTACGACAATGGCGTCATAGAGGGTATCTAAATGATTTTCAATATTTGCACTGGATAGTTTCATAGTCGTCTAACCTGCCTTAAGCGGTCATCAAGGTTGGGGGTGAGTTAATGGGCTTAACTGTCGTTCAACCCAAATAGTGTTTATCTCAAGAAACAGCAACATCTTGAGTAATTAGAGATACAGAAGGCAAAGAAGGATAGAACTCTGACCTTCTTTGCCTTGATTGAATTTACTGGCGCTAACCGCCCAGCTTTAGTTGAGTCAGGGCCTAGCCAACAAACTCTTTGCGAGGCTCGGAAACACCAGGCGCATCAGCACCTTTGAGGTAAGCCAGCATGGTGTCAGCGTCGGAGACCTCAAAGGGGTCAGTGGGGCAGTTGTCACCAAAGTCAGGCTCAGAGAATAGCTTCTCAATGGTCATGTCATTCACAACCATGGAATAACGCCAGGAGCGCATACCAAAGCCTAGGTTGGACTTGTCAACCAACATACCCATTTTGCGGCTAAATTCGCCGTTACCATCGGGCAGTAGCTTAATGTTCTGAGCACCCTGCTGTTTGCCCCACTGGAACATAACAAAGGCATCGTTTACAGAGACGCAGTAAACGGCATCCACACCCAGAGCTTTCATCTCATCGTAAAGCTCTTCATAGCGGGGCAGGTGATTAGAGGAGCAAGTGGGGGTAAATGCACCGGGCAAAGAGAAAACGACAATCTTTTTGCCTGCGAAGATATCCTCAGTAGTGGTGTCCTGCCAACGATAGGGGTTAGGACCTTCGACGGACTCATCACGGACGCGAGTCTTAAAAACAACGCTGGGTACTTTTTCAATAACAGCCATGATAATTTCCTGTAGTTAGTCGTTAGGTGGATCAGTAGTAAAAACAGGCGTTGCCTCAATATTTAGTTGAATGGCTGCCTTCCTAAACCAGAATAGTTCTTATTTGGAAAAATATCAACACCTAGAATTATTCTGACATTTAAGTGGATGTCACATAATGTGAATGCTAAGATAGTAGCGTTATGCTTGCACTATACGCGGCCAAGATACCGATGACGTGTATCGTTGGATGCCACTTGTGCGTTAACCCGTTTACATTTTTTTTAAAATCGGCGATGTCTCAGCAGACAGAAGAAATTGTAAAACTCCTCAAATCAAAGCATCTGCGAGTCACGCCCCAGCGATTTGCGGTGTATTCCAATCTGCTTGCCCGCGAGGATCATCCCACTGCCGAGCAGATCCTTCACGATGTAAATAAGGATGTGCCCCGGTCTTCCCAGGCAACCATCTATAGCTCCCTGCAGGCATTGCGGGATGTGGGTCTGGTGCGCGAGGTGCTCCTAGAGGAAGGGGTGTGTCGTTATGATGCTAATGTGGGCCGCCACCATCACTTTCGCTGCAAGATGTGCGGTGCCATTGAAGATATTCCCTGGGAGCAATTTCAGTGTTTGGATACAGCCCAGCTGCGGTCTGGGTTGACCATTGATAACTATGAAGTGACGGTCCATGGAGTTTGCGATCGCTGCTAATAGCAGGCACTGACATGCGGATGCGATCGCAAAAGTTTTCATCCTAAAAATAAAACTTCAGCATAACTTCGAAGGAATTTGAAGTCCGCATCACCATACTTAAGGGCAGATTGGCATAAAACTATAGGGGTGTATCCATTTTTTGCTTGAGTTGTCCCCTAAACAGTTTTTTCTAAACTCATGACAGCCCTCAATCCTATTCTGAACTTTCTAACCCAGCCTGCCGGCTCTAAAGCTACAGAGATTTTGCCGCTAGAAATGCCAGGCTTAGCCGATTGGCTAGATACAAATTCAATATTGCAAACCCTTAATTCAGCGTTCCTCATCCTCTTAGCAGGGGACCAGCACCCTCAGTATGCTGAAGCCCAAACCTATTTAGATAAACTATCCGCTTCACCCGAGTGGCAAACAAGTGCTCAGTTTTATTTGCAAAGCGCTGAGCTAATTACCAAAGAACTCGACCAAGCCTGCGAAAAAGACGCTGCGTTAAAGCTCAATCTCGAGCAAATGGCAGCAACCCTAGAGACAGCTAAAGATGAGGTAGCAGCAGCCAATGCCGTTTGGTCCGTACTCTTCCCAGAAGGCACCGGCATTTGGGGACAAGAAACCGAACGCGTTGACGAATTACGCACACAGCGCACCGTCACCGTTGAGCAGCTAAATCCCCATCCGATTGAAAACCCCGCTAAGCAGGTACTATTTACCTCCAACGCTTTGCTGACCATGCCCCTAGGGTCAGCGGACCTGAGCAATTTTGATGCTGATTTTCAATCCCAGCTGGCAGAAGCGGCGGACGATCCTCAACTCTACTGGTACGACCATCCCATCCCCATTGGCATCGCCGAAGAGAGCAACGAAATTCTCTACGGTCTAAAACACCTTAACCACGCAGTCGAGTTTGAGCGGCAGCAACAGCCCGACATCACTGACAAAGTAAACTGCGTGTTGTCTGTGTCAGTGACCCATGAGCGATTGCAAACCTTGGGCAAGAGTTATCTAAAACAGGTGCTGGCCGCCAGTGAGCCTTTAGACCAGCTGAATATTTTTGCCTTCACCGAAACAGATACCAACAGCCTGATCGAAAAGGTATTGCTTCCCATCTTAGAGCATTCCTCCCTTGGTGATGATGCCAAAGCCATGCTCTCCGTCTTTGGGGTAGATGGCCGCTATGGCCGTCACTACAGCTTCCTCAAAGCGATTGTGCCCCTTTGGAATGTATTGGTAGATCCTGAAATTAAGGCTACATTCAAAATCGACCTGGACCAGGTCTTTCCCCAGGCTGAGCTGCTAGAGCAGACCGGAGCCACGGCTTTTGGCCATCTCAAAACACCCCTGTGGGGCGCGACTGGAAAAGACTCTGCGGATCACCCCATTGAACTTGGGATGATTGCTGGGGCCCTAGTCAATCAACGCGATATCCATAAAGGAGTGTTTACCCCTGATGTCACCTTTCCAGGTAGCACGCTCAATCCTGACGAATATGTGTTCTTTAGTAAGCTGCCCCAGGCCCTATCCACAGAAGCAGAAATGATGACTCGCTACCAAGCGGGTACTGACTTTGATGGAGAGACTAAGGCCATCCAACGCATCCACGTAACTGGCGGCACCAACGGTATTCTCGTAGACAGCCTCCGTCGCTACCAAACCTTTACCCCTAGCTTTATTGGTCGGGCAGAGGACCAGGCTTATATTTTGTCGGCCCGTGGTCAACAGCCAAACTTAGGGTATGCCCATGCGTCTGGTTTAATCATGCGTCATGACAAAGAAGGCTTTGCCCAAGAGGCGATTGCCATGGCTAAAGTGGGTAAGCAGGTGGGAGACTATCTGCGGATTTTGTTGTTCTCTAAGTATGCTGAGGCACTGCCTGAAGCAATGGACAGCATCAAGTCTGACATCGATCCATTTACGGGTTGTTTTGTGTCTCGTCTGCCAATCACAGTGGCGATGTTGAGATTTTCACTTAAAGTGGCAAATCTATTTAACCAGGGCAAGACAGACGAAGCAACTGAGTTTATCAATACCGGTGTGTTCCAATTGCAGGAAGGTCTAGACTTTATTCAAGGAGAATCCAGTAGCCTACAACAGACCTATGAGCGTGAGAAGGCTGGTTGGCAGCTGTTTTATCAGGCTCTAGACGCTGCAGAAAAAGCACTACAGTCTGGTGAAGGCTGGGCAATTGAGGTGCAAAAAGCAACTCAGGAAATTGTCAAAAATTGCCACGTTAATTAGCAAACGCTAATCATCGATTATCTACGCCAAAAGCCCGAAGGCAGATCATTACCTTCGGGCTTTTGGCCATTAGCTTGCTTCTACAATCACAACGGGCAGCGGACTTATTTCGATGACTGCCCGTGAAACGGAGCCAACAAGGAGATCGTTAAGATAGCGGTGACCGCGTTTGCCCATGACAATTTCTGTTGCCAGGTGGTCTTGGGCGATGCGTAGAATTTCTGTCGGAATGGAACCTGACGAGAAGATAAATCGATGGCGGATGTCGGCTAAATGCTTTTTTGTTTGCTGTTTTAGCCGATTGGCGACTTGAGGATCATCAACTTTTTGAACATGCAGTACCACCACCTCACCATCACAGCGTCGGGCCAGATCAGCGGCTTTTGTCAGGACCTGTTCGGCCAGGGGAGACGTATCAACAGCGGCTAGGAGAACAATGCGACGGTCTACAGAAACTTTTGTGGGATCTACCTGACCCTGTTCTAACAGCTTTGGGGCAAAGGTGGGGATTGCCCAGGCCCCCAGGGGAGCCGTAACCAAAATTGATAGCGCGGCTAGAGCGAGTATAGTGTCTCCGCCCTCCACCCCCTGGGCTAAAGGGATAGCCCCAATCGCAGCTTGCACGGTAGCTTTTGCGGAGTTTCCCGAGAGCAGAAACAGGCGTTCTTGACTAGTCCAGTTGCTGCCTAGGGTGGCGAGATACCACCCCAGGGAACGTCCTATTAATGTGCCGATCGCCAAGATTAGTAAGCCCACTAGGAAGATGTTGCCCAAAACACTTAGCTGAATGCTAGCCCCGAGTAACACAAACAGAATAATCTCGGCGACAATCCATAGGCTGTTGAATCCTTCTCTGAGTCTGCGAGCCAGTGGGGCATCAAACTCAATTAGAAAAAATCCGGTGGCCATGACGGCTAAATAGCCAGAGAAAATAGGAATGTGTTCTGCAAGAACAACAAGGAGTAGGGCAAGGCTGGCCGCCACCAGGGCATCTTGAACCGCGTTCTGAGTCCAATATTGTTTGGCTAAAACCACCACAAGTAAACGGGCGGTGAGCCAGCCTACAAGAATACCTAAACTAACTTGCAAGATTATCTGCAGCGGTAAGAGTTGTAGAGGATTAAGGCTCAGGCTGCCGAGGGTAACACCTATGGCACCACCTTGGGTTAAAAATGCCAGCAGGAGGCTAAATACAAGCAGTAAAAGCACATCTGACAAAGCACTACCGGTAAGAATGGCATCGGGAATTCCTTTTTTCACCCCCCAGCCCAGGCTTTTGAGTCGCAACATTCCTGGCACAATCACCGCCGGAGATTCGGCACCCAGGATACAGCCGAGCAGTAACCCGGTGGCTAAATCAAATTGGAATATCCACATAGCGGCTAAGGCCACGGCGATGGCTTCGCAGGTGGCCGGCAAGAACCCGAGGCGTAAGGCGACAGTGCCTTGCTGGGCTAACTTTTCACGGTCTAGCCCTAAGCCGGCTTTCATCAGAATTACCATGACGGCAATGACCCGCAGAGAATTGGCGGCGTCTAGCACTCCAGGGCTGAGCACGTTGGCGGCTTGGGGGCCGAGAAAAATACCCGCGAGAACCATACCAACTAGGGCTGGGATTTTTAGCCGACGGGCGATTTGTCCGGTGAAAAAGCCTGCGAGGAGAATCCAGATGATACTTTCTAGCATTGAAACGGATAGGTGACCAGAGCAGTCCAACCATACCGTTCTTCTAGAAAATTCTTATCCCTTGTAATGGCCCCCCGCCATCATCAGGTCTACGAGACCATTGACCATGCGATCGCAACTCAACGGCACAATATCCTTACCCCCCATGAGCTCCTGCACAATCAGGTAGTGCACCATTGAGCCTGAAAACACACGAGCAGCAATTTCTGGGTCTGAAAACTCTAACTGGGGATGGGCTGTGAAATAAGCCGCCATCTTATCTAACATCGGTTTGCTAATCTCACGGACAAACGTCTGAGCTAGCTCGGGAAACTGCTCAGACTCACCAATAATCAGCCGCATCAGCGTCAGAAACGGTTTATTGTTAGAGGCCTCGTTGAGCATTGACATGGCTATTGCCCGGAGAACCTCCTCAGGTGAGGACGGTGCCTTGTCTCCGCTCGGCAAGCTCAGCATCATGCGATTACTTTTATGCAACAGCTGTTGCACCAGGGCGACAAATAGCCCTTCTTTATCTTGAAAATAGCTGTAGAGCGTCGGTTTTGATACCCCTGCTGCCTTAGCGATACGGGTCATACTCGCCGACGCATATCCCTGGGTCGTAAACACCTGAAAGGCTCCTGCCAAAATGGCATTCGCTTTATCAGCTTTAGGGTCTGAGTCAGCAGATGGGACAACGGGATTCACTCAAGCGGCTCCGTGCGCAGCACTTAATTCTACTAAACGGTGTTGACTTTCCAGTTGACTTTACTAAACGGTTTAGTAAAATATAACTATGACAAGTGGCAAAGGCTCTATGAATTTAACTGTGTTAAGTCATCAACGAATTATTGAGAAGCGCCGCTGGTGGATACTTCTAGGAGCAGTTGTCTTAGGCGTCATGGGGGTAGCGGCGTGGCGCGGTTTGCCCTTCCCAGGACAGCGAGAAGACTCGGTAGACGTTGCAGTACTGCCTGAAATTACAACCGTAACCGCCCTGGGTCGCCTGGAGCCAGAGGGAGAAATTATCCAACTAACAGCGCCCACCTCTGCCCAAGAAAGTCGGGTGCAAGAGCTTTTGGTCACAGAGGGCGATGTTCTAGAACAGGGGCAAGTGATTGCAATTTTAGACAATCGCGATCTATTGCAGGCAGCATTGCAAAAGGCCGAGCAGCAGGTGAAAATCGCCCAATCTCAGCTGGCGCAAGTGCAGGCCGGTGCTCAAACAGGCGACCTCCAGGCTCAGCGAGCGGAAATTGCCCGTCTAGAAGCCGATCAGGCCGGAAATATTAGCACCCAACGAGCCACCATCGCCCGATTAGAGGCGGAGGTACAAAATGCTCAAATTGAGGCCGAGCGTTATGAATCGCTCTTTCAGCAGGGGGCGATATCCGAGTCGGAGCGGGATGCTAAACAGCTGACCTACACTACAGCTAAGCGACAGCTGCAAGAAGCCCAGGCCGCACTCACTCGGATCGAATCGGCAGGACAGGAGCAAATTATCCAGGCTCGCGCCAGGTTAGACAGCCTGGCGGAGGTACGTCCGGTGGATGTAGCCACAGCCGAAGCGGAGGTGCAATCTGCGATCGCAACCGTCGCCGAAGCCAAGGCGAACCTGGATAAAACCTACGTCCGTGCTCCCCTAAACGGTCAGGTACTCAAAATCCACACCCGGTCGGGAGAAACCATCGATAGCGAAGGAATTGCCACCCTTGGACAAACCGCACAAATGTTTGTGGTTGCAGATGTTTACCAGGACGATATTACAAAGATTGAGCCCGGTCAGCCGGTGACCGTTACTACGCCGGTTTTAAGCACTGAGCTACAGGGCACGGTCCAGCGCATTGGTCTACAGGTTGAGGCCCAAGAAGTGATCAATGAAGACCCCGCTGCCAATATTGACGCCAAAGTGGTTGAAGTACACATTCAGTTAGATGAGACTTCTCGCGACATTGTTGCTGGGCTGTCTAATTTGCAAGTGACCGCCACCATCGAAATTGAATAAATTTTCTTGTTGCCGACGTCCATCCCACGTCGTGTAGGGACGTTCCATGGAACGTCCCTACGGGAACCAAATCCCCATTGATCCTATGAACCCAATCAAAATTGTCAAATCTCTCCAAGAACGAACGGCCCTGGGGTTGCTGCAGTTGAAGCACGATCCGGTGCGACTACTGACTGCGATCGCAGGTATCACCTTTGCCGATGTGCTGATCTTTATGCAACTAGGCTTTTCCGATGCGCTCTACAAAACCAATACCCAATATCCCCGAGCCATCAAGGCAGACATTGTTCTCATTAGCGCCCAGGCCAAGAACTTTGGCCAGCTGCGTACCTTTTCTCGACGGCGACTATACCAGGCGCAGGATGTAACCGGTGTGGCCACTGCCGATGCGATGTACGTAGGCTCTGTCGATTGGCGCAATCCTGAAACACGCAAAAAAGCCTCCATGATGATCATCGGTCAAAATCCCAGTCAACCGGCCTTTGACCTGCCCGAAATCAATGCCAAGATTGCTGATACGCGGCTGCCCTATCACGTTTTGTTTGATCGCTCATCGCGGGGTGACTATCAGGAACTCATTGACACGGTAGAAGCAGGACAGCCCGCCAATACTGAAATTGGCGTTAACACGGTCACAGTCTCAGGCTTATTTTCGGTTGGAGCCTCCTTTGCCGATGATGGAGCATTAATTACCAGCGAGCAGAACTTTTTGAGGTTGTTTCCCAGACGTGAGCCAGGAGCCGTCAGCCTAGGGTTGTTAAATGTGGAACCTGGGTATGACATTGAACAGGTGAGAGAACAGCTCATTGCTCGGATGCCAGACGATGTTTTAGTGCTCACCCGTGACGGCTATGTTGACTTTGAACTTAATGAGATTCAATCGAGTTCTGCCATTGGGTTTGTGTTTGGCCTAGGCACGGCGATGGGCTTTATTGTCGGTGTGGTGATTGTTTATCAGGTACTCTCCACCGATGTGAATAGTCACCTGGCTGAGTATGCCACTTTTAAGGCGATGGGCTATCGCAACAGCTATCTGTTGGGCGTAGTGTTTGAAGAAGCTCTGATTTTATCGCTGCTGGGCTTTTTCCCAAGTTTGTTTATTGCCATGGGGGCCTATCAGCTCACAGCGGCAGCCACGGCGCTACCCATTGCCATGCCAGTTAGCCGCACGTTTGTGGTGTTTTTTCTGACATTGATAATGTGTAATGCGTCGGGTGCGATCGCAACTCGTCGTCTCCAGGCCGCCGACCCCGCCGATATTTTCTAGTTGTTAGTCTCTTTTTTACCGTTATGGCTGCAGCTCCGTCTATTTCTGTTCATCAACTTAACCACTACTTTGGTTCTGGTCAGCTGCGCAAGCAGGCCCTGTTTGACATTAATCTAGAAATTGCCGCCGGTGAAATTGTGATTATGACCGGCCCCTCTGGCTCTGGAAAAACCACCCTGCTAACGCTTATTGGTGGGCTGCGCTCGGCCCAGACCGGCAGTCTAAATGTTGTTGGTCATGAGCTATGTGACGCCAACGAACAGGCCCTGGTCAAAGCCCGACGCAACAACGGCTATATCTTTCAGGCCCACAATCTACACGGTAGCCTTACCGCGCTAGAAAACGTGCAAATGGGTCTGGAAGTACAGGGCACGTATACCAAGGACGAGCGCCACCGTCGTGCGGCAGCAATGTTAAAACAGGTCGGGTTAGAAGACAGGGTGGATTATTATCCAGCCGATCTGTCTGGGGGGCAAAAGCAAAGGGTTGCCATTGCCCGCGCTCTGGTCAGTCATCCCAAAATTGTGCTCGCGGACGAACCCACCGCCGCCCTTGATAAAAAATCTGGCCGCGATGTCGTAGACATTATGCATAACTTAGCCAAACAACAGGGCTGTACCATTCTGCTAGTCACCCATGACAACCGTATTTTAGACATTGCCGACCGCATCATCTATATGGAAGATGGCCGTTTGTCTAAGCAGCCAGAAGATTAGATGGCATGCAGTAGTTTGCTAGAACACGTATTGTCCACAGAAAAGATGAAAAACTATGGATAGCCAACCGTAGGCAACTTGATAAAGGTCGGAGCTTTGACAGTTCTCTAGTCTGTAAGTTCAGTTAGATGTTCTAAAAAATGTCTAATGTCTTGTGAAATTAATTTGAAGGCTTGCAAAGCTATATCTATATTAGGTTCTAGCTGCCTTGGCTGAATATCAGTCCCATAGGCGTGACGAAACATATGTATAAAGCTTCGTAGTTGGTTCAACAGATCGAACGACTCGTCAGACAAGAACGCTGGTCGAATACCATCTACCGGCTGACTTAGTCTTAGTAGTAAAATTCGATGCCATTCACCGGTCGTATCAATTCGATTCTCAAAGGTATTCGCAATCAGCTTTAGCAAGTCTTCGATGGAGCAATATAGATTGTGAATCTGATATGCCACACTATCTAGCTGTGCTGGTGTATCGAGTCCGTCTTCAACCCTTGTCTGCAAGCGCTCACTGACTTTTTCAATCAGTCGCCACTGTCCTTTGATTTCTGCAGTGAGTCCGGCGAGTCGTTCACGCTCCATGGCATTCCTAGGCGACGAATCTTATCAGCAAAATGACACTGGTCTAAGGGTATTACATCCACATCACGATTCAGGTACAACGATAGATAGCCCATCAAACCGAAAATATTCCCCGTTTCCCAGGTATCCACGGCTATGTCGATATCTGATGATTGGGTAAAGCGACCCGGCTGAGTCACCGATCCAAATAGGTATCCACGGGAAATTCCATAGTCGAGCCCGTGCGCTTGTAGCCATGCTAATGCTAGCGGCAATAGTTGCTGCCGTTCCCTTTCGTTTTGTTCTTTTTCTCGAGCTAGTCTGGCATCTAGCAGCGGTGTTGGAAATGCCATGGATAACTAGATCCAATTTCGAATGACATTCCTATCCTAGCTCAGGTTCAACATGGGCTAGGCTCCAAAGGTTTAGTGTGGTCTGGCCACGCTTCGGGAAAACTTATGCTGAGCTGTCCTGCCCCATAGCCGTGATCTTGACCAGGCGCATAGCTACTGGGTGGGCTACTTACGTTTTCCTTACATAACCCAAACTCACGGCTTGATATAGGCTACAGCGATTCTCTGGCTCCGTTAGGCAGATGGACTAGGCTGAAAACCGAAAATGCCCAGTGAATAACTGAAGTAGATACTTGGATAGCCGCTTACCTGATGCCATGAACTCCCTTCAAGATATTTTTATCTCCTACGGACGGACGGACAGCAAGCAGTTTGTCAAACGGCTGAACGACCGTCTGGTGGCTCAGGGGTATACCGTATGGTTTGATTTTGATGCTATTCCCCAGGGTGTGGACTATCAAAAACAAATTAATGATGGCATCGAGAAAGCGGACAATTTTGTCTTTGTCATTTCCCCCCACGCGACCAAATCTTCCTACTGTCGCAAAGAAATTGAGCGGGCCGTTGCTCTCAACAAGCGACTGGTCCCCATTATGCATGTGGAAGAAATATCGCAGGAACTGTGGCAGACCCGCCATCCTGACGGCACTGATGAAGATTGGACAGCATACCAAGCTAGCGGTGAACATTCTTGTTTTACCCACATGCACTCTGCAATTAGCAAAATTAATTGGAATCAGGTGAATTTTGCCGATGAAAGCAACTTTGAGTCAGCGTTCCAAGCCTTAGTTGAGCTATGTGAGCAAGAACGAACCTATGTCCATCAACACACGGTACTGCTAACCAAAGCCTTAGACTGGGACCGCAACCAACAGCAAACCCGATATTTGCTAGTTGGAGAAGAGCGTCAGCAAGCAGAAGAGTGGTTGCGGAAACGCTTTCAGGATAAACAGGCTCCCTGTACTCCCACCGATCTGCACTGTGAATTTATCATTGCTAGCATTAAAAATGCTAACAACTTGATGACCCAGGTGTTTCTCTGCCATGCAGAGGAGGACCAAACCCTGGCAGAGCAGATTCGGCGAGGGCTCATGAGAGACGGAATTACCGCCTGGACTCACCGTAGCGACATTGAGTTTGGGAGCGATTTTCAAACGGCTATGGCCCGTGGTATTGAAGAGGCCGATAATGTTGTCTTTTTACTATCGGCCCATTCTCTAGCTTCGCCCTACTGCCAACAAGAACTAGATCATGCCCTTGCCTCAAATAAGCGGATTATACCGATGCTGGCAGGAACTGTAGCTCCAGAACAAATTCCAGCATCGCTCCAGACCCGGCAATACATTGATTTAACAGATAACCTCACTGAGGATAGCTATCAACAGGATGAGGGCAATCTGCTGCGTCTCTTAAAACAGGATGCCGCTTATTATAATGAACATAAAATACTGTTGACGAAAGCGTTGAAGTGGGAGAGGCAGCAGCGTAATCCTTGCATTTTGTTACGGGGCTACGAGCTACAGCATGCCTTGACGTGGCTAAAGCTGACAACGCAGTACCCCGAGCATGGGCCTATACCTCTACAGCATGAGTTCATTACGGAAAGTGAGCGACAGCCATCGGGGGTTTCGTTAGATGTGTTTATCTCCTATTCGCGAGCTGATGCTGACTTTGCCCGTCAGTTAAATGATGGACTACAGCGTCAGGGAAAACGCACCTGGTTTGATCAAGAAAGCATTGCCTCAGGAGCAGACTTTAGAGCAGAAATTTATCGAGGTATTGAAGCATCGGACCACGTCTTATTTATTCTGTCTCCTAGTTCGGTTAAGTCGCCCTATTGTGCGGATGAGGTGGAGTATGCAGCGAAGTTAAATAAGCGGATTGTAACGGTGCTCCATCGCCCAGTAGAGACAACAGACTTACATCCGCAGTTAAAGAACGTTCAGTGGCTCGATTTTCAAGACAATGATGCTGACTTTGCGGCCAACTTTAAGGAGCTGCTCCTAACCCTGGATACTGACCCGGAGTATTTACAAGCCCATACTCGCTTATTAATGCAGGCACTTACTTGGGAAGAAAAGACCCGGCGGGAGAGTTTATTGCTGCGGGGTGATGAACTCAAAGAGGCAGAACAGTGGCTACTCAAGGCGTCTGGAAAGCAGCCTAGCCCCACGGAGTTACAGGGAATCTATGTGGCCTCGAGCCGGGATTTAATCAACGCTGACCAAAAGAAAGAGGCAAAGCGACAGAGGAGATTAGTGGGGACATTGGGCGGGCTATTGACGATGGCAATATCAGGCTTCGGCATTGCCGTCTGGCAATATGGAGTGGCGACAACACAGAAAAATAGAGCCGAAGCGGCCCAACAGCGAGCGGAGATCGGGGAGCAAGCGGCCCAGGCTCGGCTGCTAAGTTATGACAAACCAGTGGATGGGCTGGTGATGGCCATGCAGGTGGTCGGTGAGAGTCAACACAGTTTGAATCGGGTGCTGAATTCTGCCCAGTTTGCGCTGGCCGATTTGTTGAAAAATCCGATGGAAGTCAATCTTTTAGAGGGGCATACTCAGGCTGTCATTGCGATCGCAACTAGCCCAGACGGTAACCAGATTGCCAGCAGTAGTGAAGACGGGACTGTGCGCATTTGGGACCTGGAGGGCAACCTGGTGGTTCAGCCCCTGCAAGGACATACAGGCTATGTCAATGCCATTGCGTTTAGCCCAGATGGACAGTATCTGGTAACAGCCAGCTCAGACACAACGTTACGCCTGTGGGACCTCACTAACAGCAACGACTCGCCCAGGATTTTTGAAGGCCATCAAAACAAAATAACATCGGTGGCCTTTAGCCCCGACGGCGAGCAAATTCTCAGCGGCGGTGATGACGGCATGAAGCTATGGAACCGTCAGGGTAGCGTAGTTAATGGATTTACCACACTTGCAGGTAAACAAGTAAATTCCGTTGCGTTTCTCCCCAATAATCAAACCATTGTCAGTGCGTCAGGAACAACGGTACAGTTTTGGGATCGGACGGGTAAATTATTAGGAACACCGGTCAACAAAGCTGGAGAGTCAATCACAGAATTACATGCGTGGGCCGTCAATACTGTGGCGGTTAGCCCCAATGGAAAATTTCTAGCAACCACGGGCAACGACAGTTTTATTAAGCTAATCGATGTGGAAACTAGGCAGGTGCGGAAAACGTTTCAGGAAGATGTGGAGGCGGTGGGGAAAATCGCCTTTGATGCTGAGAGTGAGCGGGTTGCGATCGCACTGGAAAACAGTATAAAAATTCGGAATTTACAGGGCGTTCCGATAAGTTCTCAAAACTTTGGCAACCACCAAGGCAACATTAGCGCAGTAGCCTGGCATCCGGAGTTGCCTGAGACTCTGATCACTGGCAGCTGGGATACAACGGTACGTCTCTGGGATACCACCCAGCTCACCGAACGCTTTCCTAGGGCTAACGCTGAAACAGATTGGATTCAGGCTTTACTAGATAGAGCCTGTAACCGGCTCAAATCTCATCCCAGGCTGCTCTTAGAACCTACAGACAAAACGATCACAGCGGGTACCACCTGTCGGCAACAGGTCTGGGAGGACGTTGATGAAGCAGATTTTTTGGTTCTCCAGGGACGCAAACTAGCGCAGCAAGACAATATTCAGGAGGCCGTGGCTAAATTCGAAGCAGCCAATGAATTGGATCCCACATTAGAGATTGAACCAGAAACAGAGGCTCAACGGCTGGCGGCATTTGCCGCTAAGCCCCCCGAGATGGCTCTCCTTAGGGTAGAGAATTCACGGGAGACGCCTCCAATTCAAGTAACCTACGGTCAGGTGAGTCTGAGTGAGTTTGCCCTCAACGGTGAGGGGAATACCATAGACGCCGCTCCCGGTGAAGTCATTTATGGTTCAACCAACTATCGTTATGACTGCCCAGACTGTGCAGGGGACTCAATCAATCAAATTGTTGTGGGTATTGCCGGTGAGAATGCGGCTCAAGCCTGTATTTATGATGGCTTTTCTCAGGCAGAGGGGGCTAGCACCTTTACGTTAAGGGCTCCTGAAATACCGGGTCGCTACGATATTCGTTTTCGCTATGCCCAGGCGTTTGGTTGTGAGGAGGGGGCATTGGGTTGGTGGCGGGTGGATAGTGAACCAACAGCGGCGGCTACGATTGGGACCATTGTGGTGACTAACCAACAGCAGAAATATTAGACAATTAGTTTATATAAGATTGTGGTCAGGCCTAGGGTAAACCCATGGATCGGGAGAAGCTTAAACCAGGGTTGTTGGGCGATGCGCTGGGTGAGTAGAATGCTCAAGATAGCACCGAGGATTAGGCTGACGGCCTGTAGAAACGCAATGACGGCTGGATGGGCGACGACAACAGGGCCTGTACTGGCTAGGCCAAAGCTGGCGAAGGAGACTGGAATTATTCGACCGGCTTCGGTCAGTCCCAGGGATAGGTAATGGGCCAAACTACTGAGGAGAACAATGGGTAGCCAGCCATAGGCAATTTGAGTGAAGGGACGGGCTTTAAGACGAGGCTGGATGAGATGGGTCAGTCGGTGGGCTAACCAGGCTAGGGGTAGCGGGGCGAAAAGGAGCAGGATAGTTGCGATCGCATGTCCCAAAAACCCACTGGTTAGCCCCGACACGCCCAGTATCGCCGTCACCGCTGGCAGCCGATGCACCAACACTGCCCCCCACAGCAACAGCAGCAGCGCCACTTCATGACTAACTGGCGTATGGGTGGTCCACAGTTCAATCCCTGGCGGTCGCAAGTTCAGCTCTACCGACCGATGGGGACAGGCCTTTAAGCAGGTCATGCACAGGACGCAGTTACGATTGTCCACCAGCTGGGCCGGATGGGAATAGACCGGGCAGCCCAGGGTCTCTTGACCTTCTCCTTTCTCAGGACCGCCCTTGTAGCACTGATAGGTGGTGCAGGTGGCCGAACACACACCGCGCTGCCCCCGCAGCT